>Ga0179591_1330466_pt1 | contig 17280 bp, 25 predicted proteins | sample CZOMad2_1_08_16f_FD_182891 | JGI IMG/M metagenome (GOLD analysis project Ga0179591, IMG submission 182891) | Vadose zone soil fungal communities from Angelo Coast Range Reserve, California, USA - CZOMad2_1_08_16fungal (PacBio error correction) | ecosystem: Environmental > Terrestrial > Soil >... | reverse complement strand
TTTCCCCTCGACTGGGTCCCTCGCTTTTTCTTTCTTCTGCGTTCCTCATAGAAGGGAACTCGCCGTTATCTTTGGGTTTTTCCTTCAGATTGGAGTTCCTGTTCCGTGGGCCGCGTTTTTGGAACAGCCCTTATATCGGGGTCCACTCTTTTCCGGGGTGAATAGCTTTTTCTTGGCTCCCTGTTCAGAAGACGAACTCTGCTTTTCCTTCGATCTGAGAAGTCCCCCCCGATCCAGTTTTTCCCGACTCCAATCGACGATGTTCCTTTTGGTGGTCTTCCTTAACTGTGCCTCTTTTTTTTCCGCCCCCCCCTTTTTTCCTAACTCGGCGGGCTGATAGTTTTTTTCCTTGTAATCTTGAAGGTGTGCCCCTTCCTGTGTTTAGAGGAATGCAGAGTTGGAAAGACAGTCGTCAATGCTTTTCTTTTCCCCCCAGTAGTGGAGGTTTTCTGAGCCTCTCTCTGCAATTATGGTGCCCTCTCTTAATGATTTCTTTATTTTTTTTGCGAGTGTCTTTTTTCTTAGCGAGGGGGTGTGACAGGAAAGTTCTGGTCTCGATTCGGGGATGGTTCCTTTCAGCGTTAAGTAACTGTCCCTCCGGCCCGCCTCACCCGAGGACCCTCCTCCTTTGGCTGGGTCTCCTCCTTTGGGGTTTCCTCTCTGTTCAGAAGCAGTCAGGCGCGTAACTTCAAGAGAGGAACTTTTGTTCTTTTCTTTTCCTTGCTTTTGGTAAGTACGAGGGTCCTCTCCCCAAGGCAGTATCCGACACCCCACGGCTGATGTAGGGGTCACCAGTCCCCTCTGCCCCAAGCTTCCCTCCTTATGGATTCCCCCCGCCTAATGTCTTGTGTGAATTTGCAGTTCTTCTTTCCTGGACTTTCGCAATAATTTGTTTTGGAAGGCTTCTTTTTTTTGCTTGCAGGGGCTTGGCCCCTGGCAAGCAGTGGCCTGATGCTTATTGGTGCTCTTTTTTTTTAGTTGGCTTTACATTAAAATAGAGATTCAGGGAAATATATTTTCCTTCCTCCTCCTTTTTTCGTTTAGATCAACACACTGGATCGTCGTCGATTACTCCATCCTCCCCCCGCAATTGAGCCTTGCCACTTCCCCTCATACGTTTTCGGACTGAAAGTTTTTTCCCCCCCCTCCCACCACTTGCAAAGAGAAAAAAAAGTATCGGCTGTCCATCAGACCTTTTGGGAACTGCACCCGACTCGATCCCCTTACCCTCAATCCCGCCGCTTGACCGAATGTCCCCCTCCTTCCCATGTTGTGGCGCTCATGACGTCCATCTCCCCCGTCTCCCTCAACCTCTCAAAGATGAATACGCAGAAACCCCTTTTCCAGTCCTTTCCCCCCTGACAAAAATACTCCTAGACCAGAGAAGGGGCTTTTGACGTTCTTCCTCTCCCCCGACCTGCAATCCATCCCTTCCTCCTCTGCTCCAAAAACCTTGCGTTTGAACCCCCGAAATCAAAATATATACGCAACATCCCAGGAATTCCCATCCCTTTTAGGGTCCTAACCAATGCCACGCTGCTGTTTCACCCCCCTACTCTTTTCAGTTTTCACCACGGGCCTGTTGCACCTCCTGCCCTCCCTGCATGTGCCCCTTAACCCGCCCCTCAAAAGATGAGGATCCCTATCTCCCTCCCTGTGCCCTGTGAAGGTAAGGAAGGCAAAACATCCATTCCTTCCCTTCGAACCCCGTCACCACTTGTTCCCTCAAAGCCCCAAGGCCCCAATAGATGGAATAGCAGACCCAAACCAGACCTATTACTTTTTCTGCAGTCGGATTCCCCAGTCCCCCCATAGAGTAGAACCTCCCCATACGTTTCACTCATTTATGCACTTATCCGTTTCGTTTCCGCCGTCAGAAGACCTTTTCCCCTCCGAACGGAGCCCCCATTCTACCCCCGGCCACTCCTGCAAGAGAAGGGCCGCCCCTACGCGGTTCCCTCTTCTTCCGCTCTTTGTCATGGCCTCCTTCCCCTTGCCTTCTGTTCATGAGAAAGCTTCTTTTGCTTGATGCGAAAAAACCATCATCGTTCCTTCGCCCCCTGCCCACTTCTTTTTTTCTTTCGAACCCCATTGGCCACAGCTTTTCGCAAGGAAGGCGCCCCGTTTTTCAAATATTGTGCGTTTTCCCCCCTTCACGCCAGCGCTCACTTTTTCAGGGGAGGATTAATCGAGTTTTATACCCAATCCTTTTTTTCGACCCGCTGTCATAATTCCCCCTCCCAACAACTTCCAGTTCTGCCTCGATTTCGAGCAATTCCTTGACTCCGCCCCCCTCCCCCCAAGCTTCCTTTCTCCAAATTCTCATTCTGGGTTTGAGCACCCACCGCACCTTCACGCTATCCGAATTCTAGGGTAAACTTCCCTGATCCTCGACAACGCCCAGAATTCACCCCCTCGCCCCCTCCCACTCAACAGAAAACCTCCAAAAAAACCTCGCCCCTCTAGCAACTCCACATGCCTAAGTCATCACTTCCCACCTTGGTTGTTTTCCTCCCTTCCTCGTTGGGGCAATACCTCCTGGCTTTCCTCTGACGGAAATACGGATGCATGAAAGTGGCTCCCGGCCCCCCGATACTTTCCTTCTTTACCTCCTTCAGGTACCTTTCCTGAACATTTTCCCCACCGTCTGCCCAGCATAAGAATGAAAACATTGCTTCGTTTTCTATTTGCCCTAGCTGAAGTGGTCCTACGTCCATGCTCCCCACCCCCCTGAAACCATTCACTGGCGACCAAGAAAGAAAACCCCTTTTCGTCCCCCCCATCATACAAATCATCGCCCCCCCTAGAGACCCGCTTTAATGTCATCCTTAATACTTCATCCGCTTCCACCCCTTCCGTCGAACCGACTTTGTGACACTTTCGGACAGACTTAGACTGGGAGTCTATTCTTCCCCGCATCTCCCTTTATCCTCCTCTTTTTTTTGTGAGCTTCAACCTTCTCTCTCCCTCAAGAGACGTAGCGAGAGGATGTCACCCCCCCTCCGTTCCTCCGAAGCGAAATTTTTTGCCATTTCGTCGTCCTTGTTTGAACTGATGCAGTACCCCTCCTCTTGGCCCGCGATTTTTGTAGGTGAGCCTCCTTGTCTCTTTTTGTCTCCTTTGGTTTCAAGTTTTGTCCTTTTTGTCTCCCTTTCACCCCCTTAGTCCTCTAAAAGCTTTTTGAAGCCTCCCTTGTTAGTTACTGGTTTCGTTATGCTGCCTCGGTATCACGTTTTTTTGCGAAAACTGAGTTTTACCTCCCCTTGCTTTACCCATCAAGGATAGTAACGTCCTGCAAGCAGATTACTCTGTTCTCTTCTCACTGGCACTTAGGAAGCAGGTGGAAACCCTCTCCGTTCCTCGCTCCACGGACCCCCTCTTTTTTTGTTTGCAAAGGTCCACTTGATTAGCTTTTCTAGTGATTTCGATTTGGAGTTTTAGGGTTCGGTGTGTTACTTGAGTCTTGGTCCTTAGTTTTTTTTTGACTCTGTGGGTTGTTTTTTCTCGCTCCATGAAATTTTGCAACTTTCTGCTCTCGTCGGTGACGGCTGGTGCAGGATGACCTTCTTCGTGCATTTCTCTCCCCCTCGAGCACCCCAGTTGACGAATGGTGTTTTTATCTCCAGTAGGTTAACCCTGCAGTGGAGGATATTGAATTGGAGTGGGGTGGAGTGAGTCCCTCACTAGTACAAGAGTTCTCCTGACGTCGCCTTACATCCTCGTGTGACGGCGCATTTTGTAAGGTTTCCCTCTCACCTGTATCCCTTCCCCCTCTAGGGCCTCTTTCGTCCATTGCCTCGAAGAGTGAGTTTGAAAGATGTGGTTGGGGCTCGCTGTTTGTGGTAAAGCCGTTTCTTTCCAGAACCGACCCTGTTTGGTTTGCGGCAATTCTCTTGCTTTTACCTCAGGACCGTAGGTCCTCGCCTGACCTCCTGAAGAGATTTTGAGAAGTTGAGTCTGCTTGTGGTTTCAGCGGAATAGCCGGAAAGGCTGACTTTACGTGAGGCTAGCCTCCCCTTCCCTCTTCTGTTAAGGCGAAGTGGGGACCAGATTTGATGGTAGCGTCCCTTTTTTCACCAGTATTAGAGGGGGTCGGCGTAAGCTGAGGTTAACGGGGTTTCACTCCTCCGTGTTCCTGAACTCAAGGATTTTGGTCTGAAGCCATGTCTATGTCCCCAGTTTTGTGCTGCATCCTCATAAAGAGGTATTCCTACTCTGTGCAGTTGTTTTAGGCGATCTTGTTGACATTTTTCACATTCCGGTTTTGATAAAGGTGGGGCCTTTTCTTTTAATTGTAGTTACCTGCTAAAAGGAATGTGGTTCTTCTGATTTACCTGGCCTTGGGTAAAACGCCTTTACGTCTTCTCTAAGTGAGTCTTTCCTTTTGATTAGCCCGTGATTCCCACAAATTCTGTGTCATCTTTCCAATTTGGATGTTTTTTCAGTTATTCTTCGTTGTTACGTGACGTTAGTTGTTGTGAAGCATTGCCCTTTTCTGAATAGATCTCTGCCGAGTGGTTTCCCTTACCCCTTCCCCCACTCTCAAGACAGCTCGGGAGATTCTGTCCGTGTGGGTGTTGCAAGTTTGGCCTATCCAAGGGTGGCCGTCATGTTTCATCGTTACCTTCTCCTGGTTTTTTGTTTTTGACCCCCTTTTTGCTAGTAGATCAAAGCGGAAAGTAGATCCACCACCATGACTCGAGTTTCAACCTATGGAAAGGATGTCTGGACTGGTTTAGTAATGGTATTCGGATCTTTTCTTGTGAACTCCTTGATTTAGCCCCCTTCCTTTGTTGTTTTCCCCGGCTTTATTTTCCCCGCAGGGATCCAGCTTCCAGAATTTTAGAAGATGCGGCACTTGGCATTCTCTTTGGCGCTTGGTATTTCCTCCCCCCCTCCCTCCCGTTCTATATTTCCCTTCCCCCCGTTGTGTGAGAGAGACCCCAAATGATCGCTCCGTTACTCCCGCCCCGCCCCCAACTATGACTTCCTATAACGGCCGCCTGCAGGCGCCAACTCATTTTTTATCAAATTTTCCCCCCTTTTTTGCAACCCCCTTTCTGATTGTTTTTCTCCAGCCTTTGATCATAGAACCTGTGGACTCACCGCATGTCTCTCCCTCCTCCCTTCCACAGGCGTGACATAGAAGTGTCATTCCCTCATAGTGGTTTTCGGTCTCCTTGCTTTCCTGGCTGTTTTCTCCTTGTTAAGCGCCCTCCCCTCTTTCCCTCCCCCTTCCCCTAATAAGAATGGAACTCAGCTTTCATGCTTCCCACGCTCATTCCCCCCCCAAAGACCCCCAACTACCGACGGTCTCGCCCAGCTCCTTTTGTCCTCTTTTGAGCTGCCTCTTGTCGTTCCCTCCAATTGACAATACCTCCCCCCCCCGATGTTTCCCCGGCTGTCTGTCCCAAACCCAAGAGTCACGAAAACAGCCCCCCACCCTACCGCCACTTTTCATCATTGTTTTTTCCCATCTGTTACGGCCTCCCCTTCTACGCACCCGCCTTTGCTTCAAACCTTTTTTTTGGCTGTTCCTTGAATCCTTCGACCCCCCACATTCGGATTTCAGCATTCAAAAGATTTTTCATCGCCCCCCCCCCTAGCATCGTTAGGCGTGAAGGTTCATTGTTTTCAACAAGAAGAACCCCGTACCTCTTTTCCCCTGAAGATTCGTCCCCTCTTTTCCCATTAAAACACCAGAATGGATTCAACCCTAGCGTTTTTTGTTTTGGTTGGGTTTTTTACCCACCAGAAGTTCTTCAGCCCGTCGGCTTTCACCACACCATTTTTTCTACCCAGAAAAATATTTTGCCCCCTCCATTGATTCCTCTTCCATTCCAAGATGACCCCTTCGAGATAGTCTTCCCCCCTCCCCTCCCCCCCTAAAGGAAGGAAGTCAAGGCTATTCGATCCCTTCCCCATCCCCAATGACCCAAGCGACGGGCCTCCCCGTGGTTACACTCACCTGCTTTCATCATCCGATCCTTTTCCAAATTTCTGATAGCCTTCCCCTGTCAAGAGGATGGAAGGATTTTGAGAAAACCTCCTTCTCCTTTTAGAAGACATAGGAACCCGGCGGCCAAAACTTTTCCCCTCTCCATACCTTCGCCTGAAACTTCTTCCCTTATTCTTTTCCTGTAGAGCTGTGAAAGCCACCGTTTTCGAAGCCCCCTAAGGAGAGATAAGTACTCCTTCCTATCAACTCTTTTTTCACTCCTTCTCCATGGAACCCGCACCAACCTACCAAGTCAAAGTCGCCTCCCTCCGCTTCCCGGTTAGGCCCCCCCCCCCCATACTGCCTCCTCCCAAAGATTCACTTGAGCCAAATCTATTCTTTGACGCCATCCGGCAAATCACTCTCTGTTTGCTTCTGGACTGACCTAGGGCCCCCCTGTTTCCCTTTGACCCTCTAAGTCCCCCCCCCCCCTCCCACTTTCCCCCAAAAGATTCAACCCAGCGCCACATTGACTCAACCCTGCAACCCCGTCGAACTAATAACAAAAGCTCATAAGTAGCATTCCCTTGTCCCAAACGAAGTGGTGTCTTTTTCCTTCCTCCCTGGATAGTTCCCCCTTTTAGTCTCCATTCTTTTCTAGCAGTTCCGAAGTAACGGTGTTGAAGTGCAGCCGATACCCCCTTAGAAAGCATGATCTTTTACGTCCTCCCTTTAGGCCCCCCCAAACAGCCTAACTAGGAACAAGAAAAATGAAAACCCTACTTCTTCCTATCTTTTCAGAAGAATACGGTTGGTCCTTTTTACACGGAGCCACTGTCCCCACTGCCCCCCCCCCCCCATAAGGAGGCCAGCCCTCCCCCCCCTATCCAGATCATCAACGAAGATCTCCTCCCCCCCTCATGAGTCAGTTTCTTTTCCTCTTTCACCGTCATAAAGAAAAGCCTATCTCCTTCCCCTGTTCAAATCTATCTGCTTCCCCAGCAATTTGTGTTCCCCCCTCGTAGATCGGTCCTAGCCCCTTCAGGGATTCTATTTCTCATGGTTACTTCCCCCCCTAACTCTTTTCCCGTGTATTGAGATCCTCCTAGAATCGAAAGCAGGAGAGAGCAGGAGACGGAAGTCGTACCCCCGTGCTGTTCCTCCTCTACGTTTTATCTGTTTATCAGTCTGATTCTTTTCTTTAGCACGGATGTCCAGTGCAAGAACGAGGCTAGTAGTATCTCTCCCGTTATTGTCCTCCCCCGGCTTTTTCTTGGGGAGTGCTAAGTTGTTGAACTTTGGAATTTGCGTTGTTCCGTGGCTCGGTTCTGTACATTTTTCCCTTTTTGTGTCCCCTTATTCCAGAACGAAGTTCAGAAATCGATTTTTTTTAATTGATGCCGCGTTCTTCAAGCTTTTTTAGAATTTCGTCTTCTAACCTATAAGGCTTCCTTCTAGGCTCAAGTTAATGCCCGAGGACGGTCTCTCGACCCGACTTTCGCCGTGGCACCCTATACTGGCGACTTCACAATCCCCACCCTGCTTTTGAAACGGGTGCATGCCATTAGTAGTTCTCTTTTTCTAGGGTTGTCTCGGGTGGCTGTACTCCTGAATCCGATGTTTGTGTTCCCAGTGGGGTAGGTGTCGTAGATCATATGCCATTTTTTTCAGTAATTCCCCCTGAGACTCTATCTTGAGGTTTTCTCGTCCTGTGCGGCCCCAAACCCCCCACCCCCCCACCCCCCCACCCCCCCCCCCAACCCCCCCCACCCCCCCCCCCCACCCCCCCCCCCAAAACACCAAATACCCCCCCCCCAACCCCACCCCCCCCCCCCCCACCCCCACCCCCCCCACCCCCCCCCCCCCCCCCCCCCCCCCTGATTTCCGACCTTCGCCTTCTTTTTTGTAATTTTCGGTCGCCTGAATCTTTTTGTCCTCCTACCCTTGCAATTCAGGGCGTCTTCCTCTGCCTGGAGGTTGGCTTTCGTTATTGGACCTGCCCCTGGTCGCCAATGTGGTACGTTAGAGTAGATTTGTGCTTTTTTTGTTCTTCAAGTGGCACCGGTTCCTCTACTAAAAGTCCTGCCTTTTGCCCCCCCCCTCCCAATTTTTTTTTCAAGACGGAGGCTCCCTCTTTTTCCAGATGTGGTGAGAACGATTCGTGGGCCTCTTTTGGTCTCAGAAGATGGGTTCTCTTCAAGGCCCCAATCCTCTTTCCTGCCCCTCGAAAATGCGGAGGACTGTGCCTTCTCCCTATTTACTCAGTCGTAGTCCCCCCCGCGTGAGGCCTCCCCTTTTTTATTGGAAGTGCCCGAATAACCACTTCCCTTTCTTTTTGTTTTTAGGGTCTCCTTCTCGGCTGGCTTCGTTCTCCGGTCCCCTCCCGTTGGCAGCTTCATATCTTTTCTATATTTCAAAGGGTGCTGCTTTCCGAGCGGCATGTGGGGACTTTTTGTTAAGCGCCCCCCTTCCCTCGGCCTCCCCGGCTTTTCCTTTTTAGCCCTCCCTCTTCCGTTGCGAATTTACCAATAGACGAGGGGCTTTCCTTTTCTCGGTCCCCCTCAGGCGTTTTTTAGACCGACCCCACCTGTCTCAGATCGGGACTTCTTTTATTTTTCATCCGCTCTCCTTAAGACAAGGCCGGTTCCCTGCAGTCCCTGGAAACCTCCTTCTTTGATGAAAGATTTGCAGCCTCTTTCGGTTTGGAGCCTTTCCTTCCGGAACAGTATGGGAAGATCATGCGTGATGTTTTATAGCCTATGTCTTCGTTGTTAGTGAAAGTAGTGGTGGTTGGTCTCCCTGCCCGTGAGACTCGTTTTCCGTTCTTCGCCACACTGAAATCCTCTCCCCTTCCCCTTTTTCGAGAGTGGCTCGTCGGTTTTCGTTTTTTCCCAAGGACTGAAGAGCCAGAACAAGGTTTCGTCGGTCATATGACCTGATAGGGCTTGCCCCGTTTCCTTTGCTTGCTTCTCCCGGTTTCGATTATTCTTCTCGAACAGCAAGCATTCTTCGCGACCCACCCGCTGAGGTTTCCCCGTATTTTCCTTTCTTCTTTTTCATTTTTTGAGGAATGTGTAGTTTGCCTTTCCATCTTTCCTTGGTGCCTTGGCAATAACTTTGTTTTCCCTCTTTCTTTGTTTTTATTTGAGACTCTTTTCGTTGCGCCTGGCCAGTTCCTCTCCTTCTCCCCACCTTTTTTGAGCCTTTGAGGTAATCGGAGCATGACCTTTTTTCAATACTTGTTTTGAGAGAGATCCGGAAAACATTCCCCTTTATTTCGATCTAACGACCGATGTTCCCTCCCCGGCCCCTTCTGTCCTGCCCAACGCCCCCATGAGGGAGAAAGAAACAATTCAGCGGCAAAACCAAATGGCTCAAGCCCCTAAAAAGAAAATGCTGTGGGAAACCTCCCCGCATGATCGCCCCCAACGCACTATTTTCTCCATTTTCCCTAGTACGCATACTCACCCCCCCCCCCCCCCTCTGTGGTGGAGACTGCCTTGGATGTTGACTCTAAGAAAGAGTCAATAAAACTTTCCTCCCTCCCCCCCGTCTGTCAGATGGAAATCGCCACCCTTGATGCTACTCGTCCTTCCCCCACCCCCCCCCTCGCAGCTAGAAAAGATCCCCCCGTTGTCCTCTTGCTCGGGCCTATGTCCTGTTCCTCCCTGATCCCTTGAAGGGCCCCTATTCCCCCACCCAAGAACAAAATGAAGACCCCTCTCTATCCCCCAGCATCTGTTTCCTGCCAATATGTTCGGCTCCGGCACGCCCCACCGACCGCCTCCGGCCACCACCTCCCCCCCTATGTTTGGTTGTTGTGCGCCTGGAAAGCCTTGTCTGTCAAAACAGGCCTGGGATGCGGTCCACGCCATTCAAAGATGGAGCCCCCCTTCTTCCTCCCCTCCCCATGTCCCTTTTTCCGGGTCCCCTCCCACCTGACTGTTTCACACGAACACCGCACCCTTGACGACCCATGGCCCTTTCCACAGGCCGTCGACTTTTCCTCCCGTCCAAATTCAGATCCCCCCAACACCTCGTCCTCGTTAGGTTCCCCCCCTTTCCCCCCCCAATGCGGATCGGAACCAGAACCTTTTTACATATATCCTCTCGATGAAATCCCACGCGCCCCATTTTGACCCATTCTCCGATACCGCTACTCAGCCCCCGTAAACGGGCCCTGTTTAAGGAATTGCCTACCTTTCCCCCTTCCATCCCCGCCGTCCATTTTTTTCCTCTTTTCCCCATCGCCTGACTTATATTTCTCGCTCTTCGGCATGGTGCCTTGCGACATCAAGCGGCCTTGGACCTTTATGAGCCCCCCCCTTCTTCCTATTTTTTATGCGATTCCTTTATGCTAACTTCGTCCTGTCTGCCCCCCTAGGGACGCAGAATATTCGAGGAATTCGCCCCTGTCCCCCCCATAGTAGTGCGCGGGGTTGTGTGGTTTTTTGGGGGGGGGGGGTCCTTTCCCCCCGGTTTTCAATGTCCAGGCTCTCCAGAAAAAGGTAGTAATCTCTTCTATCCCACGATTTCCCCTCAACTCTTGTCATAACTTCCACCGCCCCAATCAAGGACCTGATCCTAAGCAATCCCTGAAGAAGAGACCCCCCCTCATTTTACGAAGAACTTCCAATTCGCCGCGGCTCAAGTCATTATTGAGACACCCCTCCTTCCCCTCATATCGCTTCCCTTCTTTTGCACCTTTCCACATTCCTTTTCTTTCTACGCCCACTCCCCACCAATTTCCTTAACCCCCCCAAAAACCGAATACCCAAACCCCCCTAAAACAACCCCCTCCCCCCTCGCAGACCCTCTCCTCCCTCGCCTTGAAACCGTCCCCCATGTAGGTGTTCCCCCTTTCGCCTGCTCGTTGCCCATGGAGTCCTAGAGAACTTTGAGAGAGACCTTTCCTCTGCTGTCCTCCGTGATACACTCCCAGATAATTAGAGTAAACTCTTGAATGTTCTGAATCCTCTTTTTCCACACTTTTTTTTGAGTTCTCCTTCCTCAAAATTGTGTGGGGGAAAACCCCCTACTTCTTTAGTAGTCTCTTTAGATCCTAAGTTTGGTCCGCTCTGCAACTGTTTTATCAACTTTCCAGCTCACCCGGTCCTCCCCCCCTCCCCTTTTTTTCCCCTAGGTAGGATCTGAAGTAGCGACGCTGCTTTTTTTTTCTTGTAATCCCTTCATCCCATACGCCGCATTCATACGCCCTGCCCACCCCTCTTCCTCTGTAGGAAAAGACCTTTGGAATGTCAGTAGAATTTTCCCGTCGCGTTTCGTATCAACCTTGATTGATAGATCTTTTTCTATCCGTTTGTTTTTTTGAGAGCTTCATCCCTTCATAGACCTCCCCCCCCTCCTCAGGCCTTTAGCAGAGAGAAGTAGTCCCCACCTTCTTTCCTCCCTTACCCAGACTAGCCATTTTTTTTACCAGGGCTTCCCCTATTCTGTCTTCTTGAGGCCCCTTATGACTTCCCTCATCGTGGAGATGAGCGTTCTCTTTCATCAGTTCCCGATTTGTTGCTGCCGCCTTTGAAGGTTGTGCCGGCGTTTTCTCCTGTCATCGACACCCGGAGTCATGTGCCAAATTTCACCAGAACCTCTCAAGGCTCTTTAAGGTTTATTACGGCCATTTTGGCTCAACCCCTTTACCCATCATTATTAATCATCCTTCTCTCTTGAGAACTTCTACTGCACCCTCTTCCGTAAGAAAGACCTTTCCCCTGCCAATTGGCCAAAGTAAGGGAGAAAACTGAAATGGTTTCAATTTCATGACCTAATTGTCTCTTGATGTAGGAGAGTAGGGATCTTAAGTTGTTGTCTGGATCTTGTATATTCTTTCCCTGGCTTCCTGTTTCCCCGTCTTGTAGGGTCGTTCCGTTCCTCTCTCCGGACATTTTTGACTCTTTCCCCTACCAGCTACCTCCTTTCAGCTTGTGAGGTAGGAAACATAATCCCTTTTAGCCAGAGGAGCGATTGGTTCGTCTATAATGGTGGCCCCTCCCGCTTTAATTCATTCGTTCCTCTAGTTCCTTTAGTCAAGAGAGGTCGCAATTGGTATAGACGTCGGTTACGTAAGAGGTTTGTGTTTAGCGCTGGCCCGTTTCTTCCCGTGCCTTTCCCCTCCTCCTTGGACTAGGGTGGTCCGACCCTACGGATGCGATTTGGTTTAAGATGTGGTAGAGCACGGTGCCAGAAGTTGTGGAGGAGGAAGCCGATGATGGTGGCCCCCCTTGCCAAGGTCCGCCTTGATTCTACTCTCCCTGGAAGTTCCTTTTTTTCTTTTCTTCTCCTCATATCTTCCTGCAGGACTGTTTGGTGTCAAAAGAAGCCGTTTTCGTTTTCTTTTTTTTTCCCGGTGATTTAGCCTCGAAGGTCCCTTTGCCTTAAGGAGTGGTGCGGCTTCCTTCGGCTCCTGTCAGGTCGTGTTCCCAGCCTTTGATTTAATAGAGAGGGAGGTCAAACTTTTTTTTGGGGTGGAGTCGACGATTCTGGTTCCGGTGTTTGAAACCTCGTTAGACTCCCTTTTTGTTCTTTCTCAGTCACAGGGGTTAGTTTTTGCCATCGCTCCCCCGGTCGATCCCTTAGGTGGTATATGGTAAATTGCCTTTCCTTTTGTTTTTTCCGCCCCAACCCAACAATGTCCCCTTTCTTTTTTTCGGATAGGGGCGTAAGAGGGCGTCACCCCCCAGGCCTTGAGTCATGCTTTACCTTCCCCGTGTTCCCCTCAGAGGTTATTTGCCCTACTTGCGGTTCAGTGCCGGAACTTTTTTTCTGTCCTTTTAAGGGGATGTTTTCGTAGGATTTTTTTCCCGTTCGTGACTTGAGTGGTGTTGGGCCTCTTGCCCTATCAGATTGCTTTGTTTGCTTTTTATTTCCTTGAGGGAAATGACGCTTGCTCCAAAGGTCTGCTTTTTTCGAGCGTTCTCTCGGGTTCCGAGTTTGCTCTCTGAGACCAGTGCGGCATAATTTGAAATAGGAATTCGGAGGAGGATGTGTATTTCGGCGCGCGTTGGCGCGTGCGTAGGTCTTCCCGTCCGTCCCCCCCCTGCTCCACCACGATCGGAGGACCCCCCCTTTCAAGCGCGCTTTCCTCTTTCATTTGGAGGCGATGTTGGAAGCCTCTGTATTAGGCTTCATTGTCTCTAGAATATACTTTTTTGTAAGCTTCTTTCCTTTGCGCCACGCTTGATTGGCGCCTGCACGCCTTGCTGCTTTTTGTTGACCTTCTGCTCACCTTGCCTGGTAGGGGTTAAATCGAAATCGCCCTTCTTTTTGGACTCTTCTTGTTTCTCTCCGACCGAACCAAATTTCTCTCGCTTTCGATACAATCACCCGCCCCTTCTCCAAGAGACTGACCTCTTTGCCTGCTCCACCCTGCGGGAAAGCCAGTCCCGGTCCCCCCACCATGTAGATCAAGACCTGAGACAAATCATGATGGTTCCACCACCCCATTCTTTTTCTAGCCCCCTTCCATACATTCCATTCAACTCCTCTCTTCCAAGAGGGTGGAGATATTGAGGATGTCTCATCGCCACGTCCTTCCCAGCTTACAACAAAGTACTACCTTCTTGACATCCGCCACCCTGTCTTCCCAAGGAACCTCCCTTAACAACCCTCCCACCCCCTCATCCAATCGCGTTGAGTCATTTGTCGCTTTCTGTAAGTTCCCCTCCCACTCCCCAGCCTGCTAGATGCTAAAGGGTCTCTTTAAAACCCCCCCCATTCTTTCTTCCCGCACCCCAGCATATTCCACCCCTTTTTTTTCCCATGGACGATGCAAATATTCCGGCACTAAGGATAACGAAACCTTTCCCGATCCCCGGACCCAATCGTAAACTTCCTTCACAGCCATCCACCCCCCCCAAGAATCACCAAAACATTGGACGAACCCCAGGTGGCATTTTGACTTCCCTTCAAAGACGCTCCCCCCAGCCAATCTACCCCTCCCGCGTCGCCGGTGACGTTACTCAAACAATACCGGCACTTCCATGGACCGAGACAAAACGCTCAAGAACGTCCCCTCTTGTTAAAAGGCCCACCGGACATCTCGCGTTCAGACAAGCCCATCTCCCAAACACGCATTATACGTTTTTTTTTAACCCTTCCCCAAATGAAGATAAACAGCAAAAACCCTTGACCTCCCCTTTTCTCAATCACGCTGTACAACTCTCCGCAGACGGTACCCCTCCGCCATTAAGACCTCATTCAGGAGCCACGCTAGCGTCTAACACGAAAAAAGCCTGACGGGTCCCAGACTTCTCCCCTTTACCCGCGAGTCAGATAGGTCTTATTCCTGGACAGGTCTTGATAGATACTTTTTTTTTCCCAGGCTGGCATGTTTTCTGATCCCCCCCAATTCCTTCTTTATGCAGAACATCCCTTTCTGAACCCAAATTTTCAAGTGAGGATCTTCTGGCTTCTTCTGGACTTTTCGAGCTCATAGTCTGCCCTCCCCCGGTTTGACCAGTCCCAGGAAAGCGCCAGACAAAATAGCTCTTAATCTCTCTCTATAAACGATTTGAGACTCTATGGACCTCCAGCCCCCAAACCTCCAAATCTTAACTCCCGCCTGTAGTCAGTCTCTCCCATTTCCTGCTACGCTTTCTCCAGCCGATCGCCCCCCAACCTGCCGCATTATGAGGGGCCGAACCCTCCCAATCAATCGTTCCTTTTTTTTCACTTGCCTCTTTGAAAATGGGTCTCCCTACCCCGAACCTTCACCCCCCGTCCCCACCTAGCCCCCGTTCCTCCAATACCCCCCTACCTCCCCCTCTGCCCCTTCCTCTGAAGAATTCTTTGAAAAGTTTCCCCTTTTGCCCCCTCGTGGTCTGATGCCGTCGCCCGGACGTGTGACCCCTGGATCCCCATAGACCTTGGCCTGGCGTCGAGTTTTGTCCTGAGGCTTCCTTTATCTCGTCTAATTATGAGTAAAGAATTATTCGTTTCCTTAATCTTATTGTCAACAAGTCCCCCTCCACTCGGCATCCCAACCATAACCCCCCCCCCAGTCTCTGTCGTCTTCGTAATATTGGCAGCCGGTCCCCTGACCCCTGTTTTTTTAAATTAAAAGCTGTCCCCCAACTTCCGGGACCTTGCCGCAACACCCTTTCTCAATACTAGATAAATCACCTCTCACCTTCTGTGCAGAATATTCCCAGGAAGAAGCACTTCTCGACTCCTTCAATGGATCTCCTTGCGTCCCAGAATTTTGTCTCCGTCGCTCTGCTCTCCTCGGTTCTCTCCAGGGATATCCCCTTCCCTTCTCCTTCAGTTGTGTTGAGAGATCTTAATCGTCTGGCCCCCCTCGAAGGAGAGAAGAAGACTTTTCTCGTCAACAACTCTTCCGCAGATGCGCGCCCCCCAATTTTTTCCTGTCTCTCATTCGGTTTCGTCTTGAGGCTCCCTTTTCCTTTCAAAGCCGGGAGAAGGCATTAGTGTCCGATGGCCTTCGTCAGGTGTTTGCTCTGAATTTTCGGGGTTGACGTTGCAAGTGTGGTGAGGCCGTTCTACCCTTTTTCATGCTTTTAGCTCCACCCCCCTTCGTTGCTCCCCCGTTTAGCAGCCCCTGTATCAGGGTTTTAATGTTCCGCTGAATGCCCCTTTGTTTTGGCTTCCCAAGCATGATCTACCGATCCTTTTGCTTTACCCGAGGTGATGGAGCAAGACAAGCCGTTTACTTACCCCCCCCCCTTTTCTAAAGGCAATGGATAGGAAGAAGGCACCCTATTTCCGGGCGTTTTCCCACACAGACCCCGGATTTTTTTGACTGGTTTTTCTTTCTTACTGACTAGCCCTCGGCTCTGGCTTGGTTTTTGTTTCGGTTTGTAATTGTTTGATTCCGTTTCTAATTCGTGGTGTTTCCCTGAGTGGTCGTATGCTGCCCATGCATTTTTGCTCGTAAAAAGTCGACCTGGCCCTTGAGGGTGTTTCGTTTCCCCATCAGTCATTTTTTCTCTGGCCCTCTTCCTTTTTGAATTCGGCTCCCTCTGAATGGTTTTTTGAAGAACGTCTTTTCCCCTTTGCAGTTCCTTACAGCTTTTTCTTGATTATAGTGAATTGGAGTCGAGGGGGAGTCGTTGCCATCTTCGTGGTAACAAAGCTTTGATAGACGCTAGTCGATAGTCCCGAGGCTTTGCTTGTGATGGACCGGGGGCATTTCCCCCCAGGTCGTCTACGCCCAGAACACCTCGTTAGCATCCAGAGTCTGCTCTTTTTTGTTGTTTTTCAACCTGAGGTGGCGGTCGTCCTCCTCTCGCGGGGTTGATATAAAGGTAAAAGAAGATCTAGTCCGAGCACGCGGTCCCGGATTTGCGCACTCGACATTCCTTCCGAGGCCTGGTAAACGAGACGGCCCTCCTGATTTTATTTTTGTGATAGAATAGCGGGAAAGAGTTACTTATGGAGGGTATCGTCCGTGTAGTATTTTTTTTTTTCTTTTTCACTTGGAGCGTCGTGGCCCGTGCGTTGACGGTTCAAAGTATTTTGCTTTTGGACCGAACGGAGGAATGTGGTCTACCGGTTGTTTCCCCATCGTGAACGGAGAGGACCTGCCTCTTTTGTTCCTAGCTTTTTTTCTTTTTCTTTTTCCCCTCCCCTTTCCTTTTCCCTTCTCCGTTAAAAGAGAACGACGAGTAAACTTGACTTTTTCTCTTTTGTCCGGGCCTTCCTTGATTGATCCCCTTCTTCAGGAGGGAGGGCATCCTTTTTTTACCTGAGCATTGGCATTGTCTTTCTATAAATTCGTGTAGTCCCCTGAATTAAGCAGGGTTTACCGCACCTAGGTTGAACGCTTTCTCGCGGGATTTTTTGCGGTTATCAAGTGAATGCCGAACCGATGGGAGCTTAATTGATTGGGATGTTTCGTAGAGATGTTTCGTGTGATTGAAGCAGAGTGTTTTCAGCCGAGGAGCCTTATCTTTTTCCTTTCTTCATAGCCTAACCCCTCCCTCGGAACAAGAGGACGAAGAGTTTTTAGAGAGAGAAGGTGGAGTTTTGGCATTCTTGGATTCAGACACTCCCGCTTGTCTTCTCTTTCCTTCTGCCCATGTTTAGGATTCCTTGAAGCTTGCGCTAGACGTCTTTTGCCCCATTCAATTTTTCTGAGAACCCTTGCTGAGGGACGTCGATGGGCAATTCTAATGAGCTCGTTTTCGGGGGCGATCCTAGCTTTTTCAGCTTCGTGTTTCATGGCTTTCTCTACTTTGTCTTTGTCCGCCGATTTTCTTTTCCCCCTTTTGGTGGGCTCTTCCCTCCTTGTTGAGCTTTCCCCTAATTTTTTTCCTTCCCCAATGGCGTTTGCGCGATGTAATCTGAAATCGCTGATCATTTTTCGG
>Ga0179591_1298574_pt1 | contig 17281 bp, 12 predicted proteins | sample CZOMad2_1_08_16f_FD_182891 | JGI IMG/M metagenome (GOLD analysis project Ga0179591, IMG submission 182891) | Vadose zone soil fungal communities from Angelo Coast Range Reserve, California, USA - CZOMad2_1_08_16fungal (PacBio error correction) | ecosystem: Environmental > Terrestrial > Soil >... | reverse complement strand
AGGGGTGAAGCATTTTTCTCCCCAGGTTGCTTAATGCGTGATCGCCTAAAGGAGAGGATTTTATGGAGGCGATCGTAGGGCGTGCTTCCCATCTCCCGAGAGGTTTTTGATTGCGGGTCCTTTTCCTTTGCTCTATTAATTGTGGACGCGGTTCGGCGTGCCGTAGAGAAGTGGTTCTTTCGCGATGAATGCCCTTCTTTGTGGCTAGAACACTGCGGCGGCAGAGTTCAGCGATCCGTGTGCATGAATTGGTTCCGCTCCGGTCTGCGAGGGGCGAGCCGATTTCTTCCTGACTCCAGGAGACAACGTTTTGGTATTCCCCTCCTTCCTTCAGTTCCATCGCATATTGAATCTGGAGCAGGTTGCTTCTCCGGTCTGGGTTGGAGAGCCTTTCGAATTCGCCGCTTTGTTTTAAGATGAGTGATTCGCGCCACCCCTCCACCCGACCCCTTTCCGTTTTTTCACTATGTCCCGTTGCACTGCCGCCCCCTATCGAGCACCCTCTTCTTCGACAAATTCTTTGGCTCAGCCTTCCGGATGCCCCCTCCCTAATTTGTTTAACTTAGGTGTAGAGATCCCCCGCCCGGGGAATGACTCCTTGATTCTTGTCAGCCTCATTGTCTACGGCCATTCCCCCCCTTCATGTTTATTTTCGTGGCAACAGACTTTTTCCCTACAATCAGTGATAGAAGTCCCCCTCACTTGGGTCCGTGCGCTTTCCCCCCGAACCATGATTCCCCCGCCCCAACCTGGTTCCTACCTTTCCGGTCGAGACCCCCCTTTTGTTTGGCCGTTCCGTTAAAGGGTAAGGAGACGCTTTTCCACCCCCCAGCATTCTTCGCTTTTCACAATGGCGGCTTTCCTTGATGATCGCTTGTTCGTTCCTTCCTGTTCTTGCCTGGATATCTTCTAAAGTGCTCTGTATTTTTATTGTGAGGTCCAGTCCCGTGCGGTGGTAGGGGTTTAGGTCGTAGCGAAGTTCTTTTTCATAATTTGACTTCTAATGGGTACATGTTGTTTTTTGTGAAGTTACAGCCGCTCGCGAACAACCCATTTCGGCCGGACCATTATTTTCGGCTCCCCCGAGTTTGAACTTTAGTTGAAATTAGCCTAAAGAGCTAAATGAAGACTTTTGACGCAGCCTACAGAGTATTCCGAAAACCTTTCCCATCCCCATTTTTCCGGATGTTGATCTCCCTAGGTGCCCCCTTCTGTTGCAGATATTTCTCGTGAAGGATTTTCTCTTTCCTCCTCCAAAAAGCGGCTTGTGAAAAGGCCGACTGTTTTACCCTCCTTCGTGTTCTCCCTTGATGACCAGTCTTCGTACTCTGTTTCCCTGCCTTAGCCCTCCCGTCGTGCAGTTGCCCCTTTTCTTGTCTCCTCGTTAAGCGTAGCGTTCTGTCGAGCCTGGAGCAACTGTCTCCTACTGCTTGCCTTCAGACCGGCTCGTCGTTGGTTTTTGCGTTTCGGCCCCCCCCCCGACCGTAAACTACGAAATGCGATCCCCCTTCCTTCGAGGATCGCCTGAACTTTTTTGCGATGAGGCCGTTTTTTTGGTGACAAAATTTCCCTACGCGGTTAAGATCGACGAAGCTTCTTTGTTCCTGGTCCTTGATCTTCTGTTCCTCATAATTTTTTGTCCAGATTTTCTCCTTCTCCCGCCCGTATTTAAGCCTTTTTTCCGCTAGGTCAGCTCCCCGCCGGCAGCCGACTGTTGGTTCCCCAGGGCCTCCCTTCCGCCGAGCCTTGCGTTTTTCCCCTTTCGTCCCTCCCCTATAAGAGCTGGGGTTTAGTGGGCCAGATCTGAACGTCTTTTTCTAAGATCACTCGACCCACGGTCCTCGTTTGCTCACGATTTTTTTCCCTTCCCGCTCCAAATAACCCCTGTCCCTTTTTCCCTCTTCCTTCTAAATAGACTTCCCCCCTAAGAATGATTCAACTACTTGGACGGATCTACACCTTCCCTTGCTTTCTCCCTGTCTTCCCAACTCCTGTTCTCTATGAGTATTACACTTGTCCTTTTCGTTCCCCTGGTAGCAGGCTCCTTGTTCTGATTAGTGAAATAACAGACCCCCCAGTAAGTTCTAACGAAGTACCAAACCCCTGTAAATTAATCTTTTTTTTTTTGTCCCCCACTCCCTCCTCTTTGGACAGGGTGTAGTCCCCTCTATCTGCAAAAGTATTAGGTTTAGATCTTCCTTTCTGATCGCAAAGTCTTCCCGCCTGTCAAGATACGACTCTCGTGCACTGGTCTTCTCTCCACCCGTAGTCCCCCAACGCTTTTTATGTCGACCCTTTTTTGGATAAGTCCTGGAGAAGACCGGTCGTATCTCTCTCTTTTCCCCTCCTCCTGTTCGGATACCTTCAGTACTTACCAATTGGTCGTCCCGCTTTCCGTATCAAATCCCCCCACGTTTTTGCGATGTTTCGCGTGGTGCATTCCCGGGGTGATGCTGAAAGTTGAATCGTTGGCGATCTCGTATTCTTAAAGGTCGAGACTTTCACTTACCGCTAATCAATTGGAAATCCGAGCCGGTAATCGTGGGCCGGGCTCTCTCGTTCGACACATCCCCCCTTGTCACGCGTGTTCGTTGGACCCCCCTCCCCTATTACACTTCATTTTCCCCTGGGGTTCCAGTCTCCCCCATAATTGTATTACGTCCTGTGATTGATTGCTTCCCCGATCAGTACAAGATCCTTCCTCACCATTGCCCCCCTCCTTCGGACAGTGGACCTCCTGCTCCTCTACCACTCATGGGGAGTCCGAACGCTCCCAGCCGCTTTGGGGCTGCGTGCGTTATCCGTTTTTTTGACAGGTGAGTGAGTCCTACCAGGCTGACTCGTCTTCTTTTCTGATTGTCAAGAATCTTACCCCCCACCCCTCACGTACATTTTTATGGGGAATCGACTTCATCGTGAGCCCCCATATACCCGTTTTATTTAGCTCTGTTTCGAAATATTGATCCATGGTTGTGGAGCCCCTGTTTAACCCACACACCACCCGTTAGATACCTGCCCAACGGTCCCTCGTCCTCCGCGAGAGCGGTCCCCGGCAACCACTTTTGCGCCTGCAGAAGCGAGCCGTCCCGATGCCTGGACTGAAGTAGCCCCAACCTCCTGCTCCGAACAGCCGTTCCCTTTCACGGCTGCAAATCCGTATCTGCTCCCCTCTGCGGCCGTTTGACCAGCGATCCCCCCAGAGGAGGCGGGATCCGATCCCCTTCACGCATGGAGATTGTCAAAAAAGGCCTACATAGCCCTTCCGTGCGCGAGGATCGTCGCCATGGCCAAAGGGGGATGACTTTACGTGCCGAAACTCCGCCTTCTTGAGCGCGAGCCCTGGATCCTTGGATATATCTCGTTAACGGTGTCAATTCGACTTACGAGAGGCTTCAGTACCTAGCCGCTCGAGGAAGTCTGACTACCTGCACGTTAAATTCTTCTCCCTCAGAGAGCCCGACCTTCGCCCCGACTTCCCAAATTATAAAATCACGAGTACACCTCGACCTCTTAGCCTTTCCCTTCTTGCTATTAGGCCATTTTCTTTCCTCCTTTTGAGATATAATGCAACCCCTCCCGATCTTCCGAATTTTCATTTCCGATTAAATAACGTCGTTTCCACCTTTTGATGAAGGTGCGAAGTTTGCAGGTCCTACTCCCATCTTCGTATTTTCGGTTTTTTGGAGAGATTCCCTTTATTACATCTTCTGATGACGACTGGGACTCCTTTTTTTGAGAGACCCTTCCATTGGTAAGAATTTTTTAGTTCCCGACGCCACCCCCTTACGCTGAAACTTCAAACCCCATCGTACCCCCCCCTTTGTTTCCACAATTAGTAAGTATGAACAGTAAGTCTCACGTCCCCCCTGGCGCCGCGCTTGATGAGAGCCCCACCCTCCCCAGCCGCATTTATTGACAATAATCGGATTCCCACCCTACAATCCTCCCTCCTCACCCTCTCTTCCCTGGTGACCCCATGTCTAGTCAAGTTTTAGGGCGAATCGCTTTCAGCGGTTCCTCACCAAACCCCCCCTGGTCGTCCGCGATGAAATTGATCGAACAAAAAAGTCCCCCTCTGCTGGTAATCATTTGACTACTTTCCCCGCCCGCCTTTCCTTTTTACCCGTTCGCGCGTATTAACTATTTCGCCAGATCTGGGGACGCTTGCCCCCCCCTCCCTACATGGGGGGACGTGTCCCTGCGTCGAGTCCCCCCTTCTTCCTGCGTGGTAACCCCCCCTTCCACGCCCATCTTTCATCCGCCTCACCTGCTCTCCCCCGCCGATTTATTGACCACAACTGGCTGGATCCGCTTGATTTGCTAGGTTGGTACCTCCATGCGGACTAGTGCTCGCTTGTAGGAGTGGTCGTACGCCGACCATTTGTCCCTTTGGGAGAACCCTGTTGTTATCTGTTTTTTTTCCTAGCAGGCAGACCGCCTTTTCGCGAAAAGCGCTTGTCCCCCGCAAGATCCACTTTCTTTCAAAATTTCTCCCCTGACACCTTAAGCTCAATGCGCTGCAGTGCTGACCCATCTACTCCGCATACGGTTTTAGCCTCCCCCTTCCGGCTCGCCCCTTTTCCGTCCGTAGCCCCTCCCCCTTCAGGTCAAACCCTTGTTTCTGGTGGAACTAGATGTCGGCCGGAAAAACCTCTCATGTCATTCCTCTTTTTCCCGAACATTAATGTCCCCCCCTGCTTCTGCCCGCCTACCGGACGAATTCATCTCTGCATGCACCCCGCCCGCCTCCCACACGACCGCTCTCTGTTTCATCTTTTTTTCCCTCTCTTACATCACACGTGCTCTTTTTTTAGGCAGATGAACGCCCCTTCCCACCCAGCTCACCCGGTCCCCTTCCAATGATGGAATCTATATTCGGGTCCCCTTCCTCCCCTCTTTTTTTGCTCTAGATCCGCCTCCCTTTGTGACGGGCGTCCAGTTGTTCTGCTTCCCTTTGGCGCGGCGAATCGCTTCCCCAGTGTTTGATTTTCCCCCCTTTATCCGTCGGGTCCCTTTTTTTTTACAGCTCGATGAGCCTCTTTCTGTTGATGAGGTTTCTTTCAGGATCTTCGTCTTTGCTCTTGCCTCTTTTCGCAGTCGAGCGGGGCTTGGCCTGACATTTCGGGTGGTTGCCCCCACTCCCGGCTAGTAATTCGCCCTGTTTTGCTTAATGCTTTTCCCCCCTTCTCTTTTTTCTAGTCTTCCCCCTTCTGGAGAATAATTCTCCCTTCGTAACCCCGGCTTTTTCCAGGCCCCGGCCATCGCGAAGCGCCTTATCGTTTTTTCGTGGAGTTTTTTTTGATGTTCTTTGCGACCCCCGTGAAGCCCTTTCCGCGAGAGAAGAATCTTTTTTTGTGATTTATCTGCCCAGATGCCGACCCCACACCAGGTTTTTTCCCCCTGGTTTAGTCGCGTACTGAACCCTCCCCCCCTCAACTAGTCCCTTCCGATGTCGCAAAGTGTGATTTTTCTCTCCAGAGGATGAAAATCCTCCCCATTGTTACCATCTGAGGTTGGAGAGTAGCTCGGCCTTTGGACTCCGGATTGCTTCTTTTGAACCGGTAACTTTTGACCCTCCTCCTACCTTCATGTCTCTTTCCCCCCCTCTTTATGGAGCCCCCCCACTGATGATAGAAGCTCCCGGAGCTAACAGGAGATTGACTTTCCCCCTTATCGTACTTTTTTTCCCCCTATTACCCCCTAACTGCGCGGAATTTTTGTTTAGATACTAAGCGGCTGGTTTTTGTGGCCTTAGGGACCCTTCCCCAGGAACGATAACCCCCCGCGAACTGTGCTGCTGACCAGGCCCGTCCTTCTTGCTTTTTCTTTTGTTGTACTTAATTCCTATATTTCTGTCCATGTATGACGATTTTTTTTTCGTTGCGGCCCATTCGGTGCTCGTTTATACCTTCTTGAGTTGTAACTTTCCTCGGGTCATAATTTGAATTATGCACATGGTCAGCTTTTGGGTGCCTTTCGGGTATTGGCTTAGAGCAACGACCCAGGTCCCATAGACTGGCTGGGTCCGCAAGTTTCAGTTTCTGCATGTCGAACTTTGCTGCTAAACCGCTCTTTTTGCAGCAGTTGCCGCCGAAGACTCCTCTTTTAGAACTGCACTACCCCCCCCTGTCCCGCCGGAGTACCTCTGAAATCTCTCGATGCAGATGCAGTTCCTGATCTTCGGAGTTCCTTCACTGGATTCCTCAGGCGTTCGCCTCCATAAAAAAAGGCGGTTCACGGACGCGTTATAGTGCTGGGTACTTCTCTTGCCCTTGGCTGTCCAGTCTTAACCCCCCCCCCCAATTCTCAATTATCGTGGCAGCCCTCGTCTGCTATTCGTGCAGTGGGAGAGTGGGCACCATCCTTTCCCTCAACAGATTTATTGATTAGCGAGCCTTTGCTTTCGAATCCTCCTCTTTAGCGAACCCCTGAACTCCTGCACCCAAAGAAGGATCTGCCCCCTTCCCCCTCGGTTTTTTTTCTTTTGAAAACGTGGTTACTGCCATTTTTCGACGAAGATTCTCCCTTCCCGTCTGTCTGCAATTGGATGACGTTCTTTTTCAATCCCCCTTTCTTGACGGCGAGAAGTTTCTTTCTTTCCTGTCCACCTCATTTTCCCGCAGGATTCATACGTTTTTCACGGATTTTAGACTTTGCGTTCATTGCTTTTCTGAAGTAGTCCAACCTCGCGTGTCCCTAGTCTCGTACTTAGGCGTCGATTGACGTGGCGCCTTGGCAGCCTCCCTGCCCAATCAAGTTCGTGCCTATTTTCCAGGTGGTGGTGGATTGCTCTTTAAACCGAGCAACTAGCTCATCTTCCCCCAACTTAGCTTTTCTCCCACTCTTTTACTTCGACCAATTTTCAGGCCTTTCAAAATGAGGAATCACCCCCCCTGTCCCCCCGAACTTTCATACTAACCCTCGACCCCCGAGCTTCATGACCATCTTTCCTGATGAGCCCCCAGCCCCAAAGGTATCCTGAGCTTCGGACTCTCTTTTCTGCTCTGGTCGTCCCACTTGGCCTTCTTCAAGCTTGTAAGGCTCTTTACTGATAGTGGAATACCACTCCTGCACTTTTCCCATAGGATCCATAGGGTCCACTGACTTCACCACCATTTAACATTCCTGGTAGAGTTTTCCCATACGCCAGCGTTGTACGGGCTTTGTCCCTGCTGACCCCCTTCCCCCTGATAGGCCTTTCCCTCCTTGATTTAGCATACCTCTCGCAAGTTCGTTCCTGTAAGATAACCCTCTGCGCCCCAAGTATCCCCTCCTCCCAATGCCGTCTGAACAACGCTGAACCCCTTCGTTGATATCGGCCCTTTTCGCCGCCAGGTAGGTCTAAGTGCTGTATCTCTTTTTCCATCCGTTGTAGTCTAAGAGACTACAATTACTTTTTGGCTCCCCCCGCTTCGACACTCCAACGGTGCGAGTGGTTCCTACTTGGGTTGCTCCCTCGGCAAAGTGGAGTCTTTTCCCCTCTCCTTTACTGGCGTGGCCGCCGCGCTAGATCCCTCAATTGGAAGCTTTTCCCGTCTCTTCCTTGGGCCGTTTCAAGGAGTTAGCACAACCTACCCTTAAAGAGATGGAGTGAGCCCCCCCCCCACACCTTATCCCCGGCCTTGTTTTTTGAATTAGGTAGACCTCCCCGTGATCTTTTTGACTTGATTTCCCTGCCCACGATCAGTACCCTATCCGCTCAAGCATCCCCCCCTTTGAAGTCAAGTGTTACTTACTCTCGCGCAAACTACGGAGGAATTGTGAAGATACTCACTCAGTTTGGTTCTCTTGTGTGCTCCCTCATCTGTGAACCGGCCTTTTGTAGAGTGTGAATTTCTCCTATCCACGATTTCGGCGCCTCCAGATTTCAAACCACTAAGATCGTAGTGTTGAGATTCATGTACTAGGTTCACACTGCTCCCAGGGTCTAACCGTTTCCCGTGAGCTTTTTCATCGAGTGACCCCCCCCCCTTCGATTTTTTCCTTCCGTAACAATCCCCCAACACCGCGTGAAGACTAAAAACGGGCCGCTTTCTGAGGTTTCCCTGGAGTAAAATTGCCCCACCGTCGTTACCCTAGACGGCCGCTCGAATCTGACCGCTAGGAAGGATCACCCACCAAAGGCCTTGCGCGCCAAGCACCACTCCTCTCAGGCCAGACACGCTCCGCTGCTTCTTTCCTTGTGGAAAGGTCCTTCCGTTCAATTCTACGCCAGCCATCCCGGGATGATTTCAACACCTCCGGATTCCCCCGTCGCGAAGGCAGGCCCTCTCGGTTTATTTACCTTTCCAGGACCCCGGTTGATTTTCCGTCGCACTGGCCGGTTGCCCTCGCGAGCCGGCGGCTGGTTCAGTGACGTTTTGATTGGAGGATCGACCTTAAGCGCCTTCTTCTCAGAGATTCCCCCGCTTCTTGGGAATGGGAAATACCCCCCCCCCACGATCCCGACATGCTGTTTCCCTGCATCGACACTCTTTTGCTTTATCCCAGGAGATGAGAACTTTTCTACACCCAAGGAGTAACCTCCTGACTCTCTTTTCCTCTGGTGATGAGGCGTCCCCCCTCGGCGCCCCGCCTGATATCCTGTTACCCCTGAGCTCCTAGCTGATCGTTCGCTCCATCTCGGGAAGTTTGATTTGTCAGTTGTTCCTCCGTGCATGTAGTAACGGTCGTCTTTCGCAGAATCTTGGATTGAAGACGCTTTTTCGTTTTTATTCCGAAATGCAGAACGGAAGAGGTTCTTGCCCCCCGTCCTTCTGTTCCCTGCCGCTGGGCGGTTATCGCCAGCATACCGAGCTTCCTTACTGTTCCCCCCCCATTCTTTACTCAATTCTTGAAAGACCTTTCTCCCCAATTATACTTTCCTCCCTACCTGGATTCAGACTTCAGACGGACTGGTCGCAGTACCCAAGGTTTCGCCATCTCGCTAGCATCTATCCGGTCCCCCAATCCGTACCCCCCCCTCCCGAGTTCCCCCCGGACCCCTCCTCCCGCACGGTGAAACCTCGACTTGCGTTTTGCTTATCCGTGCTAAAGGTCCCTGAATTTTTTAAAACCCCCCCCCAACGGTCGCCTCTAGGGACAGGATCGAACAACCCAAGCCATCATCTTGCGAAGGTCCTGTTGCCCTCCAGCTCGTCCTTTTTTCCCCCCATGTGAGAGTAGATCACTGAGTTTTTCCCCCTCTTATTTGTTTCGACCCCTGTAAGGGTATCGGCTTTCCTTTTTTCATCTGTTTCAAAACCTTCACCGCACCCAGGTATTCTCCGCTGAAATTTCTCCCTTCTCCCCCGACATGAGGCACCCCGTGCTGGGCACGTTATGCACCTCACCCATCCACTTTGCGGACCCTTCCCGAGCGGTCTTTGCTGGCGGTTAAGTACGTTGTGACTCTTGCGCCAACCCTTGGTGTCTGCCTGTATCTCGCCCGCTGCTGCGTCACTGTCCCGCCGCTCTGGTTCTGCACCCAACTCCAGCGATACCCGGACCAGTTCACGCCTTTTTTCTCAATCGTTTTTGCAGTGAATGCATTCCTCCCCTGCGGAAGACGAACCTGTGGTAGCATCTGGATTGCCATCCTTGCTCTCCTCGCGCTGAACAGTACGTCCGCCAATTAATTTTCCAAACCAGTTGATTCCCGCTTTCGGCCCCCGTCGTTTCTTAACCATTCTTAATATTTAGAGCCTCAAGCTACGAATGCTCTTTCCCGCGTTACCCCAAGACTCTTTTCTGTCACACCTGGAAAGCCCGAATCAACTTTACCGCGTAGTCTCCCCCCGCCCGAAGCCCAAAACCCAGCCAACCGCGAACGCCTAATGTTTTTTTCTCGACCGCCCTCTCCCCTCGGCCCCAAGCCCCACCCTGGCGCCATTGTTTCCTGAGTTTTTCTATATCCGTTGGTTTTTTTCGGAGGATCAGTCCGGTGTGACTGATTCCGGATGGCGTCTGGACTTCGCCTCAAACCGTTTTTTTTTTTTCGTGATCGTCTGAGTGCTGGATTTTCCCTCTAGAGGAGAGGCTTCGTTCTGTCTTGTTGCCTTTCAGAGATGACTTAATTTGACGGGGCAGCACCCATCCTTCTTTTGCTTAGCGCGACGAGGGTGTTCTCTCCCCCCCTCCGGCCGGACATTCTATCTCGAGAGTGTTGAATTAATGGGTTTATTGGAGGAGAGAGTTTCGCTCCTATTTGAATCCCCTCATCACCAATGGCTTTTGAATGGCCATATTGAGCATTGAGTCAGGGGAGTTGGATCCGGTCTTTTTTTGCTAGCCGTGAGCTTTTTGGTCCTCGGCCTTTTGGACGCCAGAAGACGGCCCCAGTTTTCCCCCCACCTCGACTCAGAAACAGTTTTCCTGAGCCGTTACGACCCGCCCTCATCCTCTTTTTTCTTCCTCATCAGATACTAACTTCTTGTAGATCATTTTTCCCAGCACGCATGTGTTTCCCTTCCTCTTTGCGCGATGAGATGTCCGACTCCGCGACATTGTTGGTGTGACCGTCCCTCCGATTTACCTTCATGTCGTTAGTTTCCAGATCTGGCCGTCACCCTCCTGACCACTGTTCCAGCTTCCAGGCTTTTTTTCTTGGTTGGCTAGTAAAAAAATGGTCTTCCCTCCCAACCTGCAGCGCTTTTGGTTCCAGTCCTTTTCGCGGACCACGGTTTGTTGGCCGTTCGGACTTGTACCCCTTAACTCTCTTCTCTGGACGGCGTCCTTGCGGTCAGTCGGCTTTGAGGTCTTACGGATGCCTTGAATATTCTTACTTCTACTCGATTGCCTTCTTCGTTCTCTCCAGTCCGCGCGTTCGTAAAGAAAGGGCGTCTGGTAATAACTTCCTTCCCCAATTGCATCTTTCCAATGGAAGATTGTTTGTTGCAAGTTCCGGCCTTCGTAGGGATATCTTAACTCCAGGGAAGTTCCCTAGTCCTGATTCTCCCCCCTGATTCCGTCTTAACGTATCGCCGAAGCGACTTGCACTAAAGTCCATCCTTTACGATGTAGGCGACCCTGCTTCCACTTGAGCTTCTTTGACAGAGACAGAGCCCCCTCTAGTTGATATTCATTTTGATGATTTCTCGCTTCTCCTCTGATCGGCCCCTCTCCTCACCCTGCGGGAAAATTGATCTCCATCTTGTTTACTCCTGAGTGTCTTCCAGTGAGCTTTCGGTAGCACCCGATCTCTCGGCCTTTATCAGCATGTCTTCAGTCTGAGTTCCACTCATTCCCCGAAATTAGCCCCCAGCTGCAGAGTCTTTGAGCTTCCTGTCGATACATCCAGATTATAGTCCCCTGCAGCCAGGCTATTCCTTTTGACCCAGACTAACTTCCACCTGAAAAAGGTGAGAATTGAGACATCAAGGATAGTCTTGAAGTTCGCTCCCGCCATTCAGCTCTAGGGATTGGAACCCCCATAAGACTGAAGGAGTTGCCTTGTCTCATTTTTTCTTTGTTTCCCCTTTTTTTAAAAAATAATTAGAATGCCTAGGATACCCCCTGTTTATCTTCTAGAGTGTCGCTTGAACCGCAGTCATTTTTTGACGGTCCTTCACACATAGAGTTTTGTTTCCTGATCTTTCTTCGCTTTTCGAGTGGTTTGATGTTTCAGCTGGCCGACCGTGGCCCGTTTTTATTAGCCTATCCTGTTGGTGGTTGATTGTTTATTTCAGTCTCCCCAGAGCAATTTATCGACCCCCTCGTTCCAAACGAGCCTTTCTAAGTTGTGCAGCGTAGCTCCAACTCAAATTAATTTCCCCTTTTATTAGGAGCACTCCGTCATTCCTACATTAGTTCTGTTGATTCTCCCTCACCTTATTGCCCCCCGACTCAAAACTGAGGGATGATAGCTCTGACTCCCTCGGCTTGTTTCCTTGCGGATTCTTCCAATTCTTCACTAGCTTTTGAGTCTTCTCTTGTACTATCTTTGTGCCTCCTTCCTGCTACATTAGGATACAGAATAACCACATATGGTATAGGTGCCCCTTCCCAGATCTGGTTGTGTTGTTTTTTTTTTTTTTTTTTTTTTTTTTTTTTTTTTTTTTTTTTTTTTTTTTTTTTTTTTTGTTTTTTTTTTTTTTTTTTTTTTTTCTTTTTTTTTTTTTTTTTTTTTTTTTTTTTTTTTTTTTTTTTTTTTTTTCTTTTTTTTTTTTTTTTTTTTTACCCTCTTCGTGAAAGTTCCTAGGCCTGGCTCCCCTGAGAGTCCATTTGCTTAGAGGAACCGTCTCCCTCCCGGAGCCGAGAGGCACTATAAATGTTTGCTAGAAAATTCAGTGCTGCCACCACGCTAACATGTCCTTTGTTGTGATATCGGCGAGTCCCGAAAGATCCTCTCTATTCCATATTTGTTGTTGATAGAGACCGGCTAACTTCCCTTTAGTCTCCTGTTCCGATATCCAAAAGTACCAGGCCCTGTTAGCGGGTGCTAAGCGTCTGCGCCTACCTCTGTTGAGTTTTCTTATTTTCCCCCCTGGGCTTCCGACTTCCGCGATCGTCAAGCTCCGCGCCAGTCTAATCGAGTCGCGTCCGCCTTCCCCTTTTCCCTTGCGTGTTGGAAAAAACTGCCTCTTCCCAGGAATTGGTTTCGAAGTCGGTAGCCCTCCTGTTACTACGATTGCTGCTGAGTTCCCTCTCAAGTCGGCTTCAGCTCTTAAGGCTGTTGAAGAATGCCATTTGTCAGACGCAAGACCCTCCTGCTGTCTTCCCTTTCCTAAGGAACATTTTGCGGTTTCGAATCCCTTACAGATTTGACGGTTTCATTTCTATAAGTATGACTTGTATTTCCGCGAATCGCTTCCCCCGAACTTATCCAGTTGAGCCTTTTTCATACGGTGAAGACAATAGATCTACCTTTTCGATTTTTTTAGAATTTCTTTTACCCTCTTTCTCAGTTCCGGCCCCTGCCCAATAAAAACACCGCTCATAGGCGAAAAAGGGTTCTAGGAGTCTGAAAAGAGTCCCCGTCCCCCCTGGTCCGTTGGCCGAGTGGAGTTCAGGCCCGAGCCGGTTTACTTTCCGACTTGTCCCTTAGAAAACGTTTGCGTCCCGTCCCGCCATATCCGCCCAGAAAAACCTTTCCCCCCATGATAGTAAGGTCCTTGCTTCCCAAGACACTTTTGCCTCCCGAATCCTTCCCCGCAGTGCTTCTTGTAACCTATTCTTATCGCCCCCTTTTTCCGGCTGCGATGCATTCGTGCCTGTGGAGCGCCGTCCCCGGTGTTTACGTTTTCGAAACTCCCTCCGGAAGCGAGATCTGCTTGGGGTCTCTATTACGCAACCGTTGATGATTGACCCATTCCCCCCCTCGAAGCGCGCACGCGTCCGCTTCTCTGAAGGAGTTTTAAAAATTCCACCCCGGCTTTTTTGCTTTATGCTCAGGTCTGCCCCCTCGATGAGTACCTCCCAGGATCCCTTCTACAGGGAGAACCTGAAAGCGAGTCGCCTTCCTTTCCCTCACTGGAGCTTAGGACTTCGGTGCCTTTTTTTTTTTCGCCCCCGAGATGCACCCCTTGAGGAATCCTCCTCTCCGTTGATCGTAATCTGGCACTGTATGTAATTGTGGAAGGTGCCTTTTTGCACATACCTCGTGGAGTCGAAGTCCTGATGCTGCTGGAGCGCTTCTTATACTCGTTTTCAATTTCCAACTTGAATAGTTGGCTTCATGTCTATGGTACTTTAGTGGTTTTTGTTATACGGCCTAAAGAGCGGCAACTAAAAACCCCCAAGCTTACCCCAGCCTGTTCAAATTATGAACTCCCATTAGCAAATACCCTTTCCTCCATCCCTGCTTATACAGACCTGTCCTCCCTGGAATGGAGACCCCTCCCCAAAGACGCCCTGACTCAATACTCCGATTCCCCCCCGACTCCTCCCCTCAACGACCCCTTTTTCCCTTCTCGACTTTTCGGTGCTATGAAGGGGTTCATGGTCGAACGGCCCCCACCACCCTGTTTCTTTTTTTCGGTAAAGGATAGAACAAACCGTGCTTTTTGCTGCACTTTTTCTGTTGTTTTCGAGCCTTGACGATGGGAACCCTTCGCTCCTCCCTCGGGAATTGCCCGATCTGGGGACTCTTTGATCACTCGCAATAAGGGTACTTTTCGTCTTCTCCGTAACAATAAGCAGATTTTCTTCCCGCCCGTCTCCTACATCGTCACAGACGTCTTTGTCACCCCACCCACCTTTCCTGCACTTCTTGATCCTCCCCTTCCTTTGCGTCCATCGGAATACTTATATATGGAGTTGGTTTTTCTTGCGCCCTTTGAAGGGGGGATTTCCCCCTTTTGTCGGCTTTGGCGGTTGGCGAGAAATCCTGGCTGCGAGTCCCGCATGCGGTGACAGCAGCTCGTCTTTCGCAAACCATCCGGCTAAACAGCACACCTTCCCCGTTTCCACTTTTTCTCATGATTGGCCTGTCCTTCTCAGAGGACTTTTCGAGTCTAATTGATTCCTCATATACGGCTCGACCTATAGTTTCCCAATTTACGTAAGAAATTAAGGAAGTTTGCTGATAACAGCCTCTCGGCCGTAGTGCCCAAGATCAATTCCTCCCTCTGTACCGCGAAGAATTCTCGTTCCTGCCTCCTCTGCCCGGCTTCCCAACACGAATCCATCTGCCCCTGAAAGCCCCAAAGAAAAGAGCGACCCCGATTATTGGTCAGCACCTCCCCACCCCCCTCTTTTTCCCTTCCTCCCCCCCCCCTCCCCAGCCGCATTCCCTCCTTGTCTGATTAGAAGCAGCTCGGCAAGCCCCCCGGGAGCCTCGTCCAAAAAGATGCTTCCTATCAATCCCTTTGTTGTTGAGCGATCTCCCGAATAGTGGGACCGGTTTGTGATGCGATTGGAGCGGCTCATCCTAAAACATCTTTGCGTGCTGACCTTTGGCTTTTTCTTGTGACCATTTAGATAGAGTTGCCCCTGAGGGTCGTGATTGAGGCTCCTTCGAATTTTCCCCATTGTTGAAGCTCTGGCCCTTATTCTTTTTTATTCTCCTACTCCTCGTGACATTTATTTGGGTGTTCTAGCCCACGCCTCCGTCCCCAGTCCGTTCTCAGCTTTCTTTTTCCCCCCTGCCAGGGCGAGTATAACTTTTCGTGAGCATTTCAGTAGTCGAATGTCTCATAGAACCCTTATTCTTATGAGAAGGCTTCGCCACTATTTAATCCCTCCTTTCTCCTTTGACTTGCTTTACAGGGTGATATCCTTTCTTTTCGGTTCCGCGTCTTGGAAGGCACCCTTTGCTTTTCCTCACCAAGACCTCGAACCCAACGTTTCCCGGCTCACTAACTTCCTCGCGTACTGACACCAGACAATCATTCCTGACTTATCCTACAGATGTCGAAAAGTGATTCACATCTCCCTTCGGCACCAGCCAGAAAGACTTACCTTTTGGAGTTTGAGAATGCCCCTATGTTCTCCCTCTTCTTCAATTGAGGAGCTTTAGGGTGACCAGCCGCCACTGTTCTTTCCCTTTGAATTAAATTTATTTTCCCCTTTACCCCCTCTCTGGACTCGTTCTCCTCTCGAAAAGGTTCCAAGAGAAAGGAGAGAGAAAAAGGTCCCTCCTCCTAATGATCAGAAATGAAGCGTATTTTGGTCAGATACCTTCCCCCCCTCATGCGGGTCTACCCTTGCTTTCAAGTTTCAAGTGTCCCTTAGTATACAAGCGCCTTCAGAGGTTTTTTCCCAGGGCGGAGGATTGTTTTCTTTTCCTCGGGAGTCGGACCAGTCTTCTCTGACCATTTTTCCTTTTCTCTTTAGATGCTGCTTTTTTCCGGTGCCGGATAAAGTACTCTCCCTTCTTTCAAGAGCGAGTCTTAGTGCCCTCCGCTTTACCACAACCCCCCCCCCCCCCCCCACCATTATTGAATTCCTAGCAAAATGGGTTCTCCTTTGGCCAGAGTCACGTCTATTGCCTTAGTCCCCCACTAAACAGTCCCCTTGACCATAGTCATGAGGCACTCCACTGTCCCGTCTTCATTTCTTTTTAATCGTTCCTCCACCGCTGCCAGAAAGCTTTCTGCGAAAATCCCCCCACTAATTAAGAGGTCCTGCACGTTTTCCACATCCACTTGATTAGTCTTTTTCGATTGACGATCCAGCTAGCTGATCCTCTTCTGGCTGTTCCCTATCGTCTGTCACGGATTTCCACGCGGTTCCGCCTCCCTACACCAGGCGGTGAAACAGTCTCCCCGCTCGGGGTTTTCTCATGAGTTAGAAGTGATTATAGATTAGTTAGCCTCTTTCGTTACCTCCCTGCATTATTCCATTTCGTTCCCCGGGCTTGGATTTCCCCCAAGTACCCTTAATCGAAGCGTAGACTGCGTTAGGAAGAGATTTTTTTATTAATGTCGAATCCTTACGCCTTCTTCCCGTCCCCGATACTTAACTAATCCCTTCTAGATGGAAGGAGGCTCTTACGGCTCCCAGTCCAACTCCACCCCCAGTTGCCTTACGATGGAGACTCCTTGACTCTCATTACATTTAGAGCGTAACGGGCATATTATTCCCTGTCGGGTGCAAATACGAGGCTTTCCTGCATCTCGGCGATCCAGAGAATATTCTCGAGTCCCCCAGATAATTACGAAGAAGAGGTCTTGTTTTTTCTCTTTCTTTGCAGTCATGCTTTTACTCAGTTTCCAAAACGCTGGGTTTTTAGAGCGTTAGGCGGCTCCTACTTTTGTTTCAAGGGGCAGATTGTCGCGAGAACTCTGCCCGTCGTGCCCTAGATGTGGTTTCTTTCCTACGTAGACCAAGTACCTCCGCTCCACCTCAACCCGGCGTCCTTTCCGTTGTCAAGAGGAAATTCGTTCCAAAGAATTTTCCTTTTCTGTTTCGTCCTCTCTGCAGCCTAAAATCGCCGTCATACTAGAAGGAAATCTAAAAACGATAATTCTCTTTTTTTCGGATGAGCCGAAATCCCCAAATGTGCTTCTGAGGCCCCTCCTCACGTTTGTATAGCTTATTAAAGCACGGAGTCGTCCGAACCTATCTTGAAGTCCAGAGACTGATCGTGGGCCCCCACCTCCATCATCACATAAGCGGAAAAGTGCTAAAGCTCAACACCCCTCCTCCTGTCTTTGTTTGCCAACGCCAGCTCGTGCCGTTTATGGTTTGTCGAATTTGGTCATGTCCCCGGTCCCACTCTTTGTGGACGGCGAGGAGATCCCAATTTGATGATCCGTTCTCCCTGCATATACTAATCATCACTTGTTAGTCCTCCAATTCCGTCTTCCACTAACTTTCGCAAACTTTTTCTTGGACTAGAATTGAGCGCCGCCAGGTAGTA
>Ga0179591_1269940_pt1 | contig 17281 bp, 20 predicted proteins | sample CZOMad2_1_08_16f_FD_182891 | JGI IMG/M metagenome (GOLD analysis project Ga0179591, IMG submission 182891) | Vadose zone soil fungal communities from Angelo Coast Range Reserve, California, USA - CZOMad2_1_08_16fungal (PacBio error correction) | ecosystem: Environmental > Terrestrial > Soil >... | reverse complement strand
CTGTCTTATTCCTCCCCCATGGTTATAAACTTTCTTTTTTGTGGTTTTGAATTTTGCCCTAGCCAGACGCCTTCCCACCTTTTTTTTAGGGACTGGGGACAACATTTTCTCTGCTGTTCACCCTGTTTGCCCTTCCTCCCTCATCGTCCCGTCTAGGATGCCCGTTGTCGCGTCCCCCCCCCCCCTTTGCTTCTCGCCCAGCGTCCCAAGCGAAACAAGAACGTTGGCAAAGAAATCCTTTCTGCGGCCTTTCCGTTTCGTAATCTTTGCTCTCCGGTAGGACTTTTTTTTTCGCGCCTGACTCTTTCCCATTCTCCTCCCCAAGGCTTTCAGGCCCCAAACGCTGCATGGCACAGTACGTTCCGGTTTTCTTTTTCGGATCTTATAATGTTGGGGCGTTTCGTCTGTCGGCTTTTCCTTGTTTTCTCCGTTGTTTTGAGGTGACACGGGCACTGATTCCTTGATCCCGTTTTGATCCTCCTCGCTGGGTATTTCTTCCCTGTCGCCAGGCAGGTTTCACTTCGGTTACGGGCGTTTTCCTTTCCTTTCAAAGACCGGGTTCTCACCTTCTTTTCAGAAGCTAGCCAACCTCCCTTGAACTCAACCCCCCACGCCGCCCTGCTTTTGCCCCTCCTTCGACCGTCCTTCTTTGGCACTGTGAAAGAAGGGCTTAGGGTTATTTCATCCCCCCAAAGTGGCATAGATATGTTCCCCCCCAAAATGACCTCCCCCCTTCTATCGCCTTAACCAAGTTTTGCTCACATTATCGAAGTCTCTCATTCACATTAGAGAAGCACCCTGTCCCTTGTCCCCTTGACCCTTGGTTGGCCCTTGGGACCTTTGCTTGTAAGCTCCTTCCGTTGGTCGGTGAAGAATTTGACTTTTATTCTTACACCAGAGTTCCTCTAATACACTCGTCCAAGAGGCAATATATTGCTTCAAGCCTTTCTTGTCGTATATCATTCCCTTCACCAGTCCTTGGGTTGTTGGTTTCCCAGTATCGTGTTTCGATTTTTTTCTATGGTTCTGCTTACCCAATTTGCTTTCGTCAATTGGTGCGGTTCCCCCAATTGATCCTTGTTTAGCTTTGTTGGCCATTTGGTTCTTGATTGCCTTTCTGGTCGAAAACCACCCCCATAACCCCTTTTTTTTTTTTTTTCCCGCTTTTTTCCCCCCACTATTCACCCTTCTCCGTTTCCCCCACCCCTCCCATTCGACCCGTTTGAACATGCGTTGGTTAGCTCCTGCATCCGGCTCTCGGCACCAGCTGTAAAAGCCAACGCTTCTTTCCCCCTTTCCAGCAGCGCCAACTTACGGAGCCCACCCCGTATGTAGTTCCGTGTCGGGGTCGCTCCCTCCCCTTGCTGTTCGGCCTGCCAATGCCTTCTCTTCTTACATCCCTCCTGAACGAAAACCCAGGCGGTTGTAGTTGAGTTCCGCCTTCTCCCGGACTTCTGGCCCGGTTGCCCCTACTTTTTTGTGCCGTAGGGCTTTCTCCTTCCCCATTCCCGGACCATGTTCGGTGCCCCCCCTTGAGAGGTGGTTTATCGTGTCCCCCCTTCCCCCCTTTTCCCCTCTCTGGCCCGGTATCCTATGTTGACCTTTTTATATTCATTGCTGTTTCCATGCTTTTTGCGGAGACCGTTCCGTTGCCGCCTTGTCCGTGTGCAGACTCCCCATTACCGAAAGTTTTACCCCGTGTCCATGAACTTCCCTTCCCCGGCCCCCTTGTGCCCCCTATCGTTTTATAGGCCTTTAGTCTTTCCCCAACCAAAAATTTAGTATCAAGTCCCTGTTTGCAAGCTGCCGGTTCTTTACTAACCTATTCCCCGAGGAATCGTCGGCTTTAAGTCTGTTCAATTCTCTTCCCTTTCCTTTCGGCCCAGATTTTCCCATCCCAGCCCCCCTTAACCCTCCCGAAGCTCTCAGAACAGCAGCGTGTAGATGGTGACCCCTTTTGTCTTGTCTTTTAAAGCGAGCGGTTTCGGTAGTTTGTTTTTTTTTTTTCCAGTTCCCTTTTTCTTGGTTTTTTCCCCCCCCTTGGTGCCTTCTCTTAGGCCCCCGTCCATTTAGTCTTTCCTCCCACCTTTAGTGCCGATAAACCTATTCCCTGCGCTCGCCCCTTTTAAGCTCGGCATGGGGAATTTTTTTTCCACTAAGTTATGACTTAGTCGGCAGTCCCCCCTCTCGGGTGGCAACGCCCCTCCCCAGATCTTTCCAACTGAGAAACACTGTTGTTGGGAGTTTTTTCCCTGGACGGTAGTTTGGTCGTAAGTAGGGTTGTTCCTTCTTCGTTCTCCTTTTTCTTTTCTTTTCACACACCCAGTATACGTTCTGTCTTCTTTTCCACCCCCTGAGCCCAACGGTCCGCGATCACTCCTTGCCGTGATTGTTGGCCGTTGGCCTGGCGGTATTCTTTTTAACCAACACTCGTCTTCTTCTTCATCCTGGCATTTTTCCTGGCCTAGAGCCTTGGCCGTCGCCCGTTACAAAACCCTTCTTTTCCCGCCGTCCCTGCCTAGTGCCCGTCACCCCCCCTCACTTTCCCTTCTCTGGTGCGGTCCCATTGTTACTTTCTTGACGCTACCCCTTTCTTTCTCTTTCGTAGTTTTGTGGACCCTCCCTATAACGTTTGAGACTTTTTGCGTTGTTAACGTATGTCTGCAGTATGTTTTGGCCTCCCACATATTTCGGTGGTTGATAGTTGTTCTCTGTTTATCTGGGCACCCAGGTCCCCCCTCCCTCCAAGGTCTTGTCTTGTTGAGGCCTAAATTTCTTACTATTAAGCTGGTTGTCACTACGACCCCATCTACGCACAAACCCCCAGTTGAGACCCCTGGTCAAATCGCGTTGAGTCGGATACTACCACGACTTTTGCTTCCCCGTGTTGGTGGGTTGCCGCTTTCCTTGGTACCCCCCTAGGCTCCCCCCCTTACACCCAGTTTTGAAGCGGGGTCCCCTAGTCCCCTCCCGACTCATCAAAAGTTGTTCCCCTGTACTACTTTCCCCGATAATTTTCAAGTTGGTTCGGCCTAATCCCTAGGTCCTTTACCCTCTGGACTCTCCCGGCGCTACAACCACGTTTTGACGCCATGACACACTTCCCGCAGATTTGTTTTCACCCCCCCCCCCCCCATTTTTTCACCCCGCTACCCCAGTCAAGGCTTCACTGTTCCATTGCTCCTGACTTCCCCTCTTGCCTGGAGAGAGTCAGGGTTTTTTTCCCCCGGACCCGTCAGCTACCATGTGGCGCACCCCGGTCGCTGCCATTTCCCCCCCCGGGCCACCCGGTGTTGTGGGACTACCACCCCTGTCTAATCAACTTGAGTCCTTCTGGATTTCCTTTTTTTGCCCACTGTCATGCGATTGTTTTCTGTAACCCCAAACACTAACCCTTCCCCGTTTGCTGCAAACTGGTGGATCATGAACTCCACTTTGAATCTCAAACGCTGAGGTTTGACGTTCACTGTTTCCTCCTGAATCAACTGTCCTGTCCTCTCTCTCTTTTCCTCGTCTTTGCTCTGAAATAACATAAGATTGTTATCTGCTTTCTCAAACCCTGTCTAACCCCTTAAGGTTTGGAAGATCCCCATGGGCGGGGGGGGGTGTCTTTTTTTGGTTTTTTTTTTTTTTTTTTGGTTTTTAGTTTTGTCTTCCCCCCTGTTTCATCTTCCGCCTTTAGTTTGGTTAAGCCAACCCTCGCATGTCTTTTTTCAACCAAAGTTTCTAACTTTTTTCATCCTTTTCACTTTGTTTTCTCCTTTCTTCCCTTACCCCTTTTCCCACGGGCTAGATATTCTTTTGTCCGCCGTTGTAACGGCGTTTTTTTCCTTTTTTGGTTTACCCCCCTTGCCGACTTATCTGCGGAAAGAATCGGGCAGTTTCCCCGTGTTCGTCTTTTCATGTTCCCCCCCCCCCCTTTCTGCATTAGGGCGTGTTACGACTGTCCAAGCTGACGTGTTGACGTTTTTCCAACGTGAGTGGAAAGCGAGCCCTGACGACGATGTGTTAGGTGACCCCGCCCCCCTGGACATCTCCCCCCCCCCGGAAAGTTGTTTTTACGGTCCCCTTTTTCCGTCTGGCGCCGCAAAGCCCTCTTCCCGTGGCTTTCGGCAGTGGGTACAACCCTGGCGAAGAACCCCCGTCCAAAACACGGGACATATACCATTTTTTCTGGCGTGGTCGGGTCTCTTGACAATTCCAGGAGTTTTTTCAAGTAAGTTGGATTGGTGTCTTGCGGCGTTTCGTGACCCCGCTTTGTAAGGGTCCATGCCAGTTGGAGGTTTGTAGTTTCCCTTCTGTCAGAAAATGTCCCAGACCGTGGTTCTCCGGTTTGGCCCATTGCCTTGCCAAACCCCCTCTCCCCTGATTTCTTCAGAAACACCCCAGCCGCCCTTGCACGCTGCCCGCACCTTTCACACTAAAGCCGTTTATTCGCTAGCCCCCCAACCCTCCCCACGTTTCTTTTTTTTTTTTTTCTGCCGTCGAGGTTAGGTTTTCATGCTTGTCATTGTCCCCCAATCTTCGTCCTTAGGGGGTTTTTTTTTTTGACGTCCCTTCTTTTTTTGCGTTTTCCCCCGAGTGCGTAGGGTTCGCACGAGGTTCCTTTGTGCCCTGGTCTTGATATCCTGGAGACCCCCCTTTCCCCGCCCGGAATTACCTTCATTCGTTGTTTCAACCGAATTCAACCCCGGCAAACACAACTTGTTTCTTTTTCTTCCCTTTGCGGAATCGGGGTTCTTACCGCAGCGCGATTTTTTTATGTGTTGGACCCGATTTTTCTTCGACCTGACCCTTCCACCTTGCCCAAAGCATTTTTTTCCCGTCTGGGCGAAAACAGGCAGTTTGTCGAGTTGTTTTGAATCGCTTGGACACAGTAAAGTCGTTGGACCTGGCAGTCCCATCGTTGGTTACTTACTTCGTTGCGCATTCCCCCCCTTTCCTTCCAAATATTTCCTTCTCCTGTTTTTGATACGTTGGGGCGTCTTCGATACAAGATGTGGCTATTTTTTTTTTTTTTGGTTGGGGCTCCGACCCCCGTTGTTTTTTCTTACTTCCGGTGCCTTCAGACCCACAACCACTACCGAAGCCCAGTCTGTTCGGTCCCCTTTCCCCCCCCCCCCCTGCCCTGGGCTTTTAAAAATGTGTTCTGTTCATCTTTACTCCGTTAGTGTGATTTTTAATTTACGCTCGAAATTTTAGTTAGAGCGGCAGGTCGCCCTTTTGATTGCCTACTTCGACGTCTCGTTCTTCTGGTCTTGGTTCAAGGCCCGTCCATGGTACCCTCCGCTCTCCATTGGTTTTTGACAGTCTCCCCGGTCGTGGGCCTACCCTGGTCATCTTGTCCATTCGACTTCTGGTCTCTTTCCCTTTTTTGGACCCCCGTTAGTGGGTCCTTCTGTATTCTTCGGGTTTTTTTTTCCCCCGGCCCAATGGTTTTTTTTTCACGCCTGCTCTTTGAATCTGAACCTTCATGACCGTAAGGTCCCTTGCCCTATGAAAAGTTCCGCTCTCTTTATTTTTCACAGAGACCCCGTATTGCTGGTGTTGGTTCCATTTACTTTTCAGTTGTGCGTTCTGTTTGTTGTTCTGAAATTAACCCGTAGGACACGTCCCAAACCGGTCTGGTATCGACAACCCACCCCCCCCCTCCCTTTTCGTTGCTTGTCGGTTTTTTCTCCCTCCCCCGTTCCCCTTCCTGAAGAAAGGCGGTTGATTTTCCCCCCTTCTTCCATTAGTTATTCCCTCTCGTACCGTTCTTGCCCGTCGGCTTGGGTTTGTTTTGCATTCGTTTCGTGGGTTTACCCGTCTTGAAGTCTGTAAGCCCAGGCTTTCTTTTACTCCCGTGTCCCGGTTCGATAAGTGGGTTTCGTGTTCCCTCTCCATGGAACCTAGTGAGGGGCCCACCCCGACCCCTCAGAAACCGGTGAGGTGAACCCCGTCTTGATGGGTCTGAACCTACACACGCCTTTCCCCCCCTCCATACCCAAATCTGTGTTCTTTAGATGACCCTGAACCCACCGAAAATTGTAGGGGACTGGGGGGCCAGTACCCCGTACAATCTTATGACCGCCCCCCCCATACCCCCCCCTTGTCGTGATCATTATCAGAATCCTCCAGTTTGGGGTGTATCCCTCTCTTCGAGTGGGTTGTTGGCTGTGTTGGGATTTAGTATTGTCCCGCGTAAGATTCCTGTCGAAATGCTGCTCCAATTTCCCCTTGCGGAACCCACCTCTCTTTAACTGGAGGGTCTGTTTGACCAACCTTCTTTTATTTTTCGCCCGATACAATCCTGGGATCCCTCCCTCTTATAACGGTGAGGAGGGAGTTAATATCGTTTTTCTGGCGGCCCTCCTATACTTGCGGATGTTTTTGCTCCTAGGTAACGGGCCGGCCTTCGTTGCGATACATCTTTCCCCCCTCTTTGACCTTTTTTGTTATTTTTGTTTATGGATTCTGCCGGTTTCCGTCTAGTTGTCCACCTTCTTGGCTTTCAGTACCTTTTGACACTTCCTGATGAGATTCTCTTTTTTTCGTTTGCGGACTCATCACAACTGAAGACGTCTCCACGTTTGGGTATAATTTTACTTTTTTCCCCCACATGGTCGTCCACCCTTTTCACGACTACGCAACATATCTCTTCTCTTTTTTTTGACTCCGCTTTGGCTTTTTTTTTTTCCTTCGCCTTCCGATGGACCTCTCATTTTTTCCCTTTGCCTAGTCTTTAACTAGCTGTCCCTTTTTTTAACCTGTCCGGTCCTCCATCGAGGAGTACTCACCCACGATTTTCCATTGGGGTGAGTTTGGGGTGTGGGGGTGCCCAAATAATTGTTTTCCCCGTGTTTTTCCCGAACCTAGCCCTGCTCTCGTCCATTCCGGCTGCTCATCACACCTCCTTATTATTGTTCCGACCTGTCCCCCCACCGGTGCCGCTTGTCCTAAAATGGAACACCCCCCCCCCCTGACAATGTTTTCAATAATTCCGCCTGGTCATCTTCTCTCAGTTTGTGTTGTTGTTTGTTCTTGGTCTTGGTGGTGAGATAATTTGCCCAAAAGTTTTCTTATGTGTAAGATTCGTGTTTTGTCAACTTTTCGTTGCGTTTTTCCCCCCGACCCAAACTTTGGTGGACCGTTCTTGGGAAAAGGTAGATGACCATTTTCATGTTAGCGCTTTTTGTATTGGACATCGATAGCCGCTCTTGAGGGAAACAATGCTTTCTTTCCTGGTCAACCCCCCTCTGCTCGACATCGGTCGTCTGAAAATACTTTGGGACCCCTGACAATTATTGAGACTGTTTCTTACCCCCCAGACTCTTTAGCTAGCTAGATGAGTCCGCGGACTGGGGTTTCCCCTGCACTTTTTTTCCTCCCACAGTGCTTCTGAAAAAAACCGGCGGCTTTGGTTCTTTCTTTTCCTCCCTCTCCTTTTCTGACGGTCGTCCCGAACGGGTGCTTTCTTTCACCGTGTTCCCCACGGTTAACTCCCCCCTTTCGCCAACGCTTCTGTGCACGGACCTGGCTCCCTTTTTCTCTCGTCGCTCCTTTCCCCCAACCTCCTGCATTGGCCTTCCTTGTCAAAGGACTTTTTTTTTTTTGTTGTGGGGCCACCTACCCAGATATTGCGTCCTGCCCACTCCCTAAAGGAACAAACTTTGGCCGCCCGTGGGCTCTCTCCCCCTTCTAGATTTTCCGTTTTTGATCTTCTGTGCAGTTCTTCACTGTCCGATTCCCTTATTGAGCAAAGCCAGCCCAGCCGTTCACCACCCGCCAAATTGCATTCTCCCTTCCCTCTCACCTTAGATCCCTTAGACTTTCCCCTTTTTCTCCTGGGCCCCCCTCGGAGCCATTGAAAACCCGTGGCCCCTGCCCTGGCCTTTTCTAATCTTCTTCCCCCGCCTTCTGGTCAGGAATTTCCCTTCAATTGCTAGGATCTCCCTCGAAGATTCCCCCCCCCCCACATGACAGACCGAGATATCTTAGCCTGCTTAGTGGTTCTCTTTCCTGCCCGACGTCGGTTTTTTAAAGCATTCGTCGCTTCGACGTGCCTTTGGGTTCCTTTACCCCCCTCCCCCTTTTAGTTTTGGACTTGGTGCGGTGCCCCTTGAGCCTACCCCGTCTCTTTCCCCTTATTTTCGAGGTTTTTTGCGCGTGAATTTATTTCCCTCGAAAAATAATTTTCTTGTTCCCCGCCCCCTTTTTCGTATGGCCTTTTCCCCCTATTCGCCCATTAGGTTTTTTCCACCCTGCCCTTCGAACTTTGCGGGGCTTACCTGCCACTCCTTCTCGGACCCCCAGACTTCAGCCCCCCCCCCCCCTTGGACACGAGCGTCCCCCGACGTACTTCCCTACATGTGCCCGTTTTCTTCTGGTGTACTCGGTCGTTATTGGGTTAGCTCCCCCTGACCGGACTGTCCTCCGTCCGACCATTTTGTGATTTGACTGCAACCACTTAATCCAAGGTCCCCAGAGGTGTTCTTTTTTTGGTAGTTTATCTTGGAGAATTCGCCTCGTTGATTTCCCCCCCCTTGAAGTAGTTAGACCCAACTCCCGAGTTGCCATTCTTTGCTGCGTTTCAACCCCGCCCCCGGTTTTTTCTATCTCGTCAATGACATAGCTTGGAGGTACTACCCTATCATGTTCATTTTGAGTTTTCATGAGTGCGTTTCTCTTTCCCTTCGACCTCAGGGTTTTCTTTGGACGTCTCAGGTATACCTTCCCCCTCCAAGGTCCCCCCCTTTTGACCCGAACCCCTACACTTCCACCTTTAGCTTGAAGTTCCGTTGTTTTCTCTCGTTAGTTTGCCGTGAGGCCCCAGTTCCTTGAGCGTCACCTGTCTTTGTGGGCGAGATCGAGTGACCCATACCCCCCCACCCCATACTTTTCCACGTCAGTCCCCTTCACGTTCTATCCCACGATGAGACAGTGTTCCTTTTGGCTTACCTCCTCTTCTCTTTCCCCGTCAACCCTTCCCCGTCCCCCCCCCACAGTCTTTCGCAAGAAACGCGTTTATTCTTGATATAAACTCCCTTTGCTTGGCCCGAAATGCTGGGTACTTGTTTCTTATTTCTGTTGCTTTGTTATTTCCGTCCCCCTGCATCCTTTTTCTTTTTTGGTTTCCCCAGGTCTTACATCCATTGGATCAGATCCTTTCAATTGCATCCCAAGCCGCCCCCCCCTCTCGGGCGTTCCCCATCTTGCAGCCAAATAAATTGACGGACTTTGTTTTTTTTGGTTTCTGCTTCCGTTTACGCCGGAGCTATGATTCACCCCCTCCTTCAGTTCTTGCCCCCCCGTCATGACTAGACCACTTTCCCCCAAAACTTGTTGGTTGTGTATCGCCGGGGACGGTAGGCCGTAATTTTCTAGTCATCTTTTCCCCTTCGATCGGTGGAAAAAAAGTCCCCACTTTTTTTTTTCATTTTGAGTTTTACCCCCGCAAATGGTAAGGTTCGTCGATTCCCCATCGTTTCAGCTTTGCTGTGGCCCTCCCCTTTTTTACAACTCGTTCGCTCTGTCTGAGGTTCTCCTCCTGACGCGCCATTTGCGCCAGTTCCCGCCCAAAGTCCGCTGAAACCATCCCTTCCCTCGTCCGTAAGAAACCTGACAGGTTAAAACCCTCCCGACCCAAAATTTTTTGTTTTTTAGAGGATTTTTTTTGCACGGGCAACTTTTCCTCCCCCCAGGATATAGCTGGCTTCATCTTGTCGCCAGTTTGAGCATAACGTCTTCTGTCTTAGACTTTCGACAACTTGTCGATTCTTTCTCCTTAACCCCCTCCCTGTTTTGATTGTTGTAACCATCTCACAGTTCACCTTTTTCAACCTTCTTGCGTATGTATTCTCCTTTTCTCGCCGTTCCTTTCCCACTCACAATGTCATTTTTTACCTGAATAATCTAAGCCAACCAAATGGCGAAAACCCGTTGAATGTCCATATTGGTTCTTTCTTTACCTGTTGGTCTAAACTCTCTTTACCCAAAATGGTTTAAAGTCAGTGAGGTCTTTTTGTTTTTCCCCTCGGTTCCTCCATGTGAGCTTTTCTGGGTTTTCTTGCCCCTTTCTTATCCTTCTTACCCGGGTTCCGTGTCTTTATATTTTCCCCCGACCCCTGGCTATGGATACCAACCTCCCCGTAATTTTCGTATGCTTTTTCATCAGCCCTCTCCCCCCCGTGCGTTCCCCCTTGGCACACTACTCATCTTTTATGCCCCCCACTCGTTGACACTGCTTCATTGGAAGGTCTCATGTCATTTGGTTATCCACTGGATTCTCCCCTCTTTTTTTCCTTCTTTCTGGTAGGAGCGTGGTGGTTTTTCACCCTTCCCTCAAGACCCCACGGCTCCCAAGACCCTTGTACCGCTGCCCACTTACAACGTTTGTTGAGGAGGGATCTCCCAGACCTTGCTTCTTTGTCGTACTCTCCCACTTTGGTCATGCCCTCTTTTCAAAACCACTAAAAACCCACTCCCTTAAGTTTCACTTTTTTGCTCCGAACTCATTCCCCCTGTCCCCCTTTTTGACGACCTTCCTTTGTCTCCGAATGTGTCCCATCTTCCCACTGTTCCTTTTTTATCTCTCCTCTTTCTCAGTTGTTGGTCCGTGTCTTCATCATCACCCATTTGGTTCTAGATGGCATTCGCTCCCCCTGGTTTTCTTCTGATACAGGTCTTTCCCTCTTTTCATCTTTCTGAACCCACGGTTTTCGCCCTTCGCTGTTTTTTCTTTTTTTTGCGCCCCCCCCACACCTCGTGGCAAACGAGTCCCCTGAAGCATCCCGTTTTTTTTCTCTTTTTTCTCCCAATTTACCGTTGTGGCAGCTCTCTCTTTTGGTTTTCCGTTGTGGACCGTGGTCCATTTTTGCAACCCCCCCCCCCGGCGTCATTGCAGAAAGTAACGTTGACTTTTTTCCCTGGTTGTAACGTCCCCCTTCCCCCTTTCAGGCCTTCTCTTAGCTTTACGGAATTGGTGATCGTAGTCATGCCGTTGCAACCCTTTTGATCGCCCTGACCCTAGCAACGCGCTGTACTCCTCACCGCTGCCACACCGGCTGGACCGTGCCCCTTGCCTGTTCGAACGATCTTTGCCCCAGCGTCTGGCACAGTTTGGTATTGGATCACCCTCCCTTACCCAACCCCCAAGGGCTTTCCCCCAACGCCCCTCAGCCCCCCAAATGTCCTCTTGGTGTGGTGACGTACACCCGTGGCAGTACCGACTATCCTTTTTCCTCCGTGGGTGGCTGGTGGAGTCTCGTTTCTTTTTTTTTTTTTTGCCCTGTCTGGTAATGCCCTTGAGGGGAACCTTCTCCCCACCCCCCCCCCCCCTCCCTTTTTCAAGACCCGGACGCAAGGTTTTGTGGGTGGACGTTGCTCGGTTCCCTTGTGTTGACTGTGCACCCCCTCTCCACCAATCTTGAAGCTCAACCTTTCGCCACTCCGTTTTCAACGTACCGCTTTTTTTTTAAGACAGACGGGGTTAGGCTTCCCCATGTACGACAACCGCTTTCTCTTTCGGTACTCGTGTGCTCATGCTTCGCCCCGTGCACCAGGTTCTCTTTGCGTTGAACCGGTTCCGGATTTTGCGCCGTCGGCGTATGGTGTTAACTGCGCGGGATGACCAAAAAAAACCCTTCGTCTTCTCCCTTACTGTCTGCCCTTTTCCCTGAAAGGAAATTTTTTCTTGATTCCGGAAACTGCAAACTTCTTCTTTTTTCCGTTTGTCTTTTTTAGCCCCTGCGGATTTTCTCACTTTCCCCGCCTCCGATGGTTTTTTCCCGCTCTTCGTTCTTGCCGTCCTTTCCCCCTTGAAATCCTGAAGGCCCTCCCGGGGTCTCCAAAGGAGGTGGTTCCTTTTTTGACTGCTGATGTTAAGTGGTTTCCACCCCGTTCAACGTCTTTTTTCCCTGACCCACTCCCGCGGACTTTACTGTGTTGGAGCATCCCCCCCCTTGAAGTGAATTTGTTCCTTCTTTTCCCCCCTGCGCGGATACTTTGTCGGGATCGTGCTGCTCTGATTTTTTTGATGTGACTTTCTGGAAGAAAATGCCGATCAGGGGTTTCGTCGGTTACACGCACATTTTTTTTTGACTGACTTTCCCCCTCCCTTTTTTTCGGGCCCAGAAGGTTCCCACATTCTCCCCGTGAGAATCCTACATGGGTCGGTTTTCGTCTTTTCTTCTTTTGTCAGGAGCCTTTTTTCTTTTCCTTTCCGCCTCGGACTTCGAAATTCTTAAGCTACCCCTTACCGTTTTCTTCTCTGGCTTCTAGTCTTTGTGCCCCAGGTTTCAGCGTTCTTTCTTACAGTGCCCGATATCCTGCTGTTGACTCACGTTTTCTCCCCCCGAGCTCGACGACACCTTTCTCTGCCCCCAGGATTTTTTTTTAATATTGAATGGTTCAACGTTTCGCTGTGCGCTTGGTTTCCCCTTCCCACCTCCACGCCTGGTGTTTTCCCTTTTTTCAACGATCCTCCTCAAAAACATTGTTCCTCTTTTCCCTGTACGTACCTGTAGCTTTGGTTGAACCTTCCCGATCGATGACTTGAACGTGTTTTCTTTCCACCAATGGGCTTCTTTTGTGGGTCAGTTGAAGTCCCCCATCTTTCTGAGGTCTGTTCCCTATTAACTCACGGCAACATTACCCCCGGACCTCACGTTCTGATAGACAATACACCTCTTGTTAATTTTCTAGCGGTTTGCGTGCCCCCCAAATCTTTGCCCCACGTTCTCGAACCAGTGTCCTGGGAGCCCCCCCTCTATCGACCCCTCTACTTTTTTTCCCTATGGTCTCTTTGCGTTTCTTTTTCCGGAGTTGGGTTGACTTAAGTCTCTTGTTTTCCGACGTCTTCCGTCACGAGGTAAGCCCCCCAGATGTTTTTCGGCGTTTTTTTTTTTTTTTTAAACAGAGCCGGTTTTTTTTGTGTTTTCGGCCCTTGTACCCCCCCGTCAACTCCCCGGTTATTGGACCCTCTATGTTAGGACCGTACGTGTTTTCCCCCCCATTGAACTCACCATCTCGTTTTTTCCGCTTGCACCCGCAACCCCCCCAACGACCAGCAATGGCTGTGGGTGTCAAGGCGGGGCCATTCGCCGCCGTTTCCTTGGATACCCCCAAACCCCTGGACGGTCTCCATTGCCTCTTCATACTCTCAGGAGGTGTTTTGAAGTTTTTTTTTCTTTGTGGAGTACTTCTCGTTTGCTGCAGGCGACTTTCGAAACCCTCTCTGCCTTCAACGGCTCTAGGACATTCCCTTGTTTCGTCCCCTTTGGCGCCCTTTCCCTTTTTACTTTTTTTTGTTCGCTGAATGACGTATCGACTGATCTAAAGTCTTTCTTTTCGTCCGGTTATGAAGGTCCCTCCTCTTTTTTCCCTGATCCCTTGGGGGTCTTAGAGTGCTGTGCCGATCCCCTTTTTTCCCACCCCTTCTTAGTGACAGTCCAATCTGCTCTATCAAATTTTTAGTGGTCACCAAACAGCTGGTGCCCTTCTTTTCTTTTTTATGTGCAGTTTCCCCCTCGCTGATTTACTTTCTTTTGTTTCCCTCTTTAAAATCTTTTTGACGCTTTTTTTCCCTTAGCTCCCCCAGCCTGCTCCGATCCCAAACGTTTGTCGCAATTTTTTTCTTTATTTCTTTCCCCCCCAAGAGTCAAACCGCGACGACCAAGAACGCCCTTACTTCCCGAGGTAATTTGGGCATTTGGCCCCAGTCTTTTTTTTTACCTTCTTCCAGAATTTTTTTTCCCGAAGTGTTGACGTTTTTCTTTTCCGCTTTTTTGGTGATTGAACGTAGTCTCCATAGAGCCTACGTTATTCTTTCCCAGTCTATATAGACTAAATTTATGTCGCTCTTTTTTCGCAAGGGGGTCGGATTACAGAAGTTTTCTACGCCCTTCGTTACTGTCTACAAACCCCTTGAACCTCTTCATCTACCACCTATTTCCCCCGGACCTTTAACCTTGTTGCTTTCCCACGGCCCCTTTTTTTCCAACCCCCCAGAAAAAGTTCACTTCTGGGAGCCTTTCTCTTATCTCTTCTTTCTTCCCCCCTCCCTCATTTTTGTTGTTTTTTTTTCTTTTTCTCACGATGACATCCCCCGGGGTATTTTTCTTACGTGTTGGTTCCCGCGAGTGTCTTCCTCCCACTCCCCCCGCTGGAATTTTGTGGAGTAGTTTTTAAACACTTCGATGAAGTCTGTTTCCTCATTGTAGAGAGTGAACTTTCTCGCGCCATTTTCCGGGTAGCGGTACCCCCTTTGTTTGTCCGCATTTTCCTTGCAAGCCTCATCGTGGCCCTTGTTTTGGTGAAAATAAACTCTTATCGCAGTTCTTTTAACAGAAATACCGCCTAGTCCCGTCAGTGCTTCTGAATCCGCTGCTTGCTGTGGATGGTACCCCCCTTCAGGCCCACCCCTCCGTTTACCCTACGTTGATGGGTCCGTGATACTTGTTGAGTTTATTTTCGTTTCGTTTGACGGTTGCTTCGTGGGGTGCATTTCCCTTCACCTGAATATTGACCAGAAACGTTTTTTTTCGGCCTGACTGGGTTCCCTTTTCTCGAGCACTGTCGACCACTCCCTCTTAATTTTCCCACCTGACTGTCAAGGGCAGGTGTAAGTTGTAGCCGTCTTTACGACTTCCCCCATCCCCAGAATTTGACCCCCCGAATTCCTTATCGTGATTTCCGGATCTCCGTTGCCAGGTGACCACGACTTCTTCCCTGTATTCTCACCATCCTTCAGTTTTTTAGTCAATCCGACCCTTAGCTATGCGCCACCTTCATGTCACACTCGATCTGTCCGATTTTCCTGTACACCTCCGGCTGCCGCCCCGCGGGTCCTGTTGTTGTTTTCCCCGCCCGGAATGGCTAGATCTTTTCCTGGTCTTTCGGACCCCTTCAGGGTTCGCTTCATTGTTCCCCCGAGCAGGCGATACACAAAAGCCTCTTTTTCTTTCTAATATTTGCCCCTCCCATGCGAGTTATATCGGTCGTTTCCCGTCCGGTTTGGGTGTCCCCGTTTATCTTCTTCGAGATGGGATTTTTCCGGCTTACAAACCCCATCAATTGCTTTTCCGATTTGTTCGGTTTTTTTTTCCTCAAACTACGGTTTTATGTGTTAGCCTTGTTTTTGTGGGCGGGGACTTGTATGTTAGTACCCTCTTCACCCTGCTTTGAGTGTTTCCTCCTATTTTTGCCCATTTGGGCTACGGTTCCCACCCCCCCCGATTCCCGAATTTTCTTTTTGGCTACCAATTCCCGGCGGGACCAGACTTTCCACTCCTTCCCCCCCATTAACCCAAGTTTGTCCCCGCTATGAAACTCTCTTCAGGTGCTTGTTGTCCGTTGTTATCCTTTCCAGCTGTTCGACTTTGTCACCTTGGGATGAATGCGCAACCCCCCGTTATCAAACCGCCCCCCGTTTTTTTTTCCTTCCTTTTTTCTAGGAGAACTTGTTCATTCGTTTTGGCATACTTTTGTCCTTTCGGTTTTGGAATTCCCTTTGCTCGGTCCCCCTTTCTCCCCCCACCCTCTTCCGTGGGTTTAGCCATTTTCATCTTTTTGTGGTGTCCATTGTTCCCTTCGGCATGGCCTTTGATCATTGCGTTTCATGCTTTCTGTTGTATTCTTTCTTGCCTGGCCTGGTCTCGGAATCCCCGCGTCTACCCCCTGTGACAACGCAACCCTTTTCCGGAGAAACCTGATTTCTCCCTGCCTGCAAGGTGGCTTACCCCAAGTGATTTCTCTCGCGTCCGTCGTTGCATCTTTTCTTTAGCGTTCCCCTCCCCCCCACCGAATTAACGGTCCCTTTGCTTTTCTTCTGCTCTTTCTCACTCCATTTTGTATATTTCTTTTTTTTATTCCTAGATTCATTCAACCTCCAACGAACCCTAATTTTTAACCCTAAACTTTCTCCATTTTGTTTGAGGCGTTTTTCCTTTTGGCCCCCTTCTGGGACCGTAAGGTGTTCCTTTTTTATTGCCGTTTATCTCAACTTATCGTCTTCGGTTCTCCCAGGGCACTTTCAGTCCCATTTGTCGTTCTCAAGAATAAGTGAGATTCCGCCTTCCCCAGCCCCCTTGAATGATCCCTAAATTAGTCGCGCGGAGTCGTAAAACCTTCCGTTTTACCACGTTACCCCCCGTTTTTCCTCCTTCCACCTCTGACCCCTCCTTTTTTGTCGTCTGTTCTGATATAGTGTGTGAGGTCGGTCTCAGGTTTACAACCAGCAATCTCTGTCTTTTTCCCTGCCCTCACACCGATTCCCGCAATTTTGCTCTGGTTTTTGTGACCTCTTTTTTCTTCGGTTTGACACTTTTATGATGACTTCTTTTTTTTTTTTTCTTTTTTTTTTTTCTGTATTTCTTTTCCTGCCGCGGTCTCCCCCGAAGTTTTACCCCCTCTGAAACCCATCGACCATCTAACTTCGCAAACATATTTTGAAAGTTAACCCCCGAGTTATGTCTTACATTGTGGAGGGACGGACATGTTGGTCCTTTCCCTGACCTCCCTCCTCGGATAAATTTCACTCAGGTTTTTGTAGAAAATCCGATAAAGCTTCTGGTCTTTGTGTCCCAAAACGTGGTTGCAGTTTTTTTCCCCATCTTTTAGGGTTGATTAGCTCAAAATCTCCCTTTTTTCCCGACATTTTCCTTTTACGCGGTCCTTTTTCGCATTACCCCTTGCTTTCAGCCTTTACCTCCTCACACCTCTCGTTTTACACCACGGCGACCGGCCCTGTCCTTTTCTCTATGGGTAACCTCCCCGGATGGGGGTTCGTTGGTTGAGCATTATCTTTCCCTTTTACATTCTTTGCCGAAAACCGTGTTTTTCTGTACGTCCGTTTTCTCTAATTCAACCCCTTAAGTTTCAAGCTCTTTCTATTGCTTCTTACGGGGTCGGGCCTATAACATCTTCTCGAGGCTTGCTAACTACATTTCACCTTTTTGCTACTGCACCACCCCCCCGAACCAATTTTCCCCAAGATCCATTTCTGACCTTCTTTTTCTTTTTCCTCTCGTACCTCCATGGGACTGCTCTCTGTTTTCCGTGGGTTGACGGTAAGTGGGTGGTCTTTTTTTCCACCCCCTTTTAACCAGCCGCTAAAGGCTCCGTCCCCCCGAAGCTTCCATCTTCCGGTTGAAAATGGGGGCGTCCCCCCTTCTTGAGATCCCTTCCTTTCCCATTGCCCGTATGAGATGTTTCGTAAAATAAACCCACTCCTCCTCTTGCCTGGGTCCCAACACTCCATGAAATATCATCTATTGTTTCACTTACACCGTCACTATCTACA
>Ga0179591_1369734_pt1 | contig 17282 bp, 30 predicted proteins | sample CZOMad2_1_08_16f_FD_182891 | JGI IMG/M metagenome (GOLD analysis project Ga0179591, IMG submission 182891) | Vadose zone soil fungal communities from Angelo Coast Range Reserve, California, USA - CZOMad2_1_08_16fungal (PacBio error correction) | ecosystem: Environmental > Terrestrial > Soil >... | reverse complement strand
TATCCCTCCCCCGTTCAACCCAAGGGAGTTTGGACCCCTTCCCGGTAAGTGGGCAAACCCCAAAGCTTTGAAACCGTTTTGAGGATCCCTTTTCCCCCCCCGCATCTTTCCACCGTGACTGTGGTCTCAAAACCCTGTTCATCTATTTTTTTTTTTTTTTTCTCTAACCCGATTCCAGGGGAAGCATGGAAAAACCACTTTTTTGTGTCATTCCAAACCCTTCCCCTTTGTGATCGCCCCTTTCCCTTTCTGAACTTCTTCCCTGCCAAATGCCCTTTCTGTAACCCTAACCCCTGGTTGACATCCAGCCTGTTTCCTCCATTGTCACCCCCCCTTTCTTTTAAATCTTTTTTCCTCCTGTTTTTTTCCTTTCCCACTTGGTTACTGCCCCCCCCCCAAAACATCCGCCCCCCCCATTCTCCCTTGCCCATTGTCTCGCCGTCCTGTCCCCCCCCCCACGTCAATAAAAATATAGACGTCAACACATTTTGGTCATAAAGCATTAATTTCCCTGCAATTCAACTATATTATGTGCTTGCAGGATTTCTTTCCCCCCATGCCTTGGGCGGAATTATGTGTGTCTTTCATTTTTCTGTTGTGCCTGGGCCACCCCCTCGCCCCCTGATAAAGCCTTTTTTCCCTTCTTTTTTGTTTTTACTACCAATACAGCCCTGCCCCCGTTTTAACCAGAATCCTTGACTTTTTTTAAAATTCTAGCCCATTCCCCTTTAGCCACCTCCTTTTCCCCGATAAATCATTTTCCCGTTGCCCACCATTCTTTGGTAAAGAGACATCCTCCCCAAACCTTCCCTTTCTGATCAACTTACGGAAATAGGATCTTTTCATGCCCGGCGGCAAAGATACCGTGTGTTCCCGGATCCCACAATTGTTGGTATCTGACCCCCACCTTTAAGATGGTGCAAAGACGTCCTGTTTCCCATGTTACTGACACTGCCCGTTCACATTTCCAACAACCTCACCCTTCGTTTATATTTCTGTGACCTGCATCACTTCCCCCTGGAGCACGGCAGGGCTGGATCCTTTTGCCATTCCAACCAGGCTGTTGCACCCTTCCCCCAAAACCTGAGGGCCCCCCCCCCCCCCCCTGTGACAATCTGGATGCCCCTTGTGGCTAAAATTTTATCCCTACTTTCCTTGTGACCAATAACTCCGGTTGGAAACATACCATTTTCCTACACTGAAAGGGGTGGACTCTTTTTTCTTTATTACTGTGGACCCATCGGCCCTTCTATCATCCCCAATTTTAATTGCCCGGGACCTTTTTTCCACATCTTCCCCACCCCTTTCGTCAGTCCCAAGCGGAAGAAGTAACCCCCTTTCATGTGACCAACATAACCCAAATTATTTCCCTCCCCACCTTGTCCCGCATTGGCATCGCAACTTTTGTTTCTGATCCTCCGTCCTTGCTTGTTCCACGGTAGATATTTCGCCTTCGTTTTCACGGTGGAGGATTTATTTAACCCCCCCCCCGTTTAGGATTTCCCCCGGTTAATTATGCGATCCCCAATTTTGTGTGTTCTGTGTTTTCTCCACCCACGTTACAACCTCTATCAAAACGATTGACGGCCCCTTTCCTTGGCTTTTCCGGTTTCTATTGGTATACTTCCCCCCCTTTTTTTTTTTATTTGCTTTTTCCAAACCACAAAGTCGCACAACCTTTGTTTTTTTTGTTTTTTGCGTCACATGCCCCTTGTCTGCACAATTTCCTGACACCCGCCCTCTGTCATTTTTTGGACCACCCCTTTTTCAACTTACCTGTTAAAACACGTTTGTCCGTTTCTCACTTTCTCTGTTGCCTAGGGTGCCCACTCCCCCAGGATGTCTTACTTTACTTCCTAACAAACCACTTTCTGTGATTTCAGGTACTGTTCGAGGTATTTACTTACCGCTTTTCTGATTTAGGTTCTTTTTTTATCGGGTCCCATCCCCACTATTATTCTCCTTCCCCCCCTTCCTCACCTTTTTCTTTCTTTTGTAACCACTTTATGCAAATGAGAGCCCCTTTTCCGTTTCCTGCATCAACCTCCCCTTTGACAAAGCCCTTTGCTAAATGTCCCCTTTCCTTGTTACGGCCTTATTTTAACCTAATTACCGTTTTTTTTCTTTTGGCGAAGCCTATTCACCCGAACTTTATTTTTCTGCTCCCTTCTTGCCCCCCTTCGGGGCAATTAGACTGCTGTTGCAGGTCCGTCCCTTCCCCCCCCCCGTTGTTTTTTTTCGCTTTTTAATTATCTTTGTGCCCTGACCGAAAACCAACCCCTCCCCCCTTTCCTGCACCGTGTACTTCACCTACCGTCTTCATAATTCTGACTTACCCCCCCCGCTTATCCGTAACACCGGGTTTTGTGGATTTTCCACTTTTCTCCTTAGCAAACTTCTGGTTTGTTTCCCCCCCCCCACCTTGACCAAAAACTCTTGTGCCCCCCCCCCCTTTCTCCCCGTTAACATTTGTCAACACAGAGCAGGGTTACTTTGTTTTTTTCACCCCATACGGTTTGTAGGTGTATTTCCCCTTTCGGCCACCATTGTCTCATTGATATTTCTCCCTTGGAGCCCCCCCACACACCCCCCCACTGTCCTAGGAGTTTTTGTGATCATCAACTCTGGTTTTCGGTTTTTACGGGTAATCATAAACTTGATCAAATTTGGACCTGGACCCCCTGGTCCCCCCCCCTTTATGCTGTCCCCTTATAAGGTTTTCCCCTCTTTTAACAATTTGTTGGGTTTTCCTGCAATTCATTTTTTTTCACACCCCCTACAAAAAATTTCTTCCCCATTTTTTATGTCCCCCACGGTAGGGCGATCCCGCCCTATCCTTTTCAGACCATCCTCCCCCGGGGTTGTTTTTTTTTTTTTGGTGCCCACAGCGGGAGCTCTTCCCAGTCTTCCCCCCTTTTTTTTCCCTGCCTCCTCCCCCTTTGTCCAGGTCAAGATGGTTTTTGCGCCTTTTGAATGTTATGTTATACCTAAAGGGTTCCTGCCTCATTTTAATTGCCCCGTGTTTTTTACTCTTTTTTTTTTTGGACTGTCAAAGCGTTCTATCCATTGGCCGCTTCCACCCCCCAACAAACAAGGTCATGTCCCTCCCCGCCGGGAACATTTGCCTGCCTCCTCGTTTATGACCCCTTTCCTTTATTTTCGTTTCCATGAACTTTAATAGGGAAATTGGATTCTCAGTTTCCCCCTCTTCGTACCTTTTTTTCTCTGTTTTGTTGTATTTTCCCCGCCTTTGTTACAGAAACTTTTCACAACTCTCTGCTTCCAATAGCGTTTTTCCTCCTCAAGGCCGCTCCTTAGCGGATAAAACCTTAGTTTTCTTTTGGTGGTTTACGTTTTTTTGTGATCCTGTCCGTTAATTCAGCTCCCTGGACTTAAGCTCGCTTTTTTCCTGTCTTTTTTAATATAGCGGAAAGACCCTGTCCCCCATTTTATCTGTTCCCCAACTTTTCATCTTTGTTGGCTACTTTCTTCCCCCGGAATAATCTTCCACCTTTTTCTCAGTCCCAGGACTTTTGTTTGCGAAAGGTTCCCTCCTACCTTTTGGTGGCCTTCCTTTAAAATACTCTTTTTCCTGAGTGGGTGTTAACAATATTCCTTTGCTAAGGTTTCCCCTTTCCTGTGTAACTTTCTTCGATCAACCCCCCCCTTTGGTTTTTGGCTGTCTTCATTCAAGTCCAAAATCAGCATTCCCTCCCCTCCTTTCTTTCTTCACATTGGGGCTTTTTTTGGACCCTTTTAAACCGCGAACCTGCCCCTCCATTACCTGTTGGCCTGTAAGGCCATTCCCTCCCCATTCCATTTTTCTTTCGAGTGTTTTTTTTTTGGGGGTTTATACGATTCCCTATTTTCCCCCTTGCATCGGAAGGACCCCACAATCTTCTGTACTGATCGCGTGGGTGTGTGTTGTTGATACCTCTCTTTCCGTGCCTCACCCCTGTTTTCCGATTCCCCGGGTTTTTTCCCTTTCGTAAATTTGTTTTTTTTGTCCCCTCTTCTGTCTATCCACCCCCCACATTTGACTTCAGACATTCACCCTTTTTTTCCCCCTTCTTCGCTCTGAATCAACAATCTTCTCCTCTTTCCCTTTTTTTCCTCCTGTTAAAGCTATTTTTTGCTCATCACCTTTTTTTGGATGAAGGGCCCGTGGGAATTTCCCTCAGTTCCCTTTCCTTATCTCATTCCCATCTCTATTTAAGTCCTGTCCTTAGAATATCCAGGGCGTTTTTCAACATCCCCTTTTGATGCTCCACCCATTTTCTCACCTCGCCTTGTGTCCCCCTTCTCTTTTTCCCCTTTTCCAGAGAAGAAACTTCTTCCCTTTTTTTCCCCCCCTTTTTTTCCTTGCTTTGACTTCTCTAGGGGGAAGCCACCGAAGTTTTGTTTTTAGCGCGCTCTTCCCCCCCCAAAAGTTTCCCCCCCTCCCCCCCACGTGAAGTCTGCCGGGATTTGCCCCAAAACTGCTTTGCCTCCCTATTGGTTTTTTACATAAATGACAAGGTGAACCGATTGCCCCCCTACTCTCTTTTTCCCCAAATCCCCCTTAAAATTAATTTAGTGCTTTTTCCATAATTTACGCACCCCTTCATGACCCCTCTCCCCGTGGTTGCCCTAATGACAACTTTGGCCCCCCTTGTCCTTACTCTTCCTGTATGCCTTCTACAAGCCAGTTTTTTTTTCGTGTCCATCTTACTGGTTTCCCGAAGGGAAGCCCTTTTTCCAGTTATTTTTTTTTTGGTCAAAGAAGGGCACCTTATGTTTTATACCGTTGGTCACTGTGTAACCCCCATCACCAAGTCCCCCTGTTCCTTTCCCAACCCACCTTGTTGCACCTCCACATATACCCGAATTTTCCCCCACTGAACATCCTCCTCAACGGGGGGTTTCCTGCCTCACCTTGCCCTTGACCAAAAATTTCCCGATGCCGAATTACTCTTTTTATTTTTCACCCCTTCTTTAATTGGTCTTTTCCCAAGCGACCTTGCCTGTTCCTGCCTGTTTTGGGGCTTTTTCCAACAATGCCTTCCTCCCCCTATCCCCCGCCTTTTCTTCCGTTTTTCTTACTGGAATACATGGACCCCTACCTGATCCCCCCCCCAGTCCCTTTTGAACGTTTTGGCCCCTTCTCTCCAACCTTATAGGCCCTCATCACCCCCTATTTTCTTCATTCCCCCCCTTGGCCAAACTGTTAAAAACGCCCCTTCGCACACCGGATTTCTTATGGCAACATATATGCACCCTTTTCCTTGCCCGTTAAAGCCCTGGACAGCCGACCCCCCTCTTTTTTACCACTTGTAGGTTTTCCCTCGTGAATTTCAATCCCTCGTATGTACGTTCCTGTTTCTAGATTCCTTTCAACAAAAGATCACCCCCCCCCATTTTTTAACCCCCCCGTATTATAACGGCTGGATTTGGGTATCGTAAGTTGTGGCCTGCCCCCTTCCCCCGATGGGACAGCATTGCATTGTTATTTTTTCTTCGTATTACCCCCCGTGTTAATCGCACCCCTTCTTTTCCCCCCAGTCATTCCCCCCCCCCCCCTGATGCCGTTTTTTCCTTCTTTTGCATTAAAACTTTGTAACAATCCGCGACAGTTTTTCCCATTTCACTATTCTACCAGTGGTGCCCGTGAGGTCCCTTCATTTTTTTTGTCTGTCATGTTCCACTTTAGTCCCCCCTCCCCTTCATTACTGGCTGAATTAAACCCCCCTTTTTGTCTTTGCCAGCTCGGAGAGGCTCAAATGGTGCCCCTCCCCAAAATTGCGCCCAATCCCCCATCAGGGCATTCTGCACAGTACGCCTTGTGATTTATATTCCCGTCCCTTTTTTTGCGCCTTTATATATAATCGTTTACCCGGTGGTATTTTCATTGAAAACCCACAGCGGAGAAAAGGTCCACCTCTCGTCATTAATCCCCCTTTTCTTGTTTTTTTAATTTCCAGGGTTTTCTCATCCACCTTTTTAAATTACACTCTTTCTCAGGGCTTCCCCCGGTCATTTTTTTCAATTTTTGTACCATGACCCCAACCCCGACCTCGCAAAACCTTTGTTTTTTGTTTTTCCTAACATTTTCCCCCCCTGGCCCCACCCCCCTTTTTTCCCTCAAGGGGCCTGGAACCAGCCTCTTTCCGGTCTTTGGCTTTTACCCCACCGGATAGCAACCCCATTTTTCCCCTTTTTCCCTTCAATTTTCACCCCCCCAGGAGGGTCCTCCTTTTTTTTGCCCCCCCTATCCAGTTTTTCTTGGCTTAATTACCTGCTACACCATTTTTCATTGCATGATACATCCCCGTAACTGTAAAGCCTCTTTGGGTTTTTCTTTGCACTTTCTTAATACAAGCCATGTCGATTTTCCTCACGGCCCTCTCCCGAATCCGTGGCAAGTACTTTCAGTTTTCTGACTCCCCCCCCCATACCGGGGTTGACAAGTTTTACCTTCCCATTTCCTTGTTTAGGTAATGATGTCCTTTCCGTTTGTTGTGTTGAAGCGAGATCAGTTCCTGCACTTTTTTGTAGCGCCCTGGCCTTTCCAACTTTAGGTTTCCCTGGCCTGACGCAGTTCCCTTTCCTTGCCACCCCCGTAAACAACTCTTTAAGATGTCCAATTGATACTCGAAACCCAACCCCACACCCCCCCCACAAACCCCCACCCACCTCTTTGGAATGCCCGTTGCTCTTCCCCTTAATCCCCCCCCCCTTCACCTCCCTCCCTGTTTCCCTAAATCCGTCTCGGTCCTCCACTTTGAACCCTTTGAGAATTAAAGCGTTGTATCCCGCAGGTGAACTTTCTTTTTGTAACAAAATAGGAAACAACCGTCCTTTTTCCCCTTTAGCAACCGGTCCCTTTTTGACATACTTCCCGGTCATGTTCCACACCAAGTTTTTGGCACCACCCTGCCGTCCCGTCCCTTTGTCGGGGGAGTTGCCATTTTTGAAAATGGGGGTCGACGTTTACCAATGGTGAGAGGCACCCCCCCCCAGGGGGTTGAACAAAAAAACCAAGGTTGCTCTCTCTCTTTTTTTTCCCTAAACTTGCGTTGTTTCAGTTGAACGCTAAATAAGCCCCCCCTCTTTGCTGCACGGTTAACTTTTTTCCCCTTTGTTTTTTGTCTTTATAAAAACCCTGGTCACAATTTTACACACGATCAGAGACTTATTCCCAACCCTTTTTCCCTTTCTCTTTCCCCCCTAGGTTCAATGCCTCCCCCCCGGTTTTTTTTACGTTAGTTCCTTTTTTTATCAAACCGATTGTCTCTCTCGCTTCCCCCCCCCGTCCACTTATTCCTCCACACAAAAGGCTTGAATGTTTTATAAACCATTGCTTCTCTTTAATGGGCATTCAGAAACTTTCTTTTTTTATTTTTCTAACACGGTTTTTCTTAAGTTCTTCGCATCCCCTTCTCTGGTCTCAGTTTTTTTTTTTTTCGTTTGGCCTTCACCCTGCGGATAGGATTTGCTTACGTGAATTACCACCCCACACTTGTGCATTTCTTCCCCCTCGGTCTTGCAGAACATCTTGCGCTCACGTGCTCACAATATCTTATTCCTTCCCTGCCTTACCCTTTTTCCCTGATCTTGTGCCTTTGAGAAAGATTATCCTCCATCCCTTTTTTTTTTGTTGGTAAGTCGTTTTCCTCCCAATACGTTTGTGGTTCTGTAACAGGGCAGTGTGTTGGTCCCCCCGACCCACTTCATGACCCTGTCCCTGCTTATACCCCGAGTGCTTCCCCAATGGCCCGTCTTCCTTTCCCCCCGTCAAATATTTGTTTTTTCTTGTTGTGCTTCTTTCCTGAGTTAATTTTCTATACCTGAACTTTCTTTAACCGCCGCCTTACCTTTGCCCCCCTAACTGTTTTTTTTTATAAAAAATTTTATCAACGGGATTCTTTTTTTTTTCCTTCGGCTTTTTCACAAAGGGCATAACTTTTTTTCCCCCTTTTTGTGATCCGGCCTTTGGGTCGATTTCTTATCTCTTTACCTTTGGGAGTTGCCTTTTGACTTGACTTTTCTTTGATTCTGGGTATAATCATTGGGCCAGATGATCCGTTCCCATTTTCATTAACTCTTTTCTTCTCCACGAGTCTAGGAGGTCTTTTCTTCTTCGTACACCCCCCTATCCTGAGCATCCTTACCTTCCCATAGTGGCATGTGCACTCAACACAGGCACACCCCGACCTTTAAATGCCGTTCCACTTCCTTGTTTTTCCCCCCCCAACTCGCTCCTCCTGTTTTCAATTTTTGACTTCCCTTAATTTTTCCTGTCTCATTTTTCTTGCATTCCCTGGTATTATCTATAGCAGCCCCCCCCCTCGATCCTTTTTTTTTCCTGCCCCCCCCCCCGGTGTTGCTAGGAATCCCAGGGTTTTTTTTTTTTCTTCTGTGTGTTACTTTGTTGGATGCGTGCTTTCCTTCCCCCGTTTTCCTCTTCCAACCCCCTTTTTTGACCCACTTATTTTGGAAAAGCATTCCTTATACCTTGCCATGCTTCCCCGCTTTTTGCCGTTCCCAGGTAAGCGGGCCCCTCTCTTCCCCACGGGTTACGCATGCTCAAGTCCTCACTTACTTCCCTTGGCTAACATATTGGTGTATTCCCCCCATGGATGGTCTTTTTCATCAGTTCCCCCCCCTTTCCCTGAATCCTGGCAGAGCAAAACTTCTTTTTACTTTTCTGTAAGGATTTCCCCCCCTTTTTTCAGTGCTTTCTCCAACACATTATTTATTCCCTTTCTTTTTTCTTTTTCCCCCGTGCCAGTTCCATTTGGTTTATTTTTTTTTCCCCGATCTCTCCTTTTTCCCTCCGGTTGTTTTTTCTCTTTCTCTCGCCTACCCCCCTTTTCAAATTTTTGTTCTACATTGAACGGGATGCCCCCCACTTTTACTTCCCCAAAGTGATGTTTGTTAAGAATAATCAACTTGATTCTTTACAACAGCCTTTGCTGATTCTCTCCACTCCCCTTTTTCCCTATTCTTTTATATTACTCAAAGGACCTTGACATTTTGCCCCTTTTTTTCCCCCCCGTTGACCTCCCCAAAGGACTGTTAAGACCTTTGCATTTGCCTTTCTTCCTTTCGTTCCCAATTGTTGCCCCCCTTCTTGTTTCCCCGGGTTAACTCTTTACCTGTTTTGCCCTGGCGGGACATGGGCCCCCGGGATCGCCTTTCCCAACCCTTCCTTTTTTTTTTCCCCCCCCTGTCTTACCGGGGTTTGCCTGCTTCCCCAACCCAATGACATGGATACGAACCCACCCATGTTCCCTGTTCCCTCCACAAGATCTCTCCCCCCCCCATCTTTTCATTACATACCCTTTACACCCCTTGTTGGTTGTTTGTTTCGAAAAGATAATACTTGCCTTTCCCGCCCCATGATTCTGCCCCCTCCCTCCATTTCATGAAGGCTTATTCTTTTCCCCCCCCCCCCTGACAAGGCCTGTAATTCGGTGTGGATTTTTTCTTTGCTTTTTCCAAAACACTGTTTTCCACTTAACCTCATAAACCCTGTGACGGGGACTGATTTTTCCTTGTACCCCCAGCCAGGCCCTCCCCGGTGATTACCCCCCCACCATTCACCTTGACGAGTTCTGCCCCCCCTTTTTCTTTTTCTTTCTACCCTGATAATTTCCTTTCCCCCCTTACCCATCATCATTTTAAAAGTGTCAACATTTGCGTGGGTTCCCCAACCTCCTCCCTCCCTTACACATTAGTTACTACTTTTTTTCCTTTATCCGGTCCCTTTGTGCGGGGGCTGAATCTTTGATCTCCCCCTTACCCCCTATTGGGTTCATTCTCCTGATACTAGGGGGTTTTCCCTGTAGGTGATGGACTGATTTCACCCCCTTTCCCCTTTCTCCCCAAGTACCACAAACTTTTAGTTCTCTGCTGGCTTGTCTGTCGATGCCTCACCCTCCCCTATGTTTCTTTTTCCCCCCTCTTGTTGGATCCTTTCGAGTTCTTCCCCCCCTTTTCTTTTTCAAGCCAAAACTATTTTTGCATTTACCCCCCTAGGTTAACTGTAACTAAACCCATAAGGGATTTATGTTCACTTTCATTTTTTTTCCAATCCCCAATCATTCTTCCCCTTTTTTTCTTTTTGTCTCCCGGCTGCCTTCAAAGTTTGTTTCACAGCACTGGCCTTTTCTTGTCCGTCCCCTCCCCGCCAAGGAACTGAAATCTTTTTTTTTCAAACCCCGTTTTTGCTTGACAATTCCGGGGAAGTGGAACGGGACACGCTTGTCCACCCCTTTTTCACCCCCCCCCTCTGTCAAACCCTGGCAGCCCCCACGCTTTTTTTGATTTCCCTCCACTTTAGCAGGCATTGCTTTTGCACCTTCTCTATTTAACCCTCTTTTTCCCCCTTTTGGTTGTCAAATTCTCTAAGGTTCTTTACGTCACGAAAAATTCTGGGCTTTGTAATTTCCGGTTTTCTCATTCACCCCTTGACACAAAAACAGATAACGCCTGGTCTCCTGGCTTCAGGTTTTCTTTTTTTTTATAATACCCTTTTTTATTCCATCCACCAACATCTACTCCCCCACCCCCCCCCCCCTTTGTTTTTTTTTTGCCCTCCGGCTATACGTCCATTACCAAACAAATGTTCACCCCCTTTGTACACCCGCCAAAAGGCTTGTTACCGTTTTAACAAGTCTATTTGTCCCAACTGGTTTTATAATTGGCCCACTCTTTTTTCTATTGGTCTGAAAAACCCTATTCTTTCTGGTCTTTCCACCTGATCCCCGGAATTTTCTCCTTCTTTTCGCGTTTTTTCTTTTTTCTTCCCACCGATGTCGATTGGGCTCTTTTTTCATACGGGGGGGCTTCAAATTCGAATCTTCCAATCCCCATCTACTGTTCCCTTCTTTTTTCAAGGTTGCCAACTTTTATGTTGCTATTTATGCCCCCCTGTTGTCCCAAGGCCGTTCGGCTACACAAATGTTCCCCTTTTTCAATCCTTTCAACTCCCTTTTTTGTTTTGGTCGTCAGATCTATTAACCCTGACCAATTTCTTTTTTTAGGGCGTCCAGGCTTCTTTTTTCCCGGTGTCTGAAACTGAGGTCCCCCTCCCTTTCCTTTTCCCGAATCCTTTTACCCCCGATCTTGATTCCTACTTTATGAGAAAACCACCAAAACAAACCCCACACCTTGGATTCCTGGTCCCCCTTGTTTTCTTTTTTCTCCCCCCCTCAGTTCTTGCCCAAATCCTAATCATCGTTCCCCCCCGCTTATCCCCGTTCCCCCCCCCAGATGACCCCGGTTTTTACTTCGTCCAAATATACCCTACCCCCATCCCCTTCTGTGGCACCAATATTACCCCCCCAACCCCCGTTTTCGTTTTCATAGGAACGGTCAATTTGTTCCACTATTTCCTGGGTTGACCCCCAACTTTTTTTGTCCCCACCACAAGTTTTTTTTTTTTTTTTTTTTTGGAATCGCGTTTTTTTCCCTTTCCCTTTTTTTTTATGTTTGGCATTCTTGGGTTCCGGGAAGAAACAACCACCAAATGGTTCTCTTTTTTATATTTTTTTTGTCAAGCCGCTGTTTGGTTTTCCTTGCCCTTGTCAAATTATCAAAAGACTACCTTGGAAGCCCCTTGATGGCGTGAAGCTCTGATCACTTTTTTTCACCTTTTTATTAATTTTAATTTCACAACCGAACCTTACACCACAGATAAAGTTTTCTGAAACTCTTTTCCCCCCCCTTTCCGCTGTAGTTTCTTCCCCACCCCTTCCCCACCCTGTGTTTTTTTTTAAACTTTTTTTTAAACCCGATTTTTTTTTTGTATTCCCTTGATACGCCCCTTCTTGATTTCTTTCCACTTTTGTTACTGTGATACCCTCTTAGCTTGTCCCCTTTTTTTTGCCCCGCTTGAGTTTTTGGTGGAGCGCCAGCACAGTTGTGGTTTCTCTCCTTCTCTCAACCCTATCACCCTCACCTCTGCCACCCCACCCCCTTTTCCCACTCTCCTATCTGACCCATTTACCCATCAATACTCCCTGCCCCCCCCCTCCCCTCTCTCCCCCACTCATAAATTTTTTTTTTCTAAGGTTTATTCTTCCTGCATTCATTTTCCATTTTGTTTTTAAGATTTTTTCCCCTTTGCAACCCCCTTTAATGGGCGGCTCCATTTGCCCTTCTGCCATTTATCCAATATTGGTCCCGGGGTCTCGTCCATGCTTTCTTTTCTCAAACCCAATCTTTTTTATTGTCCCCCCTTCCTTCCCATGCAAAATTAACCCTGGTTTCTCCCCCGTTCATTAACTCTCTGTTTTCCCTTTTCTCTTCACACTGTTCTTGTTTTGGTTGCTTTTTTGCCAACAGCATTGTTTTCGTCAAGCAATTGCTTCTCCCCACAATCTGGATTTTACGGTTTGGCACTTCTTCAGCATACAATCGTTTTGGGGCGTTCTTTGCATTATTAACTGTGTCATCATTCTCCCCCCCTGAGTATTTCACCCCCTGCCCTCGTTCTGGCCCCTCCACCCCCCCCCCTTTTTGTTAAAATTGGTACCGGTCCCTTTTTTTATTATTCAGTTTGCATCTTTTGGCCTTCCCCAACCCCTTAGAGTTTTGCCCCATTTTCCTGCTGCCTGTTGGTATTTTTTGTTTTGATGGCCGACTTTTTTACACACTTTTTGGTCACGTTTGGTGGTTTTGTGTTACCGCTATCTTTTTGATTTGACTGTGGGTCTAAAATAAATCAGGGCAAATTATAAGTTTCACCCCTCCCCCTGTTTAAATTTCTCGATTGTGGGCTTTCTTTTTTTTTTATACCCAAAACCATCATCCGTGCCTGCCCCACAATTTCTTTTGGGAGCTTTCCATTGTCTTTTTTGTATGTTTTTGGGTAGGCCCCCCAAGGCACATCATTAATCATTACAGGTGGTCCCGTTAAACCTTTCCTTTGTGCCCCCCCGGACCCTCCCCCTGCCAACTGTTCCAGGAATTCAATCTTGACTTTTCAGAACCTCTCTCCAGAGGTTTCAGCACCCCCCCAATTTTGTTTGAGTCTGTTTTGAAGGACTTTTTGTGGGCTAGATCGGTCGGCAACACTTTTTGTGTGTATTTTTTCGGGTACTTTTGTTTTTTTTTTTGAGCATTGGTTTCATTCCCGGACCACAACAAACCCTCATTACCCAAAAGGAGGTGGGCGACCCCTTCTACATTTTCATGGCTTACCTCTGTCCCCTCCCCCCTGGAATCTTGACACCCCGCTTGCAATTTCAACGTCCTTCAGTCCTTTTATTCAAATTTTGGTTTTTCCTTGGTCGAACTGGTGGGATTCCTCATCCTTTCGATTTTCCCCTTTTTCCCATATATTTAGAACTTGGATTCTTCATATCCAAATGTCGTTTTTTTTTCAAACTTCTTGCCGATGTCACCACACCCTCTTTTATCAACCAAGTGTTTGCAATCCCTGGTGCCCTGTCCTCCCCTTCCCCTCCTGTTTCCGGTTACTGGCGGATCTCTCTCTTTTCTCCTTTTGGGAGGCGAAGATCGCCCTTTCAACCCCCCCCCTTTTTGACAGTTCCTGTTCTTGTTTCAATTGCCACGGTACTTTTCCCATCACCAATTTTTTACAAAGATTTGTGACCTACCTGAATATTCACCCAGCCTTTTTTGAGTTCTACCTGTCAATATATTTTTAGATCCAGCCTCCCCATTGCTTTTTTCATGTCCAGTACAAACCCCCCTCCTACACCACCCCCTTTCCCACCATCACCCCCCTACTCCACCCTCCGACTTTTCCAACCCTGTTTTACCCTTCTTTCCCGTCAAATCCCCCTTTCTTCATCCAAGGAAATTGCTTCCTCTTCTTATTACCCTGATGCCTTGCGTACAATTTTTTAGGTTTCTTTCCGCTGAACTGTAATCATTGCTTTCCCCCGCCTTTTTAAAAGTTCCTGGTCTTTAAAACCCTGTTTTTGTATCTTCCAACTTGCCTTTTAACCGGTCATAACCCAGTACCCCCTTGGGCCACCTGGACCTGCACTGGTGTTCATTCTTTCTATTCCCCAACTACCCTACCCACCCACCAGGAAGAACCCTGACCGAACTCCAACGGTCGACTTTTTTTCCTCCCCCTTTTCCCCTTGTTGACCATTCCTCAGCCGCATCCCACTGAAATGACTTGTCATGTTCTCTATCACATTCCAGGTGAACGGGGCATTCGTGCGGTGGACTGCCTTTGTTCCTTGCCCACACACACTGACCTTTTTTTAATATCCCAAGCCGGTGCTGTCCCCAGGATTTTTTTTTGTTATTGTGACAAAGACAGCGCCCACCGTTTTCTTTTCCTCCGTACAGTTGGCCGGCTCCCCCCCCCCGGATCATTTCCAACTGATATTCTTTTTAGGACCCCCCCCCCACAACCATTCTACTTTTTAAACCAGGGCCACCCAGTGTCAAAGCTCACCTTCGCCCCTTACTCTTCTTGGATCCACTTTGGCCCAATCGTTTTGCCCCCAACTCTCCTCTTCCATGCTTGTGACAGCTTAACATTCGTATGGGTCCCCCCTGTTATAACTTAATCCCTTCTGTTTAATTCATGTCTCAGTTTTCCTTACCCCTTCATCAACAAACCCACCACACCTGTCTCTTTTTTGCTTCCTTTGTTTTTCTCCGCTCTTCCACCCATCTTTTTTCCTCTTTGTATATGTCCTGGCTTATTGCAGAGTTTTCTTCCCTTGCGGTTTCCATTTTCCCCCCCCCCAACTTCTGTTTTTGCCCACGTTCCTTCCCCCAGATTTTGACTGAACTTTGCGCGGCAATTCAACTTTCCTCATTTTCAGGGGACCACTCCATGCATTTTTTTTTCCTCCCCTTACTCCCCCCGCTGGCTTTTTGACCTTTCTTGGTGCCCTCCCCCGTTTGGTTGAATCTTTGGCCAGCCTCTTTCCCTTGTCTGCCGCCGTACTTTGAATTTCACAGGGCCCCTGAAATTGTCACAACTGGCCGGACACCTCGGCCCGGGTGATTAAACTTTTTCTGCGCCCCTCATCAACCGGATCGGCGTCCAAAACTAAGCTCAGCCTTTTGCATAAGCAACTTGTTGTTGTCTCTTCCACTTGGCCTTTTATTTTTAAGTCCATTAGACTCTAATCGTTCAACCCCCGTTTTGGCGGGCTGGGTGTTTTTTATCAGGGATCTTTTGGCCCCGGTGTACCTTTGTACCCCTTTTTTTCTCTCCTTTGGTGACCCATTTAAGGGTTTTATCCTCACAACACTTTCACCCCCCATTATTTTCAAAGTTTATCTTGACACTGTCTTTCAGTGTTCTTTTTTTGTCGAACCCGCACTTTAGTTACCCAACCAACTTCTCGCAATTTGTTTATACTGTGTACAAGTTTCCATTTGACCCAAAGGCAGGGCCCTTTTCAACCCTCTCATGCCCCCACCTTCTGTGGCCCAACAATTTTTCACCCGTTCCTCGTAACCATTGTATGTTTCTCCTCGGGTTCACAACTTTCTTGTTTCCTATGGGTTTGCTCTTCACATTTTCCCTCAGTTATTTTGTTTCTAACTTTTTTCCTTTCTACCAACCCCCAGTCGTGCTTCCTGCTCAGCGGTAGGGGTACCTTCCCCATTGATTCTGTTTGGTGTTTTTATTTGATTACCCTTTGTTTATCCCTCCACCATGCGTCTTTCATAGGGCCATCTCCTTTTACCTTCTTTTCTTCCCCTTTGAAGGTTTATTTTTTTTTACCCTTGCTCAGTTTCCATTGCATTTTTCCTACTGTTTCCTCGTTTATTTTTTGCTACCTGCAAAGGTGGAATGGTTTTTTTAATGACCCTTTATCTCTTTTCCTCCCCCTCCCCTCCCCATTTTTTTGTTGTTGTTATATGAGCCTTCCACAATGACCTCCTGCCTTGCCGGTTTTTTTTTTTTGCAACTGGAGGTTTGGATGTTTTGGCCTTGAAAACACCTTCTCCGGTCCTCCAGGTCCGATCCTCCAGAGTGCCCCCCTTCTCCTTTTCGTCCCCCCCCCCCAGCATGGGGTATTCTGCCCCGTTTCTATAAATACTCCCCTCTAATTCCCCTTTCTTACCTTAAAAACTCCCTCTCCTTATAAGATCCCCTGACCCCTTTTTTTCGTTGTTCTGTTCGCATGTACCCCATTCCTATTACCCGCCAGGGCGACCAAACTTGAACTTGGGAGATTCTGTTCCCACCTCGGACCCGGTTGTTCCCCCCCATTCTCCCCCGGTTATAAAATTTTCCCCTATTCCTGGCTTTTTTGATTTATGTTTCCCCCCCCCCCACAGCGGTGTGGTCTGGACTTTGTTCTGCAGGAGAGCCCTCTGGTCTTTTTCATGCCCATTGGTCCCAGGTTTTTTGTTTTTCCTGGACTGTCTTAAAGTTGTTTCTGGGAGTCCCCCCAACACCCCAATGTCGCTTATTTGTTAATATTTTTTGCCTTTCCCTTCGGACCTTAAATCCTACCCAGACTTTCTTTGACCCTCTTAGTCTTGCTGCAATGCGTAATAATGTTTCCCACATTTTCTTGATTCTTTACCCCCCCCTTGAAACACAAGCATCCTGTGCAAAAATTTTATCGTTTATACCCTTCCCACCTGCCCTTTCTCCTCTGTGTGGTTCAATTAACGCCCCCGTTGGGTGTTTTTTTTATTACCCGGCTGTATTCCTATGACTTCTTCAGCACCTTCCTGTCCAAAACAGTTGGACTTTCAACTCCCCATTGTTATGATGATGACCTTGTGGCCTCCGCACTTTTTTTTTTTCTCATCCAGGTTCTAACTGTTCTCACGCCCTTCCCTTTGTCCTTCCCTTTGTTTTCAGTCTCATTGGCCCGGTCATCTATTTTGGGAGATGTCGTTTTTTTTGTTAACCCCCCCCCCCCCCCCTTTCCCCCACATCCTTTTTAGGGGGTGTGCAGGTTTGCCTTTTTCCAAATAATGAATCCAACCTGTGGAAACTTTTTTTCCCCGCGCCCAGTCATTCCGGAGAAATCTATTCTAAACCTTATTTTTGTTTTTTCACCTGACCATTCTTAATGAAGAAATTGATTCTTTTCCCGGTTAATCTTTTGGGAATCCTCGTTCCCATCCCTGTTTTGGGATTATGAACATCATTGTTCTAACTGACCCCAATAATTCCCAGGCAATTATCCCCCCCTGTTATGTTTAGGTGACACGGAGATTAAGAATCACCACCCCTGTCTGTGCTCGTCTGTTGCTTTCTCCTCTGGACATTCGAACCCAGGCAAAGATTTTTCCCCCGCGCTTCCATTACCGGGTTAATAACTGTTCAA
>Ga0179591_1306466_pt1 | contig 17282 bp, 25 predicted proteins | sample CZOMad2_1_08_16f_FD_182891 | JGI IMG/M metagenome (GOLD analysis project Ga0179591, IMG submission 182891) | Vadose zone soil fungal communities from Angelo Coast Range Reserve, California, USA - CZOMad2_1_08_16fungal (PacBio error correction) | ecosystem: Environmental > Terrestrial > Soil >... | reverse complement strand
AAGGTAAGACAACTTAGAAAAACCACCCCTTTCTCTTCCTCGTGATCCACGAATTTCAGCTTGCACTGCTTCGCGGAAACGGGTTCTGTCCCCGACCATGCTTTCCATTGAGTACCCTTTCCCGGCACGTTTGCTCGATAACCCCATTATTTAACAATTTCTGTCCGTGTCTCCTTTTTCTCCAATAGTTTAATCTTCTTCTCCGTGTTGGTTTCCCCCTCCCCAACCCCATCGTTCGCGACTTCCCGGAGTTGACGAGAAAGCCCCCATCTTCTCTTTTATGTGGAATTTCTTTCCACCCCCCCCCCCATAGGCCAGGTCCACACATTAAGTTCAATCAACCTTTGCTGGCGCTTCTTAACAGGATCCCACGACCACCCTCCTGCGACATCAATTTTAGGAAATTTTGTTTTACTAAATCTAGAAACGATACCCGCTTCCTATCTTGGGGTTTCCACAAACTTTGCGAATATTAACTAGCGTCTACGATGCCACCTTGATTTTTTCTTGCGTATTCCGTTATCGGCCGTTTCCCCCCTCTTTTTTTTTAAACAAAGTGCGTATTTTTGCCATAATTCCTTTTAGACGAAGTCAAACGGAACATTAGCCCACAGCATTTCTTTCTGAATCCCCCGAACCGAGGAAGCCAATCATATCGAATCGTCTCCAAACAAGTTCATCCCCAGTTTTATAATTTGATGAAGATCATCGCCCACTTGCTTGCTTAGGTTCATAAGTTTTTTCCACAAACACCCTTTTCCCCATTTAGGCCCCCCCACTAGACTCTCAGAGGACCAAGGCCAACCCCGCTCAATTTCGATAATCCTCAGCTCGTCCTTTTCCCTCTTTCTTTTCCCCTTCCAAGTTTGTCATAGCCCGAACGAAATAAGTTGTCCAAAGTACCGCAAAACCTCGTCGTTCCTACCCCCCAACAAACACTTTTTAAGGAGGTTGGCTACTTCCTATCCCGTTATTCCCACTCATGGTCCAACCCTCTCTCCCATACACCTTGAGAAGAAGTTCTTCTGTTTTTTTCGACCTTGTCCTGGCCAACCCTCTGTTGTCACCTCTTTCATCAGCCCAGAGGAGATTCAACCACTCAGTGTTCGAAAGGGCCTTAGTAGGGATACCCCCTTTTCCCTTTTTCTATTTTTTTAAATGTTTCTTATGGTGACCATGTCTGGTGATGCTGTTATTGCGGGACTAGTCATATTTCTTCCCACAAGTACTTGCCTCCCTTTTGGTCTGCAGGTAGTAGGCACTGATTGTAGATACCTCCGTGGCCCACCTTGTTTACCCCCAGTGAATGCTTTCCCTCAGTAATTCTTTTCTTCCTGGCATCTCGTTCAGGGTCCCTCTATACCACCTCAAGGACCAGACGTTATCGAGTTTCAGGCCCGACACTGTTCCTAGTTCCTTTCCTTCTTACTGAATTAGTTGGCCCCAGTTTTCGCACTTAAACAGATTGTCCGTTTTAAGCACTTGCGCGTTCTTCTTAACGTTCGCTTTTTAGTTCCCCCTCCCTTCCCTGACGTCGCCTTCAAATAGTTCTATAGTTACCCCGTTGCTGGGGTGTTAATAGTAGCTCAACATAGCTTTAGCTTCTTCTGTCGTCTTCCGTTCCAGCACTGGCGTCCCCCTTTGCCAAAATGAGAGTCAATTCTCTCCATTCAAGTTAATTTGCGTTTTACACTTCCCCCCGTCCACCCTCTCCCTTAATAGCTTTTCATAGCGTTCCCCTGCGCTCCCTTCTATGGCGTATCTGAAGTATCCGGTCAGATAATGTATTTTGAGTTCCTTTCGATCTTCCTTTCATCCCCCCCCTTCATTCTCATTTCATCCCCTTTCTTTCCCCCTTGGTCCCTTTGAAGTTCTACCCTCTGGGCAAACCCCATTCCGTCCTCTTTAGTTCACCCCCCCAAGAACTCCTGAACGGCTTTTCCCGCCCCCTTCCTCGTGTCCCCGCAGAAAAGCGAAAGAACAGCTTGCCCGCCTAATGGACCCCAGTTCCACCATCTTCCCACGACTGATCTAGTTTTATGTTTCAGATGCATATAGCGCTTGGATCCTCTTGTAAATATAGTTTGACGGCAGTTCTCAACTCCCCCTGTCGACCGATCTTCCTCCAGGCTTTCGATCTGTGCAGTTGAATCAGGATACGAATTTTCTCATAGCCCTCGTGAAGAATGTCGTTTTTTTTTTTGGTCCTCTTTTGCGTTTTCTCGGTCCCCCCCATTAATTAGAGCTTACAAACTGGTATCCCCGCTCTTGGGAACCTTTCCTTGTCCTTCCCTTGAGCCATTTGGTTTCCTAAGTTTCCCAGGTTCCTTTCTGATTCATCTTTTCTTCCTTATGACCTCATTGCATGTTTTTTTTACCCCTTCTAACTCCTTCACCGACTTGGACCTCCACCAGCAATTAGACCTTCGTTGGAGACTCCGCTTCTTTCCTCCTTTGATGTTTTATTCCACTATTTGCCTCGATCGTGTGGCCCCCACATATTCAACAGCCTTTTTTTTTCTTTTTTCCAGCTTGCACCTCCACCCCAATCCTAAGATATCCGTTTCCCGGTAAGACCTTTCTTTTTTTTAAATTCTGTGGGTCCTAGTTTTGAAACCCCCATTTAACTATCCAGAATTTCGGAGCTTGGCGTTCCAAGATCTTGTTTCAGTTCCTCCTACTACCTTCCATTTTTTGCTTATCCCATTGATTACAGACAAGTTTTTACCACGCGTCTTTGGGTCCCCCGGAGCCTATTGTCTCTTCCAGAAATTCCCCTTAAATGTTGAGTTTTCCGAAACCCTTTTTTTAGACATTCCTGCCCACACCCCTGCTCAAGCAATCTTTCCCCCCTTTTGGACCTCTTTTTACACAGACCCCATGGTTATCCTGTGTTCTCAAAAGCACGCTTGCCCTCCTCACATCATTTTTCGTTTTCCCCCTTACCCCCTGATTCCTCGCCCTCCGAGTCTTTGTCCCTTTCTTCCCGCGCTGAGATCTTCTTTCCCCTTTCTTTTGCACTTCACATTGCCATACCGTGTAGCCTTTCTCTTCCCCTTACGCTGATCGTTAATTCAGCGTGCAGCAATAAAAACGTTCAAAACACAGCCTGACATCCGTTGCCACCTTAAGGGCCAAAGAAGAGATGGAATGAGTCCTATGGAAGAGTTCAGCAGCTGAAAACCCTCCCTGCCTCTTTTTCCTAATCTTGCCCCTCGCTTTCTGCCTCGCGTTTGTATTTTCCGAAGTTATATGAACGTGAACCGTATTCTTAAACAAAATCTGTCCCCTCATTTCTCGCCCTCTTTGTGCTTTTTCGTTCTCCCCTCCCAGCGTCAGGTTAGCCTGGGAATCTCGTACCCAAGGCTCAGTCTTGTATTATTCCCTTCTCCTCCCCCCCGACTCCTTGTCTCAACCATAACCCCCCAGCAACACGGTGTGTTTTTTTCGCTACTCCCCCAAATCTCACCTTTCCCTTTTGCCTTCTTTTTCCCCCCCCCACGTCCCCGAGGTGTTGCAGCTTTAACATAATTTTTCTGATTACCCATGATTCCCTATTAATACTCCTTACGTCTTAGTTTTTTCCTCTTGCTTCAGGCAGCAACTTCCTGCCTTATGCACCCATTCCCATCCTTAATGGCGAACATCGCCACCTGCCCTTCTAGGGTTAACCCCGCCTGTGGCCCTTTTTTACCCTAAGTCTCACTCCACTCCCTTTTTTTCTTGTATTCACCGCCTGCTAGCGGGACATATAAGTCTCGGCCTATTACCGCCTATCTCCCCAGTGATCTCTCGCGTCTTTCTTTCCTTCTTTAGTGGCTACTCTCTTTCACTTCGGATCTTTTCGGCCTTTTTGTCAGGTGTGTCACACCTCTGTACCGCCCGAGTTCTTCTCATACCCCCCCCATCCTGGTACCGTCAAGTGGCCATCATGGACGTCTACCCCGAATTCTATCAGTCTGTGTACGTCCCCCTTTTAGTCTCTTTCGTGTGCATAAAATTGAACGTCTGTACCACTGTTGTTTTCCCTGTGTGGATTCAGCGAAAGAACCCTACACCTAAAAATCAGCCAAATCGCTTGCCCCCTCCTCCGGTACTAAATGTCCCCACTTCCCATAACAAAAGTCGGAACTTTTCAGTGCATTCCCCCCAAGCGTGGGGCGTTGGTTCCCTCTTCATTTGGTTCTTATTTTTCCTCTCTTTGTCTACCGACAGTGGCTTCATGAGGTGAGTTGTGCTAATGCTTCCCCTACCCCTTTTGGTTGAGGACGGAGCCACCTTCCTCCCCGCTCCAGGGTTTGTTCTAACTTTTGTTACTTCTTACCTACCAGCCTCACCCACTAGATTGGGTAATAAAAGTTTTTCCCATCCCTCTAAGCGGTTTAAGCGCTAGGAGAAAATAATTGAACGAACGCCTGCATGCCAACCCTGAATACCGTGAAGTTCCCAATTCTTCCCTCTTACCTCCCGCCTTCAGGTAAATGATTTACCATATGAAAATAGGCCTTTATCTTCGTCGTGATAAATCGGCTTCATATCTTTCCCATTCTTCATTAAGACCTCCGGATCTATTACTATAAAATAGTGGTTGTTGTGAGAGAGCTACTCGTATTCATTTAAGTCTCGAGCTCGCGTGACCGCCTGATTTTTTTTATGTCGTAATAACTTGCCTTTTCATATGAACAGGGGACGTCTGAGAGCGTCAAACGCTTGCCCGAATGGAATAATCGTGGGCAGTTATCGATGCATGGCGTGCTTCCTCTTTTGCGTCCATCTTCCCTCCCTAACAGTGATAAATCCTGTTCCGCTCCGTTTGTGTTTTTCCGTGTTAGACAAGTACGTCCCCCAACCTAGGGGTGTGTCAATTATCGGGACCTTGGGGGCCTACCCCCTGGTGTGTATTAGATCATCCTTCGTCACCCCTCCCTACTCCTGACTTTTTTTACCAGCATGCCAGTCCCTACCCCCCCCATTACCCCCGTCCCTCCGAGACCCGACGCACCAATTGTTCAACTTGCGCTCTGCCTTTCTTCGTCCTTTAATCTGTGGTTGAGTTTCCCTTTTCTTAAATTTTACCTATCTGTCTGGGATTTGACAAACCTTTTTTTCTTTTACTTCTTCTCTCACAATCCCAAACTGTAAGTTAGGCGTTTCCTCAAGGCCTCTCTTGCCACCCTCCTATTTCTCTTTTCCGGGTTAAAAACTCCCTAGATCGCTATTCTTTTGCCCTTTCTTTCACCCCGTTTACGGACCTTATTTGTGCTATTACCCCAGTCTACAGCCCCTCTCTTTGCTTTTACCATCTTTTTGCCCATCCTACAACTCCCAAGACCATAAATTCCTAGTCCTGTTTTACCTCCTTGACTCCCCCCTGACATTGAATGGAACCCTATCCTGCCTCTATCCTGTATTCAATGGTACCAGAGCCTAGCCCGGATAGTTCCTTCCTTACAATATGCAGTTGAGACCCAGACAAAAGCACACTTTTTTGACCGATTGTCCCCCTGGAAACGGCATTTTTCCCCCCCCCTTCCCCTCCCAGTCCTTCCCTTTTCGTGGACATGTGCTAAGTCGCAGTGATTTATGTGACTTGTGCAGGCTCGGTACTAGTTCGGCTCTCTTTCTATATACCTTAACCCCTCACATGTTTTTTTTTGACTATGGGCATCCTTTTTTCTTTTACTGTCTTCGAAACTCCACCTTTTTTTCCCCCGTAGGTTTTTATCACTGGACGGGTTTTAGTGGAGAAAGCGTCTGATTCCCCTAGTTCGAAATTTTTTTTGTCCCTTTCCTGTTGGCCTCCCCCCCCCCCTCCAAGTAATATCAACCAGCGACTTAATTTTTGTTCTTCATTTACCACCATCTTTCTGGAAACCTTTCCCTCCGATGCCCTTTTACTTTTCTTTTTTTTTTTTTTTTTTTTGTTTTGTCTGGAAACGTTAACGATTTCGAGAAATGCCAGGTTTTCGTCATCCGTTGAAACGGACTCGGACGGTCTTACCCTAACACAGGTCCCGACCCAGTTCTTCCCGAGTTATGATTAGATCCTGAGTGAAGGAAGTGGCCGCTGCTCTGCTGACCTACCGCCCTCCATCTCTCTGAGTCACCTGGGGGTAGCAAAATTTCTTGTTTTGGTTAATGATTCGTTTAGGAATTGCCTCAAATTTTCCCTCTCCCTTTCTCTTCTGAGGTCATGTAGCTAGTTATGTTGCACCAAAAGGAGCTACGATTGACTCCAACATATCAAGCGTCCTTACCTCTTTGTAACCTACTGTCCCCAAGCTCTTATATTGATGATCCAGTCTTGTTAATGGGACCCCCTCACATTCCCTTTCCTCCTAATCATCGTGCTTGAGACACCTACAATTGTGCTTCGTTTCCCCAGATCCCTCCCTCCCCCCGTTCCTTCGGCTACCCTGTTTTTTTTTCCCCCCTCCCCCCCTCTGTAGCGTTTCTTATTGGTGTTTCTTGAAGCTCCTCTTTATTTTGTTTTAATTTCTTCCACAATTCGGCGCGGTCCCCCATTTTCCGCACAGTGTTTCTTGGAATCTACTGGTCATAAGCCCCCCCTTCAACCTTTCAGGATCTAGGTCCCTTCTCAGTTCTCTGTGTTCAAAACAAAAGAGGAGACCAGACGGTACAGCTCCCTCTTTTTTTGGATGCTGGAACCAACCGGATGACCGAAGGTATAGCCTTTCTTCTCTCTGAACTCGCGGGTAACCTGGCTTTTGACCTCGTTTGCCCAGTACTTCTTATTTTTTAGTTTCTTTCGCCCCTCTTCCCCAACCAAAATTGCATTATTTTCTTTCCTAAACCTTCTTCCGCTATATTTGCCCCACACATCTAGTTCTACTTCCTCAATAAGTAGACAAAATATGAATCGTCTCCCCAACGTCCCGCGTCCATTTTTGGTTCCGCTCCTTTTTCCCTATATTGCTGTGGAGGCGTTTTCATAAGGTTCCCAACAACCCCCCATTGTTGGCATTCCTCCCCCCTATCCGTAAAGAGTCTTTTCTTTCCCCGGCCCTTCACCTCAAGGGACCCTTACGCTATCCTTTCCACTAGCTTTTTTCCGCCCAGTTGAATTCTTTCTAGGCCCCTTTTTCAATCGCCGTGCCCCACCTCCAACTCCACATCGCCGAACAACCCAACCCTCTTCCGCATTTCCCGGTCGGCTCCCCTTTCGTGCTCCGGCGAGTGGCAAATACACCTCTGCCCCCATGTACCGATAGAGTAGCTCGGTTCCTTTCTTTTTTTTATAACTTTCCTTTGGCCCTCCCGATATGGACATTTGGCAGCCATCTATAAATACTCAAGTCGGGAGGAAGTCTTATAGTAAATCCCTGATAGGTTATCTTGTTATGTCAGTTATGATGTTCTTCATCCCTCTTTTTTCTTTGGAGATGCTTTTCTTGCGGTTGTCCCTCTTTCCGCGCGTGTCCGTATAAAGTATCTGATGTAACTGCCAGTCTCCGTTTTTAGTCTGGTTTCCCCCGATTTAGGTCTCTCCCCCCCTCTTTCACACTTGTTTGACCGGCTGCATGACGAACATTCTTTCTTTCCCCCTTGACAGCTCTCGAACGGCATCCTCCACCCTCTTCTTCCCCCCTCCGACGTCCCCTCGCCCTACTTAGGGTTCGACCACGGCAGCTTTCAATGCCTTATTCCTTCTTTCCCCCCAGGTCGGTGATTCGACATTCCCTTTTTACTTTGCATTGTCGAGCTCTTCCCCTTTTACTCTTTTCTTTTCCCCTGCCCAACAGGGATGTGACTCTCTCTTGTCCATCCTCGTTGTTTTTGTCTCTCTACCCTTTAATTTCTTTTCCTTAGTAGGTCCTTCACAGAACGGCTCGGTTTGCAATGAGGCGACGCTGACCCCCCGTTACCCTCCTTGAAAGCTTCCGGTCCTTTTCCCATATTCTTTAATAGTAGTGAACATCGCATTTTCGTCCGCCTAAGGGATCCGAATCCGCGCCGTCCCCCCGGAATGCAGACCTCGTTTCGGTGGATATACGCCGCCCCGAGCGCCTCCCCCCCCCCCCCCCCCAGATAACTCCCCCCCCCCCCCCCCCCCCCCACCCCCCCCCCCCCCCCCCCCCCCCCCCCCCCCCCCTGTTGTTTTTGTTTTGTTCTTTTTTTTTTTTTTTTTTTTCTCTTTTTTTTCTCTTTTTTTTTATTTTTTGTGTGTGTGGGTTTGTGTTTTGGTTTCTTGTTTTCTTTCTCTTTCTTTTTTTTTTGCTCGTGTGTTTTTGTTGTTTGTGTTTTGTGTGCGGTTTGGTTTTTCTTTGTTTTTTTGTTTTTTTTCTTGTTTTTTTTTTTTTTTTTTTTTTTTTGTGGTTGTGGGTGGTGTGTGGTTTCTTGTGGTTTGTTTTTTCTTTTTTTTTTTCTTTTTTTTTGGTTTTTGTGTTTTTCTTCTGTGTTTTTGGTTTTTGTGGTGTGTTTTTTGTTGGTTTGGTGAAGTCTTCGTCAGCCTCTGATGTCCCCCTTTTCCCCTCTAGCCTTCTTCGGTGTACCCTTCATTTTCGAAAGTCCTACGGAACTCTTTTCAGTGAGCATTTCTTGTGGGATCCTTTTCAATTCTTTTACAGGACTGTTAACGAGAAACCTCCTCTCCAGACAGCTTCTTTCCCCGCCTCTTCTCCCACATTTCCCCGAATATTCCCCCCCTCCTCACTGAGTTATCCTCCGGACTATTTTCGCCTGCCTTCTTTCAAGATTTGAGCCAGGTCTCTGCCCCCATCTCTTTCGTGAGCAAACCACGCATCCAAGACTATAGGATTTAATGCTTTAGAAGTTTCCCTACCTGAATATCACGAATTTTCTACCCGCTCCCCTCTCTTTGTTTTTTTCTTCCCACTTTGAGTAGTGCTTTTTCCTGGATTAGCCTAACGGTTTCCCCCCCCCAAACAAGCTGCCCTGAAGTGGGATTGTATTGAACTTGATCCCTCTCTTCCTGAGCAGACTTTCTACTTTGGTCTCCCCTTTTCCCTGCTTGCCTCTTATAGGTATGCCAGCCTCTTGTTCCCCTGTGATGCACTAAGGATGGTTTCTTGGCACTAGCTACTCAAATGAACGCTTTTTTTTCTAGCGTCTTTTTTTCTTCCGCCCTCGTCTTTCTCTTCTTCCTTCAAGCTGTTCTTCTCAGCTCATCTCTTTCCCCCCCCCCTTAAACGAAAATTCTGCAACACTTTTTTAGTTGAAATCCCCGGCTGACCCAAAGAATGAAGCCTTTGTCTACTTCCTCGTTCAGTCCCGTCTTTCTTTACCCCTCTTCTGTTATCCTCCCCAATCTAAATTTTCTCCCAGTCTTGACTCCTCATTGCGTTTTCTAACGTTCGTTTCGACCAGCAATTTGGCGTCCATTGTTTTCCCTTCTCCCGATTGGCCCTAACAGACCCCTCCTTACTCCCTCTCCAGGAGCTTTCCGTCGGCTCAAGCCCCATTCTTTTTCGTTTTTTTTTATAAGGTTTTTGCTGACCCCCCAAAGGATCCACGAGTTGACTGAGACTGTCCCTCCCACCGAATCAACCCTTTTTCATTTCCTTTTTTCTTCCCCATCCGCTGTTCACGTCCTCTTCAGCATTTCGGTTCCCCCCCTGACTTGCTCGCGCCTTCTCTGGGCTTTACTGCAAACGATTTTACGATCTTTTTTGAAAGTTACATGACGACCAGTGTGTAGCCTCCGAGGCCGTCCCTCCGAACCCCCCTCTCCCCCCTTACGTTCGCCCCCGCCCTTCCTTACATAATATCCCCCAAAACAGTACTTCCCCTTCGCGTCAATGAGACACACCCTCAACGAATCTTCTGGCGCAGCTTGAGGGCTCCCCCACTTCAAGGTCGGCGATTCAGCCCCCTTGCTCTTTGTTTTAGTCAATCCCCTGCTGTTTGCTTCTCCACTCTCTCTTCCCTGATATTGCATCAACCGTGTGCGTTATCGTCCATGACGGCTTTTATGCAAAAGATCTTTCAAAGCTTTCATTCCCTCCGGTCCGCCCCCTCTGGTCTTCCCCCTCCCCACCAAAGTCTCCCGCCCTATTTTATTCATTTCTTTTTTTACAGCGCTTTCCCAACGCCCAATTTTGACTCAAGCTCCTGTTCCGCCCGCACATGGAACCCCTCACAAGTTCTGGAACAACCCGTGAGACTGCCCTCGTTCTGTCCTGTCAATCTCCATCCTCGATGGATTCCCTAACTTTCTTTTTTCGACCCTCCCTTCGTTGAGTTTTGGATAAGCCCGCACTATCTCGAATTCAACCAACGTGGTCAAAATTCTCTCCGAAACCCCTGAAGCTGTGGTCCTTTTCCAAACCTTCTTTCCCTTTTTGTCCCCTACTCGATCAGAAGTGGCCTGTGAATATTGTTCTTCACCCTTTAATTCTATTATGTAGGAACTATCAGTTCCTCTGACCGCCTTATCGCACTTACCTCTGGCGCGTTCCATGAAATGTAACTGGCCAAGAAGAACCTAAAGCTTTTTGAGGACAGTTTCTTTTATGCCCACTTTTTTCCTCCTAGTCTTCTCGCCTCCACCAAGGCAGTCCTCCCTTGGTAATTTATTTTTTCAAGATTCCTCCATCTCTTTGGTACGCCCGGTTCTATTCCTACTTTTACTCTTTCCCATTTCGGAATCTCCCCCTGCGCCCTCTTTTCCCTATTGGGCTCTAAGCGCCCGAACTCCCCACTTTTTATAACCCCTCCACTCTTTGCTACCCGTCCGAGTTAAACTGTGGCAACCCTCCTGAAAACTAACCGTACCGGAACGTCCCTAGAACTCTTTTACCCCCCCTTTTTTTTGGGTCTTCTATTTTCCTCTATGAGTCATATTTCTTGCATTGGTATTTATGCATGTGTCTACAGCCACTGGATCTTAGTGCAGAGAGGACTCCTCAGTAGCCTTAAAACGTTGCCTCTTCCAATAATAATGTGCGGAAACCCGTCTTTTCCTCTTCCCCCCTCCCCCAATCCCTCCCCCCCCCTTTCTGCGTGGGACGCACCTTCTTCCATCCTTGGATTTAAGCCCTTTTTTTGCCGAGTTACGAGTGACTCAAACGAACATAGTACTGCACGCCCTGGCCAGATACCCCCTGAGTCCCCACTTTAGCTTGTTGTACCTCGGGACTTCCCCCCTTTTCCATTTTCTCCCCAATTTCTTTCACATTCTTCACTAGGAGCAGGCGACATGGAGGCACACTATAGAGATTTTCGACCTCCTCGGATTATATATCATTTCCCTACATTTGTTGTCTTAGAGAGAGACCGAATTCTTTCACTTTCTCCTCTCTTTTGCCGTCCGATTTCCCCCTCACCCCTGATAATGCAGATTCTTGTTCACCCCTGTTTTCTTGCCGCTCTGAGAAAAGAGTTTGATCCAATCCCTTCTTTGGCCTTTTTCTTGATGCAGGGCGGCGTATTTTCTTTACTCCCCCCCCCTTCCCCCCCGCTTCTTCCCTCCCGGATTCCCTCCTGTGCGTACGCGTTTTGATGTCATGATTTTCCCCCCCCCCCCACAATCGTGCCCCCCTTTTTTAGTAGTCCTTTCCCTCCCCCGGTTTTCAATGCTCTTCTCTATCCTCTTCCTCGCCACCTCCTCTCCCATGACTTTTCGCTCATTCCCCCACCTTTGACAAATCACTCCGCCCACCTGCGATTGACCTTCCCCCCACCCGGTGGTAAATGTTCCTCTTCTCCTTCAGTGACCTGTTCTAGGGGTACTTGGACCCTTTTCTTCCTCTTCCTTCTGTTATCAAATCTTGGCTCTTTTATTCCACAGTTTTTCTCATCTTCTCCCACTTATTACCCTTCACTTTCCGGCCGCTTTACCCCCAGCCCGATATCTTTGCCCACTATTCGTCTTTTTCTCCCCCCCCATCCTCTCTCTCTTTTCGTGATATACTGATGGCTAAAGTTCTTTTCACGTAGGCGTTAGATATGAACTGGGATACCCTTATGAACCACAATGTCCAACACTCAGCGAGAAGTACTTATTTATCCCCCCTTGCCAAATTGAAAAAATTTTCTTCTCTCCCCTCCCCCTTGCTCTATCTGTCATCTTCCAAATGGATCCCTTTGCCCTGTATAGTTTTTCAATACTTACTTTTTCTCCCGATACCACCACTATAGGGTTACCCCCCCTTCCCATTGCTTTTGACCCCTCTCCTACAGCAGTTTTTCGGCCCCCCGTTCGTCATTTTTTTTTCCTCCCCCCTTTCCTCTTTTTTCCCCATTGGTTCCTTCTGAATAGGGAGGCCGCCGCCATCGAAAGCAAGATTAGCAATCATTGTAATCCCACTCCAATCCCACTCCTCCTCCCCTGGGTTGTACCCTGCTGTTTGAGAAGGTTGCTTTCCTTCTAACCCCCGTTTACACTCAAAGTGTAATAGAAAGCGTGGTAAACTTATTGTTTGATTTCTTGTCATCGCCGGCAATACCCATCATCTCGTTCCAGAATTCTTCCCCTCCTGTGCGTCACCCCCTCCGCTTTCCGATCGGTTAAAGATATTTTTTCATAAAACCTTCCCCCCGTCGTTCGAGAAATCTAGGTCCATCATTACGAGAAGTTTGCCCGACCACAGTAGCTTCTCCACCCCCCTCTTCCTCCCCCTCTTTTTCTTGTTCTCTCCTGTATGTTATTATGAAGTCCCCTCTTTGCCTCTCCTGGCTTAACTCATAAAGCCTCGTGAGGTACTGTAAATTGACCCTCTATGGTCCTTCTTGTTTTTTTCTTTCTTTCTTCTGTGCATTTCCGAACTCCCTCCCTGCGAAGCGTGTTCTTTCGTCGGATTCATTACCTTTTTTAGTACTTACTGTCTACAACCCAGGTCACACTAGCCCAGCTCTGTACTGCGTTTCAATGAACGAAGCGCCCCCCCCCCCCCCCCCCCCCAGCTCCTTGAACATTTCTCGCCTGAGAACCTTCCGTTTAAGGTAATCAAATGTTCAGAGCCCAGTTCTGTTCTAAAAGGATTACAATTTTTCCCCCCCCCCCCCAGTTTGTCCAGCTTCGCCCCTCCCCCTTGAACCTCTAGTAATTTTGCACCAGTTTTTTTCCAGAAAACCCAATGTATCGCCCCCCCATCCTATCAGCTTCATACCAATAAGCTTATCTTTTTCTTGAAGTACTGGAGGTTGGAGGTAATTAGCTTTCTCCACCCCTCTTCATGGACCCAAAACCTTGGAAGAGCCCCAACGATGCAGGAACCGGTACATCCACTTACCTAAGGATAAAGTACGGTCTGCAGATCTTTTTTCCCTCCCCCCCTCTCACGATTTACTCTGCTATACTGTTTTATGACTTAACCAGCCTTCCCAGTTAAACTAGCCGTGAAACCATCGTAAGTGTCCATTTTTTGTACGAGGCGTTCCTCTTGAGTTTTCGACCGCTTTGACCCCATATCACCCAAATGCTGGCGAGATCAGGAAATGAGCGTTCTCCCACTAGTGGAAGGACCTCATCCCTTCCTCACTTTCTTCCTCCCGTCATATTCAAAAAGATCTTTCTGCTTGTGAGCTCGACAATTTTCCCTTCTTCTTCCTCAGTACCCCCAAAACCCCTCTCCCCAATTTTTTTTCCCCATTCCACCCATATTCCAGAAAGCGCCTACTTGGAACCTTTGGCAAACCTTTCCGGGGTACTCCTCAGCTCATACATTTACCAAATAGCCTTTTTTTTTTACGTCCACTGGACTTTTCTTCCCATTTCCTCGGCCGTTTCCAACGGACCCAGCCCCACCCTTTTACTTGACCACACCAACCTTATTCCGTGAGATGCCCTCCTTCAACATTGAACACCAAATCGACCACTTTCCCCTCTCGACCTCCTGTTCTCCGCTTCCTTTTTGCGTTTTTTTCCCGGCCGTCAAAAAACGATGGAAATTTACCTCCAAGCGGCGATAAATAATCTGGACCTGAGTATTGAGAAAACCATGTCTTCTTGTGGAATATCTTCCTTTCGACGTTAGCTTCCTCCCGTTTTTTCCTCTTTCTTTCTGCGGGACCGCGTTAAAGACTCCGCAGGGCCCTTAAGCTCACGGATCTAGAACTGCCCTCGTAGCGGGTAAGATGAGAGCCATGAATCTCCCCCTTTTCCTCCTGATGATTTTAAGGAATTCGTGGATTCATGGACTCCCTTTTTTCCTTCACTCTACCCAGACAGGATCTTCCGCCAGAAGTCATATATAGAAATTCTGCGGCGATCCGACGATTTTGACTGATTCCGGAATAGTTCCAACGTTCCTCCCTTCCCGACACTTCATCTTTTCATGGTGTAATCCGGTTTTCTGCATCATGAAAACGTCGGTCCGGCCTACGACGGACCGATAGCTCTCTCTTTTTCTCCCCTTGGAGAGAGTATACCTAGATTTCTTTCTGTCTTAGGTCACGGGCCCCTGGAAAGCGCAAACTTTTTCCCTTCGCTTCCTTCACCCCCCAGGCACAGGCTTAAGGGCTGTCCTCGTCACCTTGCCTATCAGTATCCCATAGGCAAGGTGACGATTTTGTATGACGTAGTTGTTTGCTGAGTTGCGACTTCCCGACCCCTAATTACAGTCCCTCTTCCCTGAATTGTCCCCCCTTGTCCCTTTTTCAGTCTCTCACCTTCATCTGGGACCCGACGACGATGGCCCCTTGTAACTAAAGATTGTGACTTTCACGCGTTCGCCGCGCCATTACTCAGCAGATAAGGCCCCAAGTGATTGCTTCCCAGTCCTCCCTGCCCTCAAAAAGTTCCAAGGGCCCTTAATCCTTTTTTGCCGTCCTCCTTTCCGAATTTCCTTTATACCGCTCGTCTCCTCTCGAAGGCCGTTCACAAAGCAACCTGCCGCTTTGATTCTCTCTTTTTGACTTCCTTCTCCATCGCCGGCTACACGAAGCATGCCTCCTCTCCCTCATTTTGTTTGTTGGGCGGACCTCTCTTGTTGCGTTTTTTTTGTTTTTTGGCCCGCGATGAAATTTATTCTCCATTCAAGGTAACCAACCCAGAGATTTTGGAAAGGTCCTGCCTGGGGAAATTTCGCAGGTTTGGCAGCCGTTTCCATTCTGCTCTTTTCCCCTCTTGCTTTCTTTGTCTTGATTGCCATGCCCTGAGTTGTTTTCAAATGAGACGCTCCACAATGTGGGCTTTAACTAAAGCAAGTGACTGCTTTTTATCAGATTCGGAGCTTATCCGACGTTTATGTCGAGGATCGTTAACCTCTGCTAATAGTTCTGTCGAAAATATTCACCTTTGTGCTAGTTTGCCACGGCGCCTGACCAACAACTATCTTCCTCCTCGTCTCCATTTCCTTCCCCCCTCAGGCTAGTTAACTTCGTCTTATCTTGTTTGTTTAAGAAGTCACACCAAATATCTTAATACAGATGGTTTGAAAATATGAGAAGTGTATCTCCTTTTCTTTGGGTATCGTCAGTTCCTTCCTTTTCAAGAGTTTGTAAACGCGGCAACCGTGGTTTGGCGCTGATGGCGACTCCGAATTCATCAATCTGGATTTCTCGTGATCAAGCCCATTCTTTGAGTACAATATTGTTTGATGAAACAACCTTTACAAGCAAGACTCTCCTATTTCTTCGCGAGTGGAACCCGACCACCAAATGGGTCCCATCCTGTGTTACCCCCCACCACCTTACATCATTGACGGTTCCAGTAACTCCTCCCTCAGTTCCATCTCTTTCTGACAATTAGTTCAAGATTAACTTCCATTTCCTCTTCTTCGCTCCTTGCACGTCCAACTGGCCAAGTTTTTGATTTTCGGAAATACAGAGCGGACAGAGGACAATCACTCATACTTCCCAAACCTCCCCTTTCCCTGAGCCGCGCCTTGTCCCATTTTCACATACTCTACAGGCTGGCGAGGCAGCATGAGGGCTGTTGACCCCCTTCTCTTTCCCTCCCTCTTTGCCGAGCTGGGTCGCTCTTCCTTTTGCCTCCTCCCTTTTTCTTTTCTTCCGCTTTTTTCACGGAGGCTGACTAAAAAACCGATTCGACTCGAACTATGGACGTTGCGTTTTTTTCTACGCCCCCAAGGTTGCGGGTTCTCCCTTTTTTTTTCACCTTCCTTGAGAACAAAATATTTCTATTCCTTTCTTCCCCCTCCAAGCTGTCTAACCCCCACGAAATTTCCGCAAGTATAACGACGCGTGTTCTCCGCCCCCCTCATCCTTAACCTCACTCCCCAATGTGAAATACCAAGTTTTGACGTGCCTCCTTAAATCCGCTGATGCAAATTTTATGTCGAGACATCCCGTATTTGTGCATGGCTCGGCAGAACTTTAATGAGCTTCCCCAGGTTCCCCCTCTCGGGATGCACCTTTCTTCCTTCCGCCCCCCTGAAGTCTTTCGCGAGTTTCAAAATTTGCCATGTGGGGAACTATCCCTTCCAGAAAGTGATGATCACGGAAGCTGTCGACGGAACCACTCCTTTCTTTTCCTATGCCCCTAATCTTCGCAAGGATTTGAGTTCCTCTATTTCTTCCCCATGCAGAGGCTGCATGCTTCCCCTTAACAGTTTGGATTTCTGGGACCCTTTTCGGATGGTTGAATCGGATACCGACCTATCATCAACACATTTCACTTTCACAGTTTCAACTCCTCATTGAGGGAGCCCCCCCCCCCCCCCCCCCCCCCCCCCCCCTACACCCCTCTCACCAACCCCCAAAACACCCCCCCCCCCCCTCCTCTCTTCCATCCCTTCTTTTTTCTCTGGTCTTTCTTTCTCCGCCCGTTACTAGACCTAGTGGTATTCGGAATCGTCACTGAGGGGGTAGGGTGGCCTCCCCCACTTCCCCTTTTTTTATCCCTCAGCCCAACTCTTTGCTACCCCTTTTCCGCTTCCGTAAATGGCATCCAAGTACAACTTTTAACCGTCGGAAGTACCACGTTGTGGGAGCGGTTCATCTCTGGCCTTCGGAAGGGTGATTTCTGTCTTTTCTGAACGTACGGCCGGTTTTGATAAGGAGAGAGTTAGTTTGACGCTTTTTCGTCCTGCTATCTAGTCTCATTCCCCGGTGGTGGGATGTGCCACAAAGTTCAGAACCGGGGTGGACATTTTTTTTCATTATTAAACCTCCCCCTGCCTCCACCCGTGCGCGTGGGCGTTTTGCACCTCCTTTACCCCCTTAAGCGTCTGCGCGTAAGAGGAGAAAATCCAAAGAGGAAGAATCCCCAGACCTACCAAGGGCATTGTTTCTTTTAATCCGGCTTGAAGTCACTCAACCAGGTTTGATGCCCTCTATGTAACCTAGGAATGATCGTCGCAGAGACGGTTCCCTAGACTCCTGACTCCAGCTGAAGT
>Ga0179591_1223908_pt1 | contig 17282 bp, 21 predicted proteins | sample CZOMad2_1_08_16f_FD_182891 | JGI IMG/M metagenome (GOLD analysis project Ga0179591, IMG submission 182891) | Vadose zone soil fungal communities from Angelo Coast Range Reserve, California, USA - CZOMad2_1_08_16fungal (PacBio error correction) | ecosystem: Environmental > Terrestrial > Soil >... | reverse complement strand
CATACGGCTTGGGATATTTGAGGAATAGTCCAGGTTGTTTGGTCCACGGGGTTTTGGTGATAAGTGGGCGTCTTCATGAAAGTGAAACCTATCTCTTTTTCGGTCAGAGCCCTCAGGTGGAACCAGGATATGCCCCGACTCACGCTTGCTTCGGCCAAGTGAGAGAGATCGCCTACTCTATTTCTTCCCCCATTTGCCCCACCCCAAGTGGCCACTGTATAAGGCCCGTCTCTTTCTTGTGCGTTCTTGCAACCTTTGTTTTTTTTCTCCCAGTGCCCCTTACCCACAATTGAGAAAAATATGGTTTGCGCAGCCTTTACTCCGAACGGCCCTGCGCCTTGATTCCCTATTTTTTGCGGTATGAAGCTTTTTTTCATATTCAACCCGTTATAAAGATGTATCGGAGAGTCTTCCCCCTCTCCCCCCCTAAGCCCACCCATTGTGGATCAGATATTGTAATCCTTTCTCCGACGTATTGAGCGTTCTAGCCCGTTTTCTTTTTTTTACCTCCCGCCAACCCTAGCTAAAAGGCCATTTTGCTTCTTTTCATGTCTCTTTCGTCTTAAAGCGACTCCCTTTCCCTTCAAAGCCTACCTCAAACAAGTTAAACCACCTTTCCCTGATCTCCCTTGGTCCTCCCTCTTTCCAGATCTAGACATCTTTCTCCGTTTTCGCCTTTTCTGGGCTTCTTCCCTAGCGTAGTCGGAAAAGTACACTTCTATTTCTCCCCCCTGACTCTGGAGAGCAAAACGCACCCTCCTTGATTCCAAGCAACCTATAGTGTCCTCACCCCGATACTTAGTTCATTGGCCCTTCCGCTTTCCAAACCCCCTTTCTCAACCCATTCTGGCTGGACTTATTTGCTACTTTTTTAACCTTTTACGTTCAGACAGTCGCGAATTCCCAAATTACCCTTTACTTCCTGACCCTTCCGGAACATACTGATCTTTCCCCCCCCCTTTTTCCACAACCAACATCCTTGTGTCGAAATAAGATTCGCCACCCCGGGTAAATTTTCTTTTTTGAGTGTTGCTTAAATGCGGATAGCGGCGTTTTTTTTTCGCTCTCTATTTACCCAATCTAAGTAAATCGGTTCCTGGAGTCTTTGTCCCCCCACTCCCCACTTATGTGGGACTCCCTTCAGAAAACCCTTCAGATCTTCCGCAATGTCCGAGGTGCGTCGACTCTCCACCGCCCCACGTTGTCTCAGTTAACGTGTCTTCCTTCTGTACTCCTACCCCCTTGACTCCTTCCCTTGTCTTTTTGACGTCAATCAAAAATCGATGCCTGTTTAAACTCAGCACCGCAAGTTTCCTATGAACCCAAACCCGGCAGTTTTCCCAAAACCCCATGTCACACCTAACAAGTCCCGCAAAGATTTTCCGTCTACCCCTTCATATCGATTTTTCTCCACGTATCCCCCTCTTCTAGGTTGCGCTAAGTTGTAAAATTCCTTTTTTTTTTTCCTATGGATTATCATATTCGGATGGGTTTTGCCGTCCCCGGACCTTCCTTCTCAGCGGATCTGTGATTTCGTTGTTCCGTGCCCAAAATTAGTTACCATTAATTCTCACTTCCCTTTCTCCCTATCACGCCAGATAGAAGACCTCCTTACCTCCAGAGAGCGACCCTCTTTTTCATTATCCCCCGGTTTTGGGTGGGGTATTGGCGCCTTAGGCGTTTTAGAAGATGAGCATCCCCTAAATTTCATTCCCTTTTGGTGCCCATGGAATCAAGAAAGAAGATCACTTTGGGGTTTTTCGGGGTTTGACTCGGTCATTTTTTCTTTGTTCTCCTTTTTATGGTATTTCAGAGGTCTTTGTTTTTCAAGATTTGTCCACTTTACTCGCTGTTCCCCCCTATTACTGCTTGACAGATTCTGCACGGAAGGCCCCTTCCTCACAAAGCTATTTTTTCTTTTGGTTTTCTCGATTTGTCGCGGGAGTGGGGTTTTGTTTTTTTGGTTTTTTCGTATCCGTGGATTTTGCCGATCGGTGCAGTTGGAGGCGGCTGGCCTTTCTCTGCATCGATATCTTCTGTTTTCTCGGTTACAGATTAGTTACTCCATTAGCTTCCCTAACTGTTTTTAGATGTTCGACCGGCGTCCGTTTTGGTTTTAGAGGAAGGATGCGGGGGAAATTTTCTTTTCTTCTTTTTGCCTTCTTTTTGAATTCTCGTTAGGATTTTGCATGTCCTTTGTGAACTTTTTTTCTTTGCTCAGTTCTGCCAGATCCCCCTCTTTCCTTTCGGGTATTTACCTAGACAGGGTGATACCCGTTTCCCCTAGCCGTGTAGGTCCTTGTCACCACGGTCGACTGATTGAGTGACGGTGTCGCTCCGGTTGCGGCTCGGCGGTTCTTCGGGTGGAGGCCGCTTATCTTTTCTTAGTTTGGTTGGATGGTATGAGAATTCCCCTTCGTGGAATTTATTTCTATCCTTCGTCTTCTGGAGATGAACTTTGGTGTGCGGTTTCTCTTTTTTTTTCCGTTTTTTTCCCTTTGATTTAGAGTGTGCTTTTCGTTCGCTTCGATTTGCCTGACTTAGAGGTGGCAGAACACTTCTTCTGCGACCCTGTCTTTTACTTTGTTCTTTTTTTTTTTTTAAGTTTTTTGCGCTGTCCTTCCTCCCTTGAGCCGGCTTTTTTGTGGTAGTTGGTGTTGGCTTGTTCTTGGGCTTTCGGTCCGACACCTGACTTAAGTTTTTCGACTTTGGTATTAACGGTCGTGTCCAAGTAAAGGTGTAGTCTTCTTTTTCTCCCCCAATCTCTGCTTTGTTTTTCTTCGTCGCAATAGACTTCCATTCTCTGTCTTTTAATTTTGCCCCCAAAGACTTCTTACGAGGAGCGCGGGCAAACCTGTTCTCTTCGAAGAGTTCCTCTTCTCTTTTCCTAATAAGTGGGGTTTCCTCGACTCTTCCTAAATCCATTTCCCACCTTCCTTTTACTAGTGAGCTTTGCAATCTTTACCAATAACCAATGTCCATTTTTTTTCCCGTCTTGATAATTTTCTCTTGTCAAGTTTATCTCTTCAAAGCATCCCAAAGGAAGTTCTCCCTTTGTAGGCCTCAATCACTCCCCCCCTTTTTCCCGTAAAATAGAAGCAGCGTCGAATTCAGCTTCCCTCACCTAAAAAGGATTTCTTCCACCGCCATGCGCTCTGGTTATTTTCCCCCGTTCCGTCAGGAACCAAAGTCGAGCACGTCTACCTACAAGCACGGCTCCTACAGACATTTAGTGAAAACACACCTCCTCACCTCAGGTTCTCCCCCTAAAGCCTTCCTCCTCGTCGACGATACTTCTCTTTCCCACCCGTACTATGTTTCCCCTCTCGATGGACCAGATTCTCTCTACCCAAAAATCCCTTCCTCAGAATGTCCTCTCCATTCCACCCTGACTTGACTACCCTCTCCAAAAGTTTTGCAGAGAAGCGTGACCAATTCTGACTCATCGAACTACCTTAGTATATTCCCATCTCCCCCTGATCGATTACATTGAATACCCGATCTTGCACTAATCCTACCTCCCGCGCCCGTGAGCAAACAAGTACAATGCTGCCTAACCCCTTCGGAAAATCAGGGCAACGTCAGAGACCCCAACCCGCCCTCTAGAGCCTCCCCCCGACACTTGCTCCGCCGACCTCTCCGTACGTTATTTCTAATACACTTTTTCAACCCCGCTCCCCCCACTCGAATTCGCCTGCGACTGACGCAAGCCTCCCCTTCCAACGTAATCTTCGCATGGCACATAGCCCCACTCCCTTTTTCCCTACACCCAATCGCCCGACCCCTCCCTCTCTAGCACTCTCTTTTTTTCCGATTTCCAACAAGCTCGGACCACCCGAGTAACAGACACTTTAATTGACAGTTCATATCTTTTCATCCTACCCACGCCCCGTAACCCTCTCTTCTCCCCCGCCAAATCAAATTCTGGAGACTTACTGTTCACCATTGCTCCCGTAGCTGGCTGTTATTATCTTCGACCAACTGCTGCGCTGCCGCGACCCCTCCTCCTTGCCCCTGGCTTTCCCTAGAGGGCTTGGTTTCCTTTTCTTTTTGCAGGTCTGGCAAGTTGCGCTTTACTTTTTGACACTGCTGTTTTTGTTCCCGTCAACAACTTAGAGGCAATCGTCGCTCCCCGGCTTGATTCCCAACCTTCCTTCCTAGTAGTCGCAATATTCCAAGTGCTATGAGTCCCCCCAGCAGCCTCTCCGCAGAGTTCCCTTCCCTCCATCCTCCCTGGGGCAGGGAACATCTTCTTTTTCCCCTTTTGATTTGGTCGTTGTATCATTTTGGTGTGACCTTTACGTTTTCCTTTTTTTTCATTTCTGAGGGTTAAACATTTTTTTTCGTGTTGTTTTGCCTTCACCCATATTATATGTAATGCCCCCCCACCTTTCTTTGATCTCCTTTTCCTCACTTCTTGCTCACTTTTATGGTTTAGTCCTCTCCACTCGAATTGCGGACGAGGATTTTCGCTGACGGCTTGTCCAGAAAGGTAGATTGTCTTTTTCCCAGATCCCGCCCTTGTGATAGAATAAGCCCCCTGCACTGGTTACGTTTCTCTCCCTGGTCTCCCACTGTTTTTTTTAAGACACCCAACACCATATGCCCTCCCGTCTCCCCGCAAACACAGTCTTTTTTAAAAGTTTTGTTTTGCCATCTTCTGTCGTTTCGGTTAATAGCTATTTTTTTTGATTTTTTAAATGAGATCGACATTTACACTTACCTTTCCAGTATAATCTCTGAACTTTTCGTATTTGAGTCCTAGATGGGTTTGCAAGCTTGACTTTCCCAATTTCACACGCCCGTAGCTTTTTTTTGTTCCTCCTTCCTTTTTCTAATTCTTTTTATTTTTGCTCTCCGGGGGAGATTGGACCCCTAGAATTGGTGTACTTTACCCAGAATAAGATGGCGATGCAATAATTCCGCCCCTCCCCGAGTTGAACCAGTTAACTAACACTCATATGGCCCTCCCTTCCTCCATTCTTCTTTCAGCCTGTATTTTTCCATAATTATTGTCCCGCTATCAAATTTTGGTAGTCGGTCGCTCGAAAATACTCCACTGCCGTACCGAGCCCCGCCGCCCTCAACATGTCGTCCCCTTTTTAGGATTCTTTTTTTTAACCCCTTACTCACTGTCTTTTATCCAACTTCATACTTTTGGGGATTTCGATTGAGCTTTAATGAGCCCTTGTTAGTCAACATGTTTGTATTCCTTGTCTCTCAATGACCCGAGTTTATTTTCTCTCCCCTTTTATAAATAATGAGCTTCAGCCACCCCCAAGGTCCCCCTGCCTCCCTCCTGTAACGTCACCAGTGCAGGAAGTCTTTTTCTCCCTAGATTTTTAATTCCCGCTTGCTGACCTTTTTTCTTTGCAAAGCCGAACCTACCCGTCCGATCTCCAGTTTTACTAGTTACCGGTTTTTCCTTTTTTTTTACAGATCTACTGACTAAATAGTGCTTTCTCCCCTTTTCTTTGGGCAGACCCCTGAGGTGCCTTTTTCCTCGATACTTGTCTTCCCCCCCCGCAGACGCCACGTGCCCTGTAGTCATTTTTCTTTTTTTCTCATCCACCCCATATACATGACCCTTCCTTTTACTCCCTCTGTTTTTATGTGAGCTAGATAACCTTTGCGTGGTAATATGGTTCTTCCTCCTTTTCATTCCCTTTCTGGAACCGGGCGAATTGGCCTTGGGCGTTGACGTATGAGAACTGTACCTCCACCTCAGGCAGTCAGCCCCTCCGGAACTTTTTTCTTAACAGAATGTGCCTCCCCTCACTATATTCTTCTTTCCTTTTTTCAGAATATGGCCATTGAGGCCCCCCCTTGCTTTCAAACCCTTGGATAGGAGGAGGACTTCGTGTGCCCTGTCGTGACACGTTGTTCTTTTCTGTCGCCTCTTTTTCCCAAAGATAGTGTTCTCCACACATGTGGAGCGAATTTACACGACGGTATATTCTTCGCTTCTTTAAATTTTTTTTATGAGCGGTTTACCCTCCCTTTTTAGTGTGGTTTTTGGCTTTCCATCTCCAACGACTACTTCCCCAAAACTGGTTTCCCCTATAGAGTTCGGCATTAAAGATTCCCCTATCCTCCCCTTAAGTAGGTTACTTTTTAAGTCCCTTTTTTTTTTTTTTTTTTTTGTGCCTTTAATTCCCAAAACAAATTTCGCGCACCTTCTCACTGCGAGTTGGGACAGCAGTTATTTTCCTCTTTCTCTCCGCGCTCCCTTGGATTCCTCCCATAAAGAAGCCTTGACCCCCCACATACTAGAATCACGAATTTTTTCCACGCTTTTTCACTCTGATTTTTTTTCCCCTGTTTTTTTTGTGAGTGCATTGGCTCGTTCTTGCTTTTTCGCTCGTTTAGCCGCAAGCCTTGCCCCCCTCTCTGAGGAAGCTACAAAAAAGGAAAATACCTTATTTTTTCCCCCTTGAAAGAGCTTGGCATTTCCCCGCTATACTGGTAATTTCCTTCCATCTTGCACACTTGCACTAATACAGGTCATGTTAGTCCCCTAGCTACCTTGGGTCCAGTTTTATCGTTCCAGCCTCTCTCCCCAAATGAAACCGTCCCCTTCTCTAATTTACCTGCTTTTTTCTGCCCTGAAATGCGACCCCAGGTGAAACCCCTCATGGTGGCGAATTTAATTTTTCCAACGTTGCTTTTTTTTCCGATGGTGATGGGGATTGAGACCGTGTTTCTCCCCTCTCCGACTCACTTTAAAACTGTTCGAGGCTTATTCCCTATTTTTTGACTGGATTCTTTTTGTAAACCTCCACTTCTCTGCCCGGTCGGGTCATTCGAACCTTTGGGACGCCTAATGGTAGCTCTTTCTCTTACCCCGACCTCCCCCTTTTTCTCATTAGACAACAAAGTTATTTCTCAGTAGCCCATCGTTTTGCTCCAGTTCCCTCGTGACTATTGGCAGTCAAATAACCCCAACACTATCCCAGTGAACCTCCTCCCCCTTCAACTCCCCCTGTACCCCCGTTGAGTTTTACACCCCCCTGGACCCATCCCAAACGAAGATGGTATGGCCTTTTTTACTCTAGATTTTTCTGTTTTTTTAAATTCCAGAGATTCTACCTCGAGATTCTTTTCCCCAATCGTCACTTGAATATTGCGTTCATTTACGCCCAGGACGTCTCGTTAAAGACCGGCCTCAAGGTTTTCCTCTGTGCAGTAGTTGTTAAGTGACCCCCCCATACCATTGGTGCCATTCCCCTCTCCCTCTTCCCTCACGCAGCCCTAAGTTGATCCTCTTATTCCAGCCTTCCATTTCATAGCACGAGGTCTTTTTTTCGGGGAAGAGGCCTCGTCGACCTTTTTTTACAGTAACGACACATCTCTTTCCTTTGTACCCCTGGCAGTATCCAATACTTGAAAATCTCTTTTTTTTTTCGGGGCTCATGTTTCTTTTCTCTTAAGACTTCAGCACGCTCGCTTATCCTTTCCCTTTCCTCCCTCCTCTTTTTTCCAAGTTAGATGGTGGTCTTGTGAATCGGCGGCAAATTCCTCTCCTTCCAAAATCGTTCCCTGCTCCAAGGATGAGGGTTTCGGGGTCTGTCCCCACTCTTTTGATGTAGGGGGTGTTCTATTTATCCCCGGACCCACTTCAGTTCCCTTTTTCTCGTTCCTTTTTGGCGCATTTTAGAATTCTCTTTTTCGGTTTGAGCTTAAGCCTTGTAGTAATCCATAGAAAGGTCTTGTCCTTTTCGGTGTAGGGTTTTTTCTTTGTCCTCTTGCCTGTTGGATTATTTTGAAACTTGCTCTTCTGGATTCTTTTCTAGAGTGGCGTCGAGGCGGGAATGTCCTTGGTTGACAAAGCGGGAGCGTCCTTGCTCCTTGTGGATAGTGTTTTCTCTTCCTCTGTCGATTTTGTGATGCTCGTATTGGATCGGTGTTCCTGCGAGGGTGTAGTGACGTTCTTTTCTTAGTCCCGACAACTTGGAGGAATCTGTTCCCCCATTCTTCCCGACTTTCTTCTTCGGTGTTTTCGCTTCTTTTCTCTTCTGAGGATCCAGTCTGGTCCTTGGGTGTTTTGGAGGCTAGCTCAGATCGAGTCCTTTCCTTCTCGATTTCGGTCCTCTTCTCCTCTTTCTTGCGGGCCTGGTTTTTTTTGTACATGCTTCTGTTTTTTTTCTAGTTTGAAACTTATCGGGCAAGACTTTTGCCGGGATTTTCGCCGTCCTTCTGACGAGCGGTTTCTTCCCCCCAAGGCTTTTTGGCCTTAGACTTTGTTGACTTTGTCCGCCGTGGCGTTGGCGGTTCTTCCTTTTGCCCGGGTAGGGTAGTGCGTGGTGTTGACTTTTATTAGGGTGTGTCGTTTAGGCCAGAAACCTCCATTTCTTTGGAGTTTGACTTTTTGGGCCCAATGTAAAGTATGGAGCTTTCCTCCCCATTGCGGCAATTATAGTTTCCGATTACTAGACGGACTCTATTCTTTTCCCCCGAGGTCAACCCTTTTTTCCTCTCCCTGAGTGGTTGCTCATTTTATATCATACTCCTTCTCCTTGTGTGTGGTTTGGAGAAGAACATCACTTCTTCCCCCCCCGCGTCCTCCGTAGCCTCCTGGTAGAGCTTTCTTGAAAAAGACTTAAGTCGAGTCATTGGAAAATATCTCCTTCTCATCTTTTAATAACGATCACTTCATTACGACACTTCTCCCCTTCCCTCTGACGTAGTACGGTTCGAACGAAGCCCCCTCCTCCTTAAAAAAGCAGACGCTGCTCCAACGTCAATTCCCCTCTTAAATCCTCCCATTGCGGAAAATTCTCCCCCGCCATGGTATGCCGGCCAACTGGGATTGTCCCCCCGATACGTCGGCAAGTCTTCGAGCTCTGAGCCCCCCCCACACCCTGCCTTCTTCCTTTCCTACTAGAAAAAATTTTTTTTCCGTAGAACCCCCATTTTCCTACACGTATTGAACCGGACCCTATCATCGTCTACGACGACGTTCTGAGGAGCAACATCTTTAAGTCAGTCTCTCTAGAATCACCCCAAAGAAGCCTCTCTCTATTATACTCTGATAGACGAACTCCACCTCGACTGACACGATTCCTTATGCCCATGGCAAGCGAAGGATCAAAGTTTTACTTATTGCTAATTATACAACGGCGTCGTATCCCCCTTTATTCCCAACCCCCCCCCCCCCTTTCCTTGTTACCTAACTTTGCACTAGACCGCGATTCCCCCTCTACAATCTCTCCCGCGTGAGCCCCTCCTTCTCCCACAGCCTGAAACCCCCTCCCCTCAGGTCCTAGTGAGACGGCTCCCTCCCCTTTTCCATTCCCCTAGTCAATAAAACCGACCCCACGGCTGAATTCCCCATTTCCACTCCGGTTTATATATGGTTTAACCCCCCCATTCTTTTCCACGACCTCCCCCTCTCAATTAGCTTGAAGCCGCCCCTACAGCCCCCTTCCTCGGCGAAGCGGAATTTTTTTACTCCCTGAAAGCTCTATTCGCCACGGCCCCTCCCCAAACTCTTATTCTCCCTCCCTCTTTTTTTTTGTTACTGCTTCTTCTCGCGCCAGCGTAGATGGTACCACCAGTGTAGTCCACCTTGTTCCGCCAATGGATATTGCCAGGTAATCATCCGCGTATAATTCCTCAACTACTTCGCAATTCCAAATCCCCGATGGTCCCTAAAAAACAAAATCCCCAACTCTTCTTTTTTTTATCCTTTCCCCTCTTTCTTCTTTCCCAGAAACTTTTTCGTGCGTCTTCAACATCCCACGCCTCGCTGACGCCTCAATTTGATGTCCAGTCGGGCTGTAATGAGTAGCTTTTCTATGTCTGCGATTGATTTTCTTTGACTTTTCCTTAGTGGGTTAACTCTTTCATTGGGCATTGAAAACTCTTTTTTTAAGATATACGCTTAGAATTTTTTCCTTCCCCAACTTCTTCCTTCAGTTTTGCCCAAATATTCAAGTGCGTAGTCACACTTACTTCAAGCCTTCTCCGCGGTTCTTCCTTCCTCAAAAATCGAGATGATTTGATCAATTGACCATTTTCTGTTGACCTGTTTTGCTTTTTTTGTGCACCGAGTGTGTTTCCTTGGTCTTTTTTGATGAGGGGGGACTAGGTGGTCTCGTGTTATTGCGTCACCCCTCTTCCCTAGTACTTGTAAGTGAACCCCCCGTGTTGAGCTGATTTACTTACTCCCTTCTTTCTTCTCCCATTTGGCTCTGTTTTTCTTCGAGATCTCCCTTCTTACGAGCGGAAAAGTTTGCGTTTTTTTCCTTTTTTTTGACCTGGCTCTCGTGTAGGGGTCACCCCCTCTAGTGGCACACTTTCTCTTTTTTAAGCTCAGAGAAAACTTTCTGGTACTGTCTATCGCGCTTTTTACTAACAATTTCCCCCCCCCTTCCACCATATTAAATCCCTTTTTTGTTTTTCCCGCCAACCGTTGTGTTAAAGGTTAGAGCCCCCCAAGTCATTTACGGGGGTCAATCAATTTGTTATTTTAAGTTTTGTGAAACTATTTTTCTCCCTTAAAGATAAACCCCCCCCAATTAGCAGATGCGAACTTAGTCGTTTCTCCTCTGCTGGTCTTCCTCAACGAGGAGGCACCAATGTCCCGTAAGCAGATGGTGTTTGATTAAAACTCTCTTTGGCATTTCCCCCTTTCTTTTTTGTCAAGCTACTACGATTGGGGGACTCCTTTGTTATCCCCTCACATTTCCCTTCCTCCAACTCTTCTTCCTCTCACTCTACCCTGTTACTTCTCATTTTGAACCTTCCCCCCCGAAGTCCCTTTCGCGAATATAGAACTTTTTCCTTGTTCCTTGATCTATCTCTTCTAAATGGTAGTATCCTCATAGACAAGAGCTTCCCTCTAGGAGAACCCAGACGCAGACTTGCCTTTTCCTCCTTTTGGCGGTCCTTAACACGTTCTTCCCTCCCCAAGTAGATTTTCCTCTTGGCTTTATTTCCTCAGTAACCAAAAGAGGATCGGCACCCTGGTTGGTTCCCTCTTGGAGATGTGTCTCTCCCTCCGAGCCACCCGTCACGGGTTTACTTCCGTCTAATGCCCCACACATTAACTCCTTTTCCTCCAACTTCGCTGACAGCTGCTCCCCCACCTGCCTTTTTCAAGCTACTCCCAGGCACGATTTGCCATAACGAGAAAACCTTTTCCCGAAATACATCAATCTCCTTTCCTCCTATATCCCTACCTTTTTTTGTTCAGTTTTGCAGTTCTAACCTTTGCCATATACTTCATTAGCCATGTGAGGACTAACATTGAATGATGCGTTTTTGCCCCTCCGTAGGTTTCGTCCATTTTGACTCCCTTTGCATTTCAACTCTTCTGCAGAATTCCTTCCCTACCAAGCTTTTTTCTATTTTACTAACCTCCTTGCTTTTCGTGCTTTATTTCATCCGTTCTTGGTTATTGTAAGACCCTTATGCTGTTTCCCCCTTTTCGATTGCCCTTTTTCTTTTTCCCATGGACGAACCTCTATCCTTTTTTTCCAGCCCCTTTTTTCCTGAAAACCCATCCGTTGAACTCCTCTCTTTTCGGGTCTGTGACTCTTCTTTCCACGCTTTTAGACTTTTTACCCAGGTCCCACTCAACTGGGATAGGCTTCCCTTCTTGATGTTGAAGTTTCAACTTGGGGTCGCGTTCTTTGCCATTTTTTACAAAAGATATTTTGCGCAACCATAGGTGGCATTGCCCCTCCCCTCATACCTTCTGGTGCCTCTGGATCATAGGGTTTTGGCTTATTCTTCCCCCCCCACTTTATAACCGGGGAACCTTGCGTCGATTCATAAATAATTACCCCCCCCCCCTGGTGGTCTATCAGCTTTCTTGCCACCCCCTACCCCACCCCCGCCTCCCTCCTTCTTCCTGCTGGATTTCCCGACCGGGCCCGTGGATGTTTTGTGACTGACCCGCCAACAAAACGCAAAAGGCGCCATTTTTGATGCGAGGTCTTCTTCTTCACTCTTCTTTCCGATGACCTCTCTTACCAGGGCTCTCTCCCAAAATTACCCCCTTTGAAAAAATACTGATGCCTCATTCGACGACTCTTTTTCCCCCACGCTTGCAAGCTTTGTTTATGTTATTGTCCCAGTTTCTTTCGTTTCTGTCTTTCCCTTTCCCGCTTTTCTCCCTCCCTGATCTTTTTCTTTTTTTTCCCCCCCGCTCCCCCGGTTGGAGGAGCTGACCCAAAAAAAGTAACCCTAAATTCTTCACTTTTACACCCGCTCAGACCACCCTACTGGTGTCCATTTTTTCTCCCTCGACACCAACCCAATTCCTTCCCCCTCCGATGCTCTCTGCTATGGCCTTTTCTCGTAATGCAGCTCTGCATTTAACACCTTCCCTAGACTTCTTTCCTGTTTTGCCATGACCCGACGTGAATGCGAAACCCCCCCGTGTCCCCCCCCAACGATGTTTCCCCCCCTCCCGAATCCCATTGCACCAGGGATATTTTTTCCTCTGCTTTTTTATCACTTTTACCCTTCTATAGCCCCCTCCCCGTTCTTTGGATTTTTTTCCTGCTATCCTTATGACCATTATTAATGTTTACTTTTTTCGCTGTCTTTTGTACCAGCACAAATAGCGCCGGTTCGTTTCCTCCCAGCTCCCTTTACAGCTCGGAATCCATTCGAGTTTTCTGCCTCCCCACAGATCAAACGTGGTATACCCCCTTGATTCTTGCAGCCCCCCCTGTTTGAATTACCCATTCCTCTTCTCTTTGGACGCCCCCCCCCCCAAAAGTCCAAAGACCTGGTTAAAACTCCTCCCTTATACACAGGGAAAAACCCAAATTCCTTTTCCCCCAATGTCCACATCCTTTTACAAAAAACGAATCTTTTCTTCTTCTTCCCCAAATCATATCAGATTTTTCTCAGGCAAATTTTTCCTGCTGAGAAAATCCCTTGTTCCTCCTATTTTTTCAGATAGTCCGTTCCCCTTTCATTTTTTTTCTACCTTGCAGACCCCTTCCTCTTTCCCCTTCCAATAATCCTTCAGGTTCCACTATTCAATTAAGTTACACCCTACGCCAATCCCCCCCTTTCTGACTATTCTTTTCACTGACTTCCTTTAATTTCGCCATCTTGTTTTCCCTCTTGCCTGGCGAATCTTCCCAAGAAAACAGTTCCCCGCCCCCACGTTTTCGACTGTGACCTTCCTCCCAGTTTAGCATTGTTTTTCCTTTTTTGAGCATCGTCTTTTTTTTTTCGTTCTTATTTAGTTCATGTTTCCCCGCTGGTTCCAGTACCTGTCCTATTAATTGGGTGTGTAAACCCCCCTTTTTTGACTCTGTCCTCCTCTGTTCAATCTTTTTACCTTTCAGAAGAAGTCCCCCCCATTTAATCTAAAGTGTTTCGGAGGTTTTCTTTTTCTTGTGGAATTATTGTTACTCTTTTCTTTGTTGATATCGAATCGTTGGCTGACGTCCTTTTTCTGAGGCTGCGGGTCTCCTTTTCTGTTGTTGCGGGGAGCTCAGACTTCTTCCCAGAACGGCTTGGTTTATATCTCCAGGTCCTTTTTTCCTTTTTTCCTGGTCCTTTAACTAGGAAGGCTGTGTATTAGCGAAATTGTTTTTCTACGGATAGTAGGCTCTCTTCGCGGTCCGCGGTTCTTGGGGGTTGTTCCTTGTGAGTTTAAATCGCTTTGGTTCCCGATTTTCCTTTTTCTTATTCTTTTGCAGATGCGTCCGGGACGGTGAGGTAGAGTTTTGATTTCTTTCTCGCTCCGTGAAGTTGGTCCCCGACGCCTGTTTTTTTCTCTTTCTCCCCGAGGATCGCCCTTTTCTGGCCTCTTAGCGGACCGGCTGGCGACTTCTTGGATGATTTTTTTGGTATGTATTTCTCCTGTTTAGCTTCTTTCACCTAGCTTCAGTTTTTTTTTTTTTGATGGAGCTTTATTCAGCTTCCCTCTTCCCCCCCCCCCTTGGCTCCCCCTTCCTTAGTCGCCGAGGATGTTCGCGGTTTGATGGCTTTTTAAGAATGGGCGGGGGAGGCTGGTTTTCTACACTGTGGTTTCTTGTTCCTTCCCTTCTCGGTTTGCCTTTGCGGCGTCTATTTTTCCCCTCCCGACGTGCCGCAGCTCCCTTTTTCAGAATCAAAGGACTGTGTCAATTCGGGGTGCTCCTTGTCAGTTGGAGGACGTTTTAGCTTGGAATATTTCTCAGTAGGCTTTAGGTTTGTCGTTTTTTTCTGATTTTGGGTGTTCCTTCTTTGGCGTCGGCTTCACGTTAATTCTGGAGTGTTTTCTTTGGCCAATTCTCTGGCTGCTCATGCAAGAGAAATGTTTTTCGTTTTGACTCTTCGTTCCTCTTTCCCCCCTATGATTGTCTTTAGGAAAACCCTCTCCCAGGTCTGATGAGGTTCCTTTTTTTTCTGCGTGTATCTTCTCCTTCCGTTTTGTTTTTTCTCTCTCTTTTAAGAATCAGCATTCCCTCCCCTCATCAGTAGAGTCTTTTCGAGCTTTTGCCTCTCGCCCTGACTTCAGTTTTTAGTAATCGGAACCCCGTCCTTGCCGCACTCTTGCTAACGCTCTCTCGGCCCCAAATTTTCCCTTCCGACTTATCTTTTCATACCTTCAACCCTATCTCCCTCCGCTTTTCCCGTTTATCAATACGCTCCTCCCCCAACGTCCCTTTTCCGTCGCCCCCCGCCATTGGTCTGACCCGGGTCTGCGAACCGTTAGTCGTCCCCCTTTTCCGCCTCGCCGTCCCACCCTCGGCAAGCTCCTCCCTTCGTCCAAACTTTCTAAAAAACCCTCCACCGCCCCGGATACCGACAGCAAGACTGTTCTTTTTCTCCTTCCGAGCGCCATAATCTGGATCCTCTCTTTCCCCCCACTAAATTCCCCCCCTCATGAGTCTCTATTTCCATAGAAAGCTCTCTCCTCACCTTTTTCTTACAACTCAGCAGCAAAATACTTTTTCCCCCACCTTTTACTTGAGACTTGCAGTCCAGTTTTCCCTGCCCCGATCTCGCAAGATTAACACCGGCGTAGATTCGCTCACCTTAGATTAACCAAGAAAGATTCCCCTTCCGCCTGATGCCCCTCCTTTAGACAGATACCCCCCCCCCCCCGTCCTTTTCCGCAACCAGTACAACATTTCCCCGACCGCTCTATTCTTCCGGAAGGAATAGCATCCTCTTGATAGACACTACAGAATCGTCTCCCCCCCCCTCCCCCCTTGGCCTACCTCCCCATTCCACTCCCTTTTCTATTTCTCCTCCCTTTTGTCGTCAACTCCCCAAAATCGAATTCTCCTGCGATCCGTAGCCCCTCTGACCTTCTTCTCCCCCCTTTGACGCTAACCAATACCCGGCCCTTTTTCAACCCAGAATAGCCCAGGACCCCTCCACCATCGCTTTTTCCTTTCCTCTTGGATTCTCTTTTTTCCCCTGGCGTTTAAAGAGTCTCTTCACCAACTCTCCCTTCCCTATGCAACTTTCTCTTTTTCCTTCCATTATAGCTACTTCAGCACCCATCTCCAGACCCAATGAGTTTCCGCCACAACCCCTCCCCTTTTTCTTTATGGAGACTTCCTTCTTTGATTTTACCTTTTTGTTCTTTCACTTCGAGACACTGATCTTTCTCCACGCCGATGGGTCCTCCCCTCCTGTGTTTAAGCTTGCTGTTCTCTTTCTTTTTTTATTGGAGTGCTCTGTTAGTGAGGGTTCATCCCCCTGATTATTTCTGCTCTCCCTCCCCCACCGCGGCCAAGATTTTTCTACTGATACTTCCTTTCCTTAACCCTCCCCATGTGCCTGCCCCTATGAACGTCCCTACGTGCGCTGACGTTAACTAAGAATCCCTCTATCTTCTCCTTTCCCCCCTCCACTCCTTGATTTGGTGAGGTGCTCCAGACCCCCCCTTTTGTTTGCCATTGCTTGACTTTTTGTAAACCTGCTTTTGGTTACTTTTGCTCACTTGTTTCTTTGTTGAGGGTTGACCCCCCCAGGAGCGTGGTTTTTTTTTGGTTTGCCGTCAATTCACGATTTCTTATTAACAAGTGATATCTTCATAATTTCATCCCGTTGTTCATTAACTTGAGGAGCTTTTTTTTTCTCCACCTCCCATTTCCTAGCGCGGCCAAGTTTTTTGAATGGGAGTGAACTCCCTTTTCGCTTTTCTTTTATGTACCACAAGTCTCCCGGACCCATGATTTATCTTTTCCTATAGCACTCCTTTCAGGGTCTATCGACGTATTTTTCCTCCCCCTGACGAACCTCCCCCAACCATACCACCCCCCTTTTTCTGAATTTCGTTGAAAAAATTAGTTTGTGTTCCACAGTTGGCTAGCCTCTCCTTTCAGGGAATGTCAGAGTACTTTGGGGTCCCTTTTTAATATTTTGGCAATGCACGATGTATGAAAGCCACCCAACTGGTCCCCCTTCGCATTGCTCCATCCCTCGTGTGTCAAGAGGGGGGTTCAAGATTTCCTTCCCCCCATGTCACCCGCTGATCTGGTGGTGAGTCCCTCTTTTACATCATGCTTTGTATTTCTTTTTTTAGTTACCTCCCTATCTGGTTTTCTCCCCGTTGGGAGACACTCTTCATTGGGTACAGTACTTTCTGCCTCTTTCCCCCCCGTTCCTGCACAGGCCCGAGCCTTCATTTTCCTGACCCCCCACCCTATGGAAAGAGTTTAGAACAGTTGTTATTCTTTCATCTCTCCTTGTTAAGGTCTCTTATCGGTACCTGGTCTTTCTGTTTTCTCAAAGAGAGGTCCCTTTCCTCAATGCACACACCCTCTGATAAACTGTGCCTTTTTGCGCGACCTTTTTTTCGGTCGTAAACCCCCAACGGAATAACCCTTCCCAAAGTCATACTTTCTTTTCCAGATTGAGCTCCTTCCCTCACAGTCATAGGAAACAATGTTTGGGGTCATTAGTTGGATCTGATCGCCGTATATCGACCCTCTACAGGTTTCCTGATATTCATAAGTTCCCCCCCAAATTTTCCCTAAGCGTCTCCCCTTTACAAGTTCTTTTAAAGGAGGTGGCAAAAGTAGGCTCCCAAGAGTTTTCCCTTCCTGGAGTTGTTTTGGTTTTTGGGGGGTGTTTTTCTTCGAAACAGAGCCCCATTTTTATCCTTCAACCTCCCTCTCCGTCCCCCTCTTTCCCTTTTTTTTTTTTCCTTGTGAAGATATAACCATTCCTTTTCTATCATCTCACTTTTAGCATTAGTGGTGTAGACCTTTTCCTTTACGCCCTGTTTATTTCCTCAGATGTTTTTAACTCTCCCCCCTAAATTTTTAGCCTGCTCCCGGTCATTGCGCCTATTTCCCCCCCCTCCTATT
>Ga0179591_1376080_pt1 | contig 17286 bp, 24 predicted proteins | sample CZOMad2_1_08_16f_FD_182891 | JGI IMG/M metagenome (GOLD analysis project Ga0179591, IMG submission 182891) | Vadose zone soil fungal communities from Angelo Coast Range Reserve, California, USA - CZOMad2_1_08_16fungal (PacBio error correction) | ecosystem: Environmental > Terrestrial > Soil >... | reverse complement strand
CCCGTTGCCGGCGGGCCACTCCTTCCCCATGCCCGTTGTCCCCCCAAATCCTCCTTAACCTTCGACACCGCTCTCTGCCCCCCGAGACCCTGCGCCTGAACTCCCCAACTCACCCATGGTGTAATCTCCCTTCTGCGTAAGAGTAAGAGCAAACCCCCCATACCACCCTGAGATTTGATTGAAAGCCCAGGCGACCTTCTTTCTTCAAAATCTTTTTTTATACTCTCTTTTCTCCTCCTTAAACCGCGAATTCAATCTCCGCATTTGAAATTAGTTTACAAATTGATATACGTTTTATAGAGTTTTTCTCCGGCTTAAATCCCGCCTTTTCACTCACGGACCCGTGCACGAAAAACCCCCTATTGTGTATGTCTCTGGAAAGGTATCTGAACTTTCGTTTTCTTCTTTGGGTTAAGAAGAGGATCACAAACCTCTTTTGTCTCCCGCTGCGAGCAAGGAACGCATCCAATAGAAAGCCTTTTCTACGGCACCGTTCGTGTGGGTTGTCCCTGTTGTACTATTATCTCACGCCGCAACTTCTTTGGTGACTTGGACTCCCGGCGTGTTGCTATACGTACTTCCTGCAAACGCGACATGGTCCCCCCTTTGTAGGACGCCCCCTCCTAACACTTCCTCCCTGACCAAGTAAACGGCCTGGAGCCCAGTGTGGATGCCTTCAACATCGCCGTTGACAAACGCTTTGTTGCAGAGCAACCTTTATGTCAGACCGGATCAGTGACTAAGAAACACGGCCTCCGGCCCCGGAGTTCCCTACAGCCCATGTCTCCCCCTCCCCCCCCCCAGGACATTGGGGCTCTAATGAATCGCGTCCCCCGAAAAAAAGAAGTTGTCGTTGTTGTAACCGGCGCCGATTCCACCTGCCGGGATCACCCCTTTTTTCCAAGAGTTAATTCCGGGAACAGAAGAGAGAGCTTTCTTTGAATAAATTCCGCACAATATCCTTTTGTTCGGCTCATCCCAAGAGGCAGCCGCTCCAGGAGTCCCCGCGCCCGTTGAGATAACTCCCCCAGACTTCTTCAACAGAGCCATGCAAGATAAACGAGAATTCGTACCGTTCTCCCCTCGATGTCATTTAATTGCTTGATGTCGGGTTCCAGTCCCAAGGAGATTAGGTTCTTCACCCCTCCCGAAGTGAATGTCCGCCATTCTCTTTCCGTGACTGGCTTAACCGGGCAAAGTTTCCGGGTCCCAAGGGAAAACCCTTCTGTGACCCCTGGAATGGTGCCTTTACTCGGCGGTCCAATTACCCAAGCGTCCGCGTTCCCCACTGAGGAAACGGTTCTTCGGGGCGTCGGGATCGCTTGCGGAGCAGTGTTTGTCTCATTTCATTTGCTTGTGAAAGTTCTTTCCTCATTAACGGGCGCGTGTTAGTTTTGAAGATAATCGGACATTGCGTTTTAGGCTTCTCAAGTCCCAAATATAAATCCCTCTCCTAATCTTCTCCGGAAGGGCAATGAGACTCTTATTTTTGAACAGCCCTAGATCAGTCAATGGATAAAAGTGTTCGTGCGGTATAGACCCCTTTCCTTTTTAGTGTTTCCTCATTCGAGCCCCATGAATAAGGCTCCGTCCTCCACTAGTGCTTTTCAAAATCCACTAATGGTCGCTCTCCCCATGTAGTTTGTGGACGCACTAATTGGAACCTCCCTCCTGTAATCCCGATATTCTCAATAATAAGCCACCCTCCGTGACATTGCCTGATTGCCCCCTCCATTGATTGCCGGTAAATTCCCCGGACCCTTCCGTTGTCACCTTTCTTCCCCTTTTGAGTAGCTCAAACTACCCTTCCCCCCCCAGTTTCCGACCAGTGCTTCCCTCCCCCTTTTGCCCACGATGAAGTAGCTTTTAATCGCGTGTTGGAACCAAGAAACCGCCGTACACAGGTCCCCTCCTCCCTTGGTAAAACCCGCGGTCACCTTCTTAACAACCCGCCCCACCCCCGGTGACATAATCCCCCAAGAGGCTTTTCTCTAAACAACCCCGCTGGAGACGTTCTCTTCCTGGCACCCTGTTTCTCTGAAAAATCCAGCCACGGTATACCCGGAGAATTGAAAAGGATACGCTGCATGCGATGCTCCTTTGGCGATGCCCCCTTCTCATTCCCCTTTTTTTCCCACGCCATTCGACTTCCCCCGCGGAAGCTTATCACATACCCGCGGCTCTTCCAACCCCTTCGATCCTTCCCTTACGGTTTGCTTGACTTCACGCCACACCCTGACCTGACCGAAAGGAGGTTGCTCCGCTGCCTCCCGCCAAAGAAACTCTTTTCTTCAGAAATGAGTTTTCTAGTCTGCACCCCCCCCCTGCCTCAACAACACGCCGCCCGGTAATGAATGGAAGATCCCGCCCATGCACCACAGACAAGTTATGCTCCTCTCTCAACCCTCTCCCCCATGATAACTTTTTTCTCACTCTCCCCCTTTCCTCTAAAACCTTCTGCAAAAACTGTCGTTTGACCTCATCCGTGTTTCTTTTCTCCATCGGAAAAATTGTTGCCACTACAACCTTGTTGAATTTAAAATTTGTCGTGAGCAATACACCTCTTATGTCCCCCCAAAGTAGCGCGTTTGCACTCCAGTGTGGTGCGACGATCGCTCCCCATGATGCTGAGCCAATTCCCGTGATGTGGCGGCTTCTCAGTCGAGAACCCGCCTAACCCTTCTTTTCCCGGTGCTGGAGTGGTACGTATCCTAAGCAATGGAAATGCTTCCTCGGAGATGTCCCGGGGCATCGAAGAAGGGTTCCATCGCAGTTTTTCTTTGAATTCGTTTTCCATAATTGGCTTTCTCGTGCTAATGAAGGATGCCCCCCCTCAGCCCCCAATTCTCATCCCTGACATATCAGTTGAAATTCTACTTGCTGAGGAGCCTCGACCCCGAAAGACCGTGTTCCAAAAAGGGCCTCCCCTCTCCTTGATGTGTTCCGTTCTGGCATCTTTCCCGAACCGCTATCTGTTGGATGACTGGCCTCAGAAGAATGTGCGGTCCTTGACAATCTTTGGTACGAGATTTCCTCCCTTCAGAAATCTCCCTTCAAGTTTCTATTAGTGGGGAGATTATATGAACCGCTGCTCCGAGAAAAATGGTTGACTTTTCAGGCTCTCGCGGGGTCTTTCTTCCGACGACACCCCTTTAACCTCCCCCCTGCCTTCTTTACTCCTTCAACCTGCCTGTAGGCGCACGGCGGCCCCCCCAGAAGGAAAGGAACAGCACTGGCGATAGGGCGACCTTCGGCATTATTCTCGAGCTCCCTATGACAATTATCATAAAATTTTCCACTTCTTTCTCCACATTTGCGCTCCTCCTTTTAGGGTTTCTTCGCACTGCAGTTGCCCGACAGGCGACCCGGGTGGCCTACGTTACGGACAACCTATCGTCATTTCTACCCCTCAAAGAAAATAAGCACGTGAGCCATGGACTGATAGCGATTCCTCTTTTTTCCACGGAGCGGCCTTTCACGACCTTAATTCCCCTTAAAAGATCAGAGGCTTTGGATTTGACCCCGGATAACAAACATTATTCCCCCCTGTACTCTTCCCCTCCCTTCTTTAATGAAAAGTGACAACCCCCTCCCATCTTATGAGAAAAATGGCCTCCTTTTGCGAATATTAGTCCGGGAGAAACTCCTTCTTCAGTTCTGTTTAACCTTCCTTGGACCTCTCCATATCCTCCTCCTGAAGAAAAATGACGGTTCGTCCCCGTTCGTGATGTTCCGCATGAACTTCTCACATGGAAAATGGTTGATTGGAAGACGGCCTGCAACACTCATGTCGACGGCGAAAGCGGGACGACATTATCCGGTGTCATGGAACAAGACGAGGAAATGAAATCTCCCCCAGGTTCGGCCCCCTTCGCGGAGACCCTTCCTATGTCTACCTCCCGAGGCAAAGTGTACTCCCCCACCCAGTGGCTCACGGGTCCCCCCCGGAAGATAATAAACACCTTCCCTTCCGCGAGAGGCCCGAATCAATCCGCCGCTCTTCTAGGGAGGTACCTAACCCTATTAACCGTCGAAAAATCTCGCGGCGGTGACCCTCCTGGCGTACGGTAAGGAGAACCAAAACGACATCCAAATTCCCCCCTCGCCTTTTCCCTTTCCGAAAGAGGGGGATTCTTCACGCAGTAGAAATGTTCCATGTATGGTTACGGTCGCTCAGTTCCTAATGCGTGCCCTTACTTTTACCCGTCAAATTACCCCAAGGATGGATCACGTTTCCTCATTTCTAATCCGGTCCCCCATGTGATGATAGTTGAGCTTCCTTGTTGAGGAAGGCCTCACAACTCCCCCCTGTAGTAACGCCTTAACTTGACACTTCACAGTTATGATTTTTACCCTTTCTTGGCGTCCTCAGTCTTTGGAATATTTGGCTGTTTGAGAAGGCCTCCCTCCTTCCGCAAAACCCCGCCAAACCCGGCGGCTGTTTCGCCCTCCCTATTCACTCCAATTCCAAGCAACAACATTCTCCTCGTTCGGTTGCCCCAAACGGTAAGTATGGGCCCGATTGCCCCTGTTTACGGCCTCCTTTGAAGTATACTCCCCTCCCCTGCATGTTTGGACCACAACGGTTACAAGAAAGTCATGGTTTCCTATTTTCGGTTAGAAATTACCCCCCCTGCTCTTAGTGAACGAGCTACTCCCCCATTCCCCCAACCCCTTGATGGATATATTTACTCGAAAACTCTACTTTCCAAACCTATCTTTTCATGGCCTCAACTCGCCTCCCCTCTCAAAATTAGAGGTTCCATGAATGCCTCTTTAACTTACCAAGACTCTTTAATGCGAATACCGCAGATTTTCGTCCCCATTTGTAAACTATCAATTATATAAAGAAGGTCCTTTCCTAGTAATTACCCGATTAACCCATTACCAAGGGTATTCGTGCTTTCGTCTTCCGTGTTAGAAGTTGGCGCCTTTTCTATTGAACAGCTTGACGGGCCCATTGAATGAGCTCAGGAGCCTCCTTTCTTGATCTCTATATTTTCTTGTTGTTGGTGATCTCATCTAAGGCCTGGACGCGTCCTTCCATCTACCCCCTCCCGTCGTCACATTCCATTAAAGAAGGAAAAAAAGACGAAAGTGTTTGCTTTCCCCATACAAACCCTTCCTTTGGGCTGGGACCTCTCCCGATATTTCGATTATCACAACCCCTTGCTTGGTAGAAAGAAGCGTCCTTGACAGTGAAGGTTTTTTACTTGTAATCCAGGCTTGCATAAGAGACTGAAGTTTTGCGAGTGCTATTTTGATTCACCATCCAAATCCTATAGTTGTGAGTTCCCCTCGAGTCGAGGTTCCCTGAAGGGCCACTGTTTTTCTTTCTTTTACATCCGAAGATCGGCGTGAAAGAAAAAACCCGTTGTATTTTTTGGAAACCTTGACCTCAACCCCTGGACCCATTTCGTTTCGTCCCCCCCATGGGATAACAAACATTCTTTCCCCCCGTCGTATATTAATTTACAAAGCTGCGGAAGGAACTCCCCCCCAAATCCCTCCTTGTAATTGCACACTCCATGCCCGCGAGTTTTGTCACAATTTCTTAATGTAATATTATGGCCCGCCCAGCCAAACTTGGTTTGAATTTACTGCTCACAAAGGTCCTTTCTTGATCAAGTCTACGCTCAAGGCGCAATTGGTTATTCTTGAGGACCTCACCCGTGTGAGTAAAATAACCCTCTGAATGATCTGCTCTAAAGTTCTCCCTTGTGTCATTACCTACAATCGCCGGGCACTCAGCAATGGGTAAGAGTCCAAACCGGATAGGCAGAATCCCCCCCCCGCCTTGATAACTTGTAATTTTTGTTCCCTTTCAATTCCCATCTTAGCTGCTCCAACCCAAAAAGGAATTGGACAACCTATCTGTGCGTAAGTTCCCTCGGTAGACTTTCTTTCACCTTACGGCTCTTCGTCCCCCCCAGAGAGCAGAAGCGCCGCCGCGAGATTGGTGCTCCCCCTGTATAAATCAAAGAGCAAACTCCCCCTCGTTTTCTCTTCCTTGATTGGATGAGCAGACGCCCTCCCCGAAGAAGAAGTGACAGTGTTCCGAAGATGCGACGTGCCCCCTCCTCGGGGCATTCTTCCCTTCCTTTGACTCCCACGCTTTTATCCTCGACCATACGCAAAAAACTAACCCCGAGGAGAGATGGTTCATTCGCTTTCTTGTTAAAGCCTGGCAGATTTCTTAGCCTCCTTTCCGGTGACCTGCTTATGCCAACCCCAATGGAAGCTTAAATTGTAACATCCCGATGTCCTTCCCCTAAAAAAAGTACGAGTTGAGTCCTTTGCTTTCTGATCCCTGAGCTTGCTCTAAAAGTCCAACAAAAAGCGTCTCCCCCCCTGAATGACCGTGAACCCCGCCCCTTCTGCCGGCGCCGAAGTCCCCTTTTTCCAGAATATACCTCTTGCAATTGGTTTTGTCAAAATTTTCTGGACTTCTGTTGCCGTCAGCCTAAGTCGGACGGCCCGTGTTTCCTGATTCTCAACATTACCATCTCCAATCTGTCGTTGACGGCCTCGCTAAAAAGCTTATCCCTCGTAAGTTGTTCCATTCCAAGTTGTGGTTTTTTTTATAGACTGATCTTGGAAAAACCTTCTAGCTCAGCATGAATAAGGAGCCTCCTCTCCCCAAACTGATCTTCTTTCACAAACTCCCCCTCTCTAAAAGGTATTTTTTTCTCCCATAATGGAAATCGTAATTTTCTAATCTCCCTTCTCCCCTGAGAAACCTCCCGCAAAGCGCCCTTCTTGCATGGGAATGTCCTCCCATTGCTTCTCCGCTTCCGGTTTACACCGTTTAACCCCGTTGTCCTCCCCGTAAATTTTGCGTAGCTTCCAACAATAAACCCTTTCCTCAAGGAAACTCCTCCGAAATCTCGAGGGTTCATTCTACCCTAACCACCAGAAAGCCCCCTTAGAAGGAGACTTCCCGCGTGGCAGGGACCTGCAGGACTCACAAATGTTCACCCCCCGGCACCTTCGTTAAATCCGTCCCACCTTCCCACAAGTGTCAAGAATGCCCTACGTGGCTTCCCCTCCCCCTTCGCTGCTCCTTCTTCCCCTCCGGCACCTGTTCTGCTTGAGATTCGGACACGCTTCACTTCTTGTAGAGAAATGACCCGGATATGTCGCAGAAGGATTGGCTTGACCGGTTTCCTGATTGGATGGTCCTTCGCCCGTTTGGTCCCCCCCTAAGACCCGTACCAATCTAAGAGCGATTCACAGCATCCCAAACCCACATCGCCGATATCGGCACTTCAAGTTTTGATCCTGTTCCACCCCCCCCCCCGAGTGAGCAAGTCCCTTGCGAGTGCCTCCCCACGCCAAGGATTGCTAGCAGAATGGCCTTGGATCGTCCACTGTACCACCCTTCCCCCTGCAGCTAATTGTCGCCTTTAATGTTCAAGTAATTCCTGCCCCCCCCCTAAAAGTTATTGATCAAGGACCTAAATGATAAATTGTGAAGGAACAGGATTTTCCCCCCTCTGGAACGCATCCTTTCCTTCTTTTCCCGTTGTGTTGTTGCTAGATCTCTGTGTTGTACAATTTTTTATATGCCAAACCTGTTCCCTCAATTTATTAATGTCGATGAGTCGTCCATAAACGTTGAGGTGTCCCTCTTCCATTCATCTCTCTCGGCGTCTCCTTCGTGTGATTTCTAAAATAAGCCATTCTTCTGATCCTGGAGGTGGATCTTAGGGCAGCCTTCTGCTTTGCTCCCCTCCCCCCTGTTCCTTGTTCATCATAAGCACTGACTTCTGAACCCACAGCCTATTGTTTTGACCCCGTTATGCGCATACTCGTTTCGAAGAGTTTTGACCCTCTGTCGTGGAAACGGAGAATGCTGCCTTACATAACAGCGCAAACTTGGCAGACAGACCATTCCTCGCCACTCCATTATGGAGCGACCGGTCTTCTTGAAGGCGCTCCGGACCGCTTTGACCAGTTTCTTCCCCAAAAAGGTCTCCCCCAAGTTCTTTGATTCTTTCCAGTTCTTTCTTGCATATTTGGTGACCGGTGCTGAATGCGTTCTCATCCTAATTCCTTCTTCCTCCCAACTCTCTTCTCGTATCACTCTCACGCGATTAAAATCTCTTCCTCTATCCGTTAACGGCCTGGCACCCTCGAGCCTAAATGGTTGAAGTTTCTACTTTTTCCGTTGGGTGGATTCTTCTCGCGCAAACCCCCGAACATTTCCGACGAAGTAACCGGCATCCCCTTCCCTCACCTCGTTGCCATGTCACATCCATGCGAGGTGGAGGCACTTTCGCAGCGAGAGACCCTCGATCTATTTCCCTCCTGCATTGGCGTCCCGACAAAGTGTCGGTTTATTTTTTAAATAAGTGTGGGACGACGGCGCCGATTAAGGATCCTTCTCTCTTCTCGACCAAGTTACCCAAACTCTTTATACCGGCACGACCTCACCCCCCACTCCGAGCCGCCCCATCTGCCAGATGTTTAAATAGCGCGCGCAGCCTTAACCGCTACGGAATTTCTCTCGAGCTTCTTTCTGACGGAGACTCGTCTTGCAAAAAACCCTCTGAATATTTTCGCTGGGTGAACGCAGCAGACGGATGACCAGTTTGCTAACGTTTCATTGAACACTTGTCTTCTCGCCAGGAAGCGGGCGTAACCCCCCCCCCTAAGTCTGTTTTACGCGGACTTTTTTTCCCGAACGCTAAGGAATCTCGGTAGCCCCCTCGCTTTGCGGCCCCCCCCGGTGTTATTTCCCTCTTCCTTGAGTTTAAACTGGCCCCCCCACGCTTTTAAAGGAACCCCCTGACCAGCATGGCGACATTCGGCCAGCCGGGACGGACTCTCTCTCCTGGACACTTTCTAAAACTTTAGGTTCGGTCCCATTATTTCTCTAGAAGTTCATTCTGATAAATCCTTGAGACAAGTAGGCCCGTTGATTGGAAGCGCATCCCCCCCCGTCCCGGCTTCTCCGCTGCTCGAATCCTCCTCTCCCGAACAATCCAGGCCGGTCCTTTTCGCTGCGGCTGAGATCTCCCTTCCTTTCCTTATCACCACCTCCCCTCCAATGCTCCCCCAGGGGTCGTCTTGACAAACGTAATGTCTCCCCAGTGGAATAGATAACGTGTCCACCCTAGTTTAAACCACGAAAGGTCCCTTCGATTACCCCCCCCCTCGGGAACATTTTTTCCGGGTGTGTCTGAGATGTTCTGACTGTATGGGACCCTCACCCCGAAGCTGGCCCTGTGCTTATTTATCCCCTCTGGATAGCTAGTTCATATCATGTTTAATACTTGTCCTTTGTGATGATGTTGCCGCGAATGTTGAGGAAGGCAGTCTCTTTACCTGGGAAGTGCGCCCGTATGATTTTCTCACTTCTTGTTGCGTAATAACGCTTTTTTTTTTCCGCCTGTAGCGTGTCCCAACGAAGGTAAAATTGAGAGTCCACAACCAAGCGGAGGATGTTCTCCCTGCAATAATATGCGCCACCCCCTTTTAGTTCGGTTGCAATTCCGATTCTGGTCTTCCATCCCCTTGCGTTCCGGGACCCTGATAGAAGAGACACTCTTTCAACCTCTCCATATCCCCCCCCCCCCCCTCGCCGGACCTAGTTGCCGGGAGGTTACGTTCCAGCCCCCAAAGACCTTTTTTCAGGGTCTCTGGTGCCCCCAACAGTTTCCCACACCCCGGGCTCCCCTCGAAAATCTCCACGCCCCCAAACGTTCACATTTGAACCCCCCCCTCAGAAAATAGCCCCCTCGTCTGGGAGATGAATGCTCTCACTTTAATCCCCCCTTTAAAAACTTCCTGCTCTCCCTTTTTCGACCAATCCATCCCTTCCTTTCATCTAACGATCTTACCAGATTTCTATTACTTAAAGACATACTGCCTATTAAAAAATCGCTCCTTCCTTCCCTCAGCCTTTTTCTTTTCAATGCGTCTTCAAGTACCTTTACTTCTCTTTTCAGAGATTTGCCGCTTCTGCCTTGCTCTCCCTTCGCATGTCCCTTTTCCCCTTTTCCTCCTCTACGTTTCTGTCTTTCTCTCGATAAAGCACCGCCTTCTTCGAAAGCCCACGGGCCCCCTCCAATCAGGAAATAACGTGTTTCCTGAAGCTCCCAACGCCACTACCCTTTTGTCTGGCAATCCAACCATGGTTGTCCCTTCTCTTATGGCGGGAAGTAAGACCTCTGGTGAAGTCCTCAAAACCCCCCTCCTCTCCTTTTAAGAAAGCCAGCTTGTGGACGTTCCTTTAAAATCGTGTCTGGAATCAAGGTTATTACTCCAGAGAGCATTTACAATCTACCTTCTAGTTGAGATCTCTCAAATTCCCAGTTTTTATTGATCTTCCCGGTCCATGCTCATAAAGAACCTGTTTCCCACTACGTAATCTAGCTTTCCCCCCCCCAAAAAAACCTCTCTTTATTATGTATGTCTGTCCTCCAACTGCCCATCTTTCTCTACTGCTTACCTTTATGATCCCACCTGCGTGGTACTTGGCCGCCTCTTCTATCTCTTGAACGGAACTATCCCCCTGACCACGTTGGTTCACGAATGACAGCGAGTCTCTGGTTCCCCTTGTTCCCTGCGGCCACTCATCCCTTTTTCCATTGGCCGATCAAGGTGAACTGCTCTTTATCACGCTCCCCCCCCTCGACACCCCTTGAGGCCTCCCCCCCCCCCCCTTCAAAATCAGAAACTGGTCTCCTTTCTCTTAACTTTTGGTGACCTCCTCAACATAGCCCTTACGTATCAGCTTTAAAAACCTTTCCTTCCTCCCGGATCCCTCTCCCCCTCCAACAGGTCTCTCTTTTCGGACAACCGGCATAAATCCCTCTATTATCCCCGTATAAACCGACCGAAATTGCCTATGATATCCCCTGTAATCTCCCACGAAGTCCTCCTTCCTCCACGTCGCGAGGAACGCTCCCAATGAACCCCTTCTTGTCCTCATCTACGAGCCTGTCCGACTTGGTTGCTCTCCTCCTGAATAAAGAACCGTCACGAGCAACCCTCGGATCCGGTGATTCTTCTCCCCCAGAGTCACTCTCGACTAGCTTCCATTTATCTGAGAGTCCGTGTAATTCAAAGGATGGGCATTCGTCCCCCAACACTTGCTCCTCCACGATGGAAAGTATACCTCTCAATGCCATCCCCCAATCTCAAACGTCTTCATCTCTTTTCCCTCGTATGTTCAGTTCGATATGATATGCTTCCCGGATTTGCGAAGTGAATCCCCTTGGTTCCATGACACACTAGGGGTCGCCCCAAGCTCACATCCAAGGTTCTTAACTCCTAGTCCCCCCGTGAAACTCCCCCCGACACCGCCATCAGCTCGATTTATCTTTCCCCACCAAAGCGTCCGCGTAAACCAGAAATGACTCCCCCTTCGACAGTTCCCCTGAGTCCTTCACCCCCTCAAAGAGACCAAAAATCTCGGTTGTCAAACTTCCTTCACAGGAGGACTGCGTTTGAGGTAAGACCTCCTCTTGCTCCCGTGGTTCTGATTCTTATACTCCATCGCTTTGCGTAATTAAGAGCGGCGGTGAAGTCTCCCCGCGCGCTCTTCCCAGCTACCTCCCCGTAACTTGATTCCACTTTCCGACCTGATTCGAATGAGAGTCTGTGGAAAAAAAGATCCCCTGAGCTCAACAACCCTCCCTCTATTCGCAGTCCCATCCACGATTGCTTTAACCCTCACTTTTTCCTTCTCTCTTTGATAATCCATTGGAAATCTGCCCCTTATATAATCAGCTGCGAATTCTCTCCAAAGATCTCCCTAGACTCCCTTTCCTGTACCTGATGTGATTTCCCCTTCCCTCCTGCTGGGTTTACATTCGTCAGCTTCCCCAAGGGGGGGACGGCTTTTGTACACGGGAACTTTTTTTCTCCTTCCCAAGCCACTAATTCCCCGGTCCGTGATAGCCATTTCTCTGCTTCAAGTCGTGCGTAGTCGGGTAGTTAGCTCCAAGAAGAAACACTTTCTTTGAAGCGCTCTTTCTCCAAATACCCCTCCGCTCCTCCCCGCTCGACACCTTGGCCCCGGCAAAGATTTTTCCCTAAAAAATTAAAGACCCCCACGAACCAAAGTTGACTTCACGTGCTTCCCCTCAGACAATGATGACGGACGTATCCTTTGTTCCCACTGGTCTCCCCCTCCTGAGGGCACTAGAACTTCTCCTGAAAAGGACCTCCTCTGATATCTGCATTGGGTGGGGCTGAGAGGGGTTCTTCATGGATCCGGTCCCCAAGAAAGTCCCTCGCCTCGTCATCTCCGATATTGCTATGAAACCGCAGAACTTAAGTTCTCCTTGTATTGGCCGTCCCCGACGCCCCCCTCCAAGCCAGGCGGTGCGACGCTGCCCCGCAACAGACACCTCAGCATGTTTTTCTCAATATGGATCGTTGTCCAACTGCCCAAAAATCCCAAGCCGATAAGTGTCCTGCTGTCTGGCGAGAAATGCTAACACGGTAGTTCCCCCTCCGAAAATTCTTACCCCTGGTGTGGAAGTCAGATACCATTTCCAAAAAAAATGGTCCTCATCTCTCTTTGCTCATCAGAACTCGTCTAGAGATGCCTCTTTCTCTTCCTCCTTTTCTCCCCCCTTTCAAAATTTATAATTTTCCTCTCTTCTCAGCGGTTTCCGCATGGCTTCCACGGAGGAAAAGTGAGGAGTCTCTATTACAGTTTTGGACACCCCAATGTAAACTCCCTTCTTCCTGAGCAACTCTTCAGGGAGCGAGAACAGCTGATTTGATCGAGGAACGCTCTTTCCCTCTTGTCGCTCCTTTAAAATAATCCCGGACGACGCCGGTCTGGAGATGGGTTGGTCCGCCTATGTTAGGACTCTCTTCGCCCCTCCGACGATGTACCTCCCTACTGGGGTTCCAAGGGACGACGGTCAGCAAGTAAGCGACACCGATTTCAGACCTGACGCCCCGGCTCGCCGAGGACACCCGGTATCGCTGAGCCTTTACGATCTGCAGACCCCCGTGAAAAAAGGTCTCAATACAGGCAGACATTGCAGGTTTTCTGGACGCTCCTCCGATGGACCGTTTTCAGGCTGTAAACCCGGTCTCGGTCAGGACTTATTTTCAGGAGGGTCACCCCTCGACCCCCCTTTTTCCATCCCCTTAAAAGCGACGTACCCTTTTTAGGGCTAAGGAAACCCCAAACCGGCGAGTTAATCTCGTTTCGTGTTTCGCGGTTGTGGCAAGACAAAGTCTCTCAAACGGGCCCGAATGCCACCCCCCTGTAAGGCGCGGCCCCACAGCTCCGCCTGGCGATCGGCGCTTTTATTAGTTTCGACAAGCCTCTGAGCAGTTCTGACATTCCCCCCCCTCCAATGATGGCCCACTCTTGCAGCGGACTTTAGACGGTTTTTTCACATACTAAGTTTTCACTTTACTTAAGGCCTCGTGGAGATCCAAAGAGATCTTTTTCTTTTCATCAAAAAATCCTCTCCTGTATAATAACGGTACTGAACTCAGATTTTATAGGAAGGATAGCGACTCTTTTCCGGATTTTGCCCTCATGACCTAGAGGAATGTCTCACCCCAGACTAGCTGGATTCTTTGTGCCTCTCTAAACCACTCTTCAAGGGAAGATGAATATTTCGCTTCCCTCACCTTTAAGACAGTGAAAACCGCACCTCCACGGTCTCTTGTATGAGACCCTTTCCTTTAATAGGAGCGAGTTTAGCGGGCTCCCCTGTTTCACTCTTTCTTACGCGGATCTCCCTGGCCCGCTCCCGCTCCTTTTTAAGCACCAGATTGCGGCCCCCTGGAAGGGGTGATTTTCCCTACGGACGGAGTTTACACCTCCCCCCTCTCACCCCTTCCATGGCACACCCCCCATGACCATTGCGACATCTCAAGCCGAGGGACCCCCTTAATACGACTGGTTCCCAAGACCAAATGCCCCCCCGAAGACTCATCGTTTCGCTTCCCGTACGAGTTGTTTCGATAAACCAGGAGTTACGCGAGATTACACGTTCGCTCTCATAACAGGTGACGGAGAGAGGGCTTCCTAATAAGACTCCTAAAGCACTCCTGTCTTCTTTGCTGGAAGGCGACGAAAAACTCTCCTTCGGGGGCCTTTGATCTTCGCCTGGACCCCCCAGTGATCACATCCTTTTCACCACGATACGGTTTACGCGACGAACGGCGCTGATTCGGCGTCCGACATGACCCAGGTTGTCCCCTTCTGGCCTCGGTGACCCCCCCTGCTGGGCGCTCCTCACGGAAAACCGATGTCCCGGACAATCTTTTGAGTGATCCGGCTTCTATGTAGGCCTACTCTTTAATCGACTGACCAATGTTTCTTGGCCCGGAAGAATGTTCTTCATTCCGTAACTCCCTGGGAAGCTTTTGATAATTTTCTCCTAAGAACCCTGTTTCCTAGCTTTGGCCCAAAATGGCGGTTCCGCCCTTTCTCGTGATACACACGTAACTGCGCTCTCAACAACCCTGCGGGTCGTGGACCAGAATTTTACCGAATAACCAAAACCCCTTTTCCTTTGACAATTACCCCCGAGGATGGATGTAGATTTTTCCCTTGCGATTGGTATGAGACTCGTCTGCCAAACCCTCCCCCTTCCCCTCATCCCCCCCCCCCCAAAGTAGCCGTCCAGCTTTTTTTGGCGGTACACCTCTTAAACCAAACGATTGGTTCTTTTTCTGTCCAAGCTCCTGATTACCCAAAACAGGTGCTTCTAACCAAGGGTCATACGAAAATCCCTCTCCTGACAAACCCATACGTCCCCCCTATCCAAATTTAGCTTTTTCGATCAGCTCTCTGCAAAATCTTCCCCCCTTCTTAAAAGATTTCCTCGACTTGAGTCTCCCCCCCCCAAATCCAATGTTTGTTTCCTCTTAAGCTTACCAGCCTCTCCGATAGTAATTAACGACTCTTTCTATCCCAACCATGGGTGGCTTCAACCTTTTTGAGGGCTTTCTCCCCTCTGTAGAATGTTCCTCTCTTCCATCCTAGACTCCCCCGATTGCCCCCCCCAACGGGAAGTGACTTGTTCATTGAGACTCCTTCTACTCTCCCCCCCCTTTTTGGTTGTGTCCCTAAAAGCCCCTCCCCCGGGCAACCTCCCGGTTGGCTCCGGCAATAGATTTCCCTCCCATCAGAGTATTCACTCCCTTAAGCCCGCCCCCCCTAACATTGGTGCGACGACCGTCACATGGTGTATGTCCTCCCCTCAGGATGACCTAAACCCCCCCTTTGTAATTCCCCCCTTTCCCCACAAAAAGGAGATTTGCTTTGCTATGATTCCTCGCCCCCGGTTTTTCTTTTATTCCCCCTTCTTGGACTTCCTCTTTTAACTACTTCTCCCCCCTCTTCAAAAAGTCGGTCCAAGTACCTGGAAAACTCTAGTTCCAAAACCCCTCTTTTGTCTCCCCCGAGTCTTCATTTAAAATGGAAGGGTTCTCCTACCCAGAACCCTGCTCTCTTCAAATCAAGGAATCCTTCTCGTGACCACCACCCCCTTGTTGTTTTATTTTGTATGGCCAAGACCAAATTCAATGACTTCCTTTGCGAAGTTGGGTTAATCCTTGCCTCAACCTTTCAAGATCCTAGTCAACCAGTCCCCAAAGGAACGTCCCCCCAAAACAGGTGACTACGTTTCCCTCTCTCCTGAAACTGGGTGACCGTTCTCCAGAGTAATATTACTCTTCCAACGCGACTTGTTGGTGCCTTTCCAGAGAACCCTGGCTCTTCCGATAAAGGAGTCCAATTAAATTGGGTTTATTTTTCCCCCCTCGTGAGGGATCCAAATGTTAGTAAACCCCCCCCCTAAATGTTCTCCCAGTAAACTTTCCCTCGGTAGAAAGTTTATGCCTCCCCAGCCCCCCTCGATTTCCAAGCACCTTGGTCTTACCCCTCCCCCCTTATATTATAACATGGATCTACGCCTGAACCCTAAAGGTCCCCGGATAAATCCTCCCCGCAATCCCCCTTCTGCCACTTCCCCCCCCCCCCCAGAACCCTGCGTCTGATCCACAACCAGAAATTTCAACCTGCATCCCTGTCCCTTATAAGCTCCCCCCACCGGCTTTCTTATTTGTAACCATGATTGAACTCCCGAATGGGATACATTTTCGGGGAAAGAACAGAGGAAGCCGAACTTCCAGACGTGAACTCCTCCAAGACCCACGACCTCTACCACCACTCGGAGAGAGTCTCTTTGCTTGATGAATCGTCCGATAGCGCATGTTTTCCCCTATTCTGTTTAACGTGGACTCTTGGACTCGTTTCTTCGTGACCACGACTTTGCTCAACGTAACCGGCGGGCTCAGTACTGTAACTCCCCAAAAACTATACCTTTCAAGCGGCGAGATTTCCTGCAGGCACCCTCTGATAGTAGTAAAGTCTTCTCTCCCTTAAATGATGGTCCTCCCTTTTTGTTACATGGGCTCCCTCCAAATTGGCCCCTTATTTTATTTTCTCCCTGAAGGAGGAAACTAAAACCGTCCGAGGTTTTCGCCAACGGCAGTTGTCGCTATCTCTCGCTGGGAGCAAAGCTTTAACAAAAGAAACTTCGGAAAGGTTAGAAAGGCTCCTTCTCGCGGAGGAGAAAGTGTCTCCCCAAGAGACCGGGATAGTGAGGTTGTCCCGTAGGCGGGCTGAGCGTAAGCTCCTCGGCCCCCCTCTGCCTGGAATCAACTCCCTAAATCTCTTTTTCTCGATATGGAATTTGCCTTCCGACGGTGCCCTGCGAGATTGAGCTGAAAGCACTCCCTAACCTCCATGCTCGCTTAGTTTCGTTTTGTATTAGGATTCCGATGGTGTCTCCAACGATACGAGAAACCACTCATACGGAGCAGTCCATAACACACGAGTGATGTGACCCCCTCCCTTAAACATCCTCCCCCTTCCTTGGAGCACTTGGGAACTTCCGGGACTTCTTAAGAAATGGCTCGCTTGACGAACTACAGACCCCCAGACAGTGACTTCTGAGGTGATTGCACCGCGTACAGGCTGAAGGTACTAGTAGCGCTTGCCCTTCCCTCTGCGGTGTCCTTGAGTCTTCTACCAATCCACCCGGCAAACCGTTATAGGAAATTCTCGAGGGTGACACCGTGAGTCAAACGTCTCCTCCCTCTTTTAATAGAGTGCCCCCGCAGGCCCTCCATTGTGTCAACCCCCCGACAGGACACCTTCTGAACGGAAAACCTCCAATGTTAACAAAGAGTTGGCACCCCGAAAGTGCTCATAGGCTCCAATGATGAAGACCTATTCAGCCGTGGCACATGTTTCCTTTGCCAGTTCCCCACTCCCCCCCCCCGAGA
>Ga0179591_1224358_pt1 | contig 17287 bp, 18 predicted proteins | sample CZOMad2_1_08_16f_FD_182891 | JGI IMG/M metagenome (GOLD analysis project Ga0179591, IMG submission 182891) | Vadose zone soil fungal communities from Angelo Coast Range Reserve, California, USA - CZOMad2_1_08_16fungal (PacBio error correction) | ecosystem: Environmental > Terrestrial > Soil >... | reverse complement strand
CTCTTTTTGAGAGACCTGTTCCCCGCGGTTTCGTCCCGCCACGTTTTTTTCAGTACCTCCTCTTTTCCGATCCATTTCGCGCGTCCATTCTCATTCAAGCTGCAAATTTTGAGGATATTTCTCATTAAAGCGATCCTGAGAGGTATTAGATTTTTTTTGCCAAGCTCCAACGGCGGCTTTCCTCTTCCCGAGATGGTTTCAAGTTGGCCACGTATTCTTGAACCATCTGCTTTTTTCCGGCATGACGACTCAAGGTTCTTTTTTGTTCGATGTAATTGTTTTTCCCGTAACCAAGTCTCATCCCCAGTTTTTCACCTCCCACACCAGCGGTTGCGTCGGGTTTGTTTTTTCCTATGATTTTTTCTTCCTTGTTGCAGTACCTCCCTGAATGACCCCCACTCGTTGATCCTTCTCAATGCCAATACAATTATTCTTTACTGCCCGACCCGTGAAAAGATCTTCTTCTCTGCAGGGAATATGCCTCCCCAGACCTCTTCTTAATTTTTACATGCCAAACTGCCTTTTTAGGATGGCCCGTTGTTTTGTTGAACAATAAGATTTTTTTCCATCCCAGTCTCACTTTTGACCCGAATGTTTTCCTTTCCTTTTCCACTCGGTGACTTTGATGAGGTTGCCGTCCTTCTGGAGAGTGTTTTGGTCTGATTCATAGAGCGTTTCACTCGACTTCTTTTTTTTTCTTCCTCACTGTCGCCGACTTGCAAGCGTGAAAGTGACATCTGATTGCTCCCCTACCCTGATCCCAAACCCTGTTTTCTATGCTGATCATGTAAAAGGTGACTCCTCGGTTACGGTACCCCCCTTAATCCCTCCGTTTAAAAAGTATCGGCCGGTAGTACTTCCATTCGATATAAGTGCTTGACAGCCAGTTAAATAATTATGCCTTTTTCACTTCTTTTCTCTCACCCTTTCTGGCCTGCTTGAAATTCTTATTGATCTTTTGGTTCTGAACTCTCTCTCTTCGCCTAACCATAACATTTTCTCAGATGGAGGTGTAGGGAGGTGGAGTTAAACTATACAATTTTTCCTGTTAGGACTCTTTTTCCGCGTGGCTTCCCTGGTACTTAGGTCTTCCCCTTCAATGATTTAACTCTGGGAACATCCTTCTTCTATGGATTAGAGTATTTATAAAAGGGGGCCTTCCCTTTATATTCCATTTCTGATTTTTCCTCCTTGTGCCAGTATAGGAGAATTTATTCCTCCAAAAGGCTTGTTTTCTAGCCTCAGTTCTGAAGAACCCACGACCAGCTAGTTCATCGTCCTCCGTCCACCTCCGGTTAAATAGAGTCTGTTCCCAAAGCCCCTGAATACCCCCTTTTTCCATTGGACGAAACGCTCCCATTCTTCTTTGCGTTGGCCAGAAAACACCTGCCTCAGTTGATGAGAGCGGGTATCTTCGGTCACAGTGACTCCGTACGGGTCGCTCGAAGGTGAGCCTGATCCCTTCCGTTGCTATTATTGGAGTTCAGTTGTAACCCCAAATGGTTTCCAGAGACCCTTTTTTAAGCTGCATCCCTGATTTTTTTAAAGTCTCCCCAAAGGGAACAATTTTAGTCTGTTTCATTCTTTGGTGCTCGGCCTTTTTTCGTGAAGGGAGTTTTGATATCCCCCTGACCCTTTTCTATTTCCTCTAAGTATGCGTCCGACAACCCACCTGAGGTCCTTCTTCCTACCGGACACGCGCCGCAAAGTGAAACCTCTAGAGGCTATTCGAAGGCTGAGGCGACACGTCAAGAGAGGGTCCCAGCCGTCCGATAGACAAGCTTCCTTTCCTCTTACTCTGAGCTCTTTCTTTTTAACCCATCTGGCGGTCGGACGTTCTTAACCATCCCGTCCTTCTTACTCACCCTCTGGATCGATCGGTACAAGTGCCGCACGTGACACGATTACGTTCTGATAGATTCAGAGATTCTGGCCGCCCCTTCCTCCTTTTACACATAATTTTCCGTCTCCGGAATTTTTGACCAATTCCCTCCCTTTAATGAGAGCGCTAGGGACTCCTCGAAGGTCGCCCGTTTCTTAAAACCGCCAGCTTGACTACTGTGCACATTTTACTCCCCTTAGTTAACGTATCCGGTTCTGAATCCCCTGCCCTTCTTTCGGCAAGTTATATTTCTCCTTATTTCCCCCCCCCCTCCTCCCTGAATTGTAATAACTCCCCGTTATTAAGCTTTTATGCTGCCCGCACACTCGGAGAATACAAATCGGCAGGCCCACACGTCCTGCTCCCTCCCAGCATTTGATTTTAATTACGAGAAGGACCCCGCTCTTGTCGTCTACGTTCCCCCACTTCTTGTTCACGTTTCCTTATGCCGCGTGATCCCAGTTTTCCCCCGAATTGTCGTCTTTGCTGGGCGCCCCGATGGCCTGAGCCTTTCTTCAAAACCTCCTCCCCGGAAGAAACGACCCGCCTAGAATCTTTATCAGAGCCCCCGGAAAACAACATTCAAGGTCTCACTCTCCCCCTAACTCCAGAACCTTTCTTTGACCCCCTGAGAAATATCTTTTACAGTGGGGTTGTTTCCGTTTCCCCACCCATGGTCATCCCGAACTATCAGCCCCCTCCTTTAACCAGTTTCCCTTTTTCTATGTGCCCCGCTTCTCTCCACCAACCCTTCCTTTCCTGCTAGCTGAAAGTCCAAGCCTTCCAGCCCGCAGGGTAAGATCCCCCTTTTCTTTTTTGAAGGCGGCTTTTTAGTGAGTCCCCTGCTTAAATCTTCTAATCCACTTCGAAACTACACCTTTTTCTCGTGTGACCTTTTTCTTTTTGTCGCGGGCCTTCAGCCTCTTTTTCCCTTTTGGGTTATCTGGACACCGGAAGCAACCCCGCAAGCACGAGAATACCCTTTTCTCTAACGATTCCTGGACCGCTGCGGACAAGGGCCGGTCCCTCCTCTTTTCTCCCCATTTTATGGCTCGAGTCACGTCCTTATTGCGATATACCATCGACTTGACATCCGTTGGGGGTTCTGGTTCTAGTGCAGGCCACAGCTAACACATATCTGACCCCTCCGACAGAATGTATCGGCCCTCTCCCTTCCTCACATCGCATTCTGGTCTCTTTCTAAGGAACGATATGGGAATCTCCTTGTCGCGATTGCCTGAGTATTTTACAGCTTTGTCCTTCTTCTCCCCTTTTTTTTTGAGACAGGCTGGCTTCCTTCAAATTGTTTGCGTAGTTTATATGATAGGAGGGATACTTTCGCTGGCCCAAGTCGATTCAAGTAGCTTTTATTTTTTTTCCCCCTTCCTACTGAACTTCGACCTTCTTTTTGTGTGACGATTCGAGGAGTGGGACGCCGCCGCTAAGCCTTATCTTGTTTACCTTCACTTTGAATCCCCCAGTCTCGCTAGCTCCCAACCGACCAAAAGTTTCTTTCTTTTCTCCCGCAAGGTCTTCTCCCACCCCCGTGACCACAAACGGTTTAGATACATAACCCTCCGCCTTCGCAGCTGATTTTACCAGAGTGAGCGGCCGAATCGAATCTGTTTCTCGATTCTACTTCCCCCCCGTTCTTACGGCCCTTTCCTGACGCAGGTATAGTTCAGCCCTTTCTGGGCTTGAGGCAACCCCCCTCAAACCGGCCTAATAAGATTCTAACCCTCCTATTTTAGAGCGCATGCGACGCTTGTCCCAGAGTTTTTCGAAATAGATTAAAGTAAATTTTCACAGCGTGGGCCAATGAATTTGTTAGCTTCCTTTTTCCCATTGGGAATTGCCTGGTTGAGGTTTTCACTCTCTAAACACCAAGGACTACATTGGGCTAGTCCCCCGCACATCCCCGTGTGACTTTCTCTTTGAGTTTCCGAAGGTTGCTAGCAAGTCGTCCCTCAATTTGTCTATATCTTTCCGATTTTTCAGCCCTTCACCGCGGTCGCCTTAATGCCGGTACCTTCCCCCCTTCGTGCCAGCGCGATCTTATCATCAGTTATTTTGGTTGCCGGGCGGTTGATGGCCTTCCCCATTTCTTTTACCGTTATTTTTTAGTGGCTGCCGCCATAGTCTGAGAAAACCGGTTTTCCTCCATCTACCCACCCCCCCACCTTTCCAGAATTGCTCCGGTGTCATTCGTATTTGTCTTTTCGTAGGTGTCTTCTCAGTTCTATTTGAATTTTTTTTCGTGAGGAAGACCCTAACCTGATCAACGGACGCGTTATCGATTTTTTACCTGAGTCTCATTTTTTTTCCTTTCATTTCCCGATCGCCTCGAACCCCCTCCAATCGGTTTTTACCTTCGTGTTGTGCACTGCCTCATCAACGAAGGCCTTCGAAGAGGGTTCCCCTCCTTCTGACCGAGGCCGACACCCTCGTGGCCGTCTCTAGCTAATGTCTCGACCATTATTGTCATAGACCAGTGTTCTTCCGCCTTTTTTCATTCTCCAGGTGGGTCTGCATCCTCCCTTCCCTTATGTCCCCCTTCCACTCGTTCTACAATTCTTTGGCCAAGAAGTTGAAGTATATCGCAAGATTCAATTTTCGAATATTCTTTTCTCGGATTAGGTTCGGCCGGGGTCTACTTGATCATTTATTATGAGCCCACCCTGTCGATGACCTCACTTCAACGTTGAATCCTGGTAAGCGGTCCTTTTAGTGAATGAGGGTGGGATCGGCTTCTCCCTTTCTTTCTCTTCTGTCTTGCTCTTTGTCCCCTCCTATGGCGATCGCCCGAACTGAACTTAAGTGCGCCAGGATGTCTAGATAGCTCCCCTAGTTTCCTTTCCCTTCCCGACCAGTAGACATTTCTCCAGATTGAGTGATTGAGGCTCTCGAGTACCATCCTCGGTTTAAGAGTCTTTCTCTAGGATATATTAGGACGGAATCACTTGCTGACTTTTCTCCGACTCTAGCCTGCAGAAGATTCTTAAGACTTCGGTTTCGCTTGCAGCGTCCGAGTGTCCCGCGGGCTACGTGCAATAGAAATTCCCTTTGTTGGAGGTACTCTCCCCAGGCTCTCCCCCTTCATATGGCCCTAGAGACGCGAAGCATTAAAGAACTAGTTAATTCTCTATCCCCCGGCGATATTCCCTACAAAATTGGAGGGTTTTCTGGCTTCCTCCTTGGTCCTGAGTTTTCTGAGCTTTCTTTGATTTTGCGGCCCATTTTTCAAAAAGGAAACTCATCCTCATCATTCAAACTATCGCCTTCTCCTCCTTGATCCGCTCGCGTCTGTGTAACGTTCGCTGTCCCTAATTACGTCCACGCAAGTTGTCCAATGCACCAGGCCGTGCAGGGTTTCGTGCCCGCACGCCATACTGCGGCTTTGCGTGGAAGAATTCTGGGGTTAGGAAGGTTTGGTCACAACGCTAGGGAACCCTGGACCGTCGAGATTTTTCTCCCTTCTTGGGGGGTCGGTTCTCCCTTTCACCCCTCTGTCGATTAGCCAGAAAAGCTTTTCGTTCGCTTCGCCGCACCGGCCAACGTCTCCTACATTCTCCTTCCGGTCCATTCCCCGTTTTTAGCGCGTGTTTGACCAGCATTGAGCGTTGTGAACCAGCTTGTACTTTTTTACTGCAATACCGGCATTCCAATTTTCGGCCAACTCTCCTGCATCCTGTCCCCCCCCTTGCCAATCCATATGATTGACATATTGTACTTCCCTCCTGAACCCGACCTTTCTTTAGTTAGCAGCTTATGTTATGTTAGCGAATGTTTTCCTTTAGGTAACCCACCCCGAAAATAAAACTACTTGTTTTCTTAATCCTTTAAACCCACCGATCGTCATCCCCATTCGAAGTGAATCCAGAGTCTTCCCCCCTCTTGACTCGGACTTCATGCGATCCCATCGCGGCCGACCCCCTTTTCCCGGCTGTTTTCCGGCGTAAGGATTCTCCCCCCCTTCCCTCTTTCCTTTCCCGTCGAACCTCAGGTCCAATCTACCTTCGTACCGAAGTTTGATAATTGTTTCTAGTCTATTCCTTTAACGTGAAGATATTCCCCCCCGTATGACGAACTCGCCCCACCCTCTCTTAAAACGCTCGAATCACAAAGCACAAACCAACGCCCCCCCCGTCAAACGCGACCCCTAATCAAAATTTCACAACCTCTTTTCCGTCCATCTCTCCTGAAGACGTCGTAAAGGGATGCTCGTACGAATGGCCGTTTGTCACCACGTTTGCCCAGAATCAACCCCCCCCTTATTTCTTCTTGATGAACCCCAACGGCTGGTCCCCTTTTTTTCTTCGACAATCTCAAAAGAAGATTTTTTTCCTTTTTTCAGATGTAGTGCTCTTCGAAAAGATGCTAAGCGTCATTCAATCCTGCCTTTCCCGCAGTCGGGTCCTTGGCTTTCTGGCCGGTCAAAGGCTGCACACCTAGCCCCCCCCCCCCCACAGACCCTTCAGAGAACCCGCTGGTGCTGGGGCAAACCGACTCTTGTGAGTTATCATGTAATATTAACCCCGCTACCCAGCAACCAGGTCGTCCCCGATCTCTTCAATATTTCCCGACACTTCTGGTTCAAACTGCGGATATTCCAATATGTGACGCAGAGATTTTTCACTTTTCCTCCCCTTTTTCAGCTGGCAGGCGCTTCCGACCTTCTCTTGTGGAATGATGAAAAGGGTCGCTTCCCCTGTGGTGCAAGCTTTTCAGCTCTTGCTGAGCCCTTCTTCTGCGCGGCGACCTGTCATGCCGTTTGCGATACCCTTTTTCCCTTTCTGACTCCTCCCTTGAAACCTGACTCCGCCGCCACACCTCGGATCTCTTTCCTCATCATCACTTTTTGTTTGTGCTTTATTTAAGATTTTTTGTAAGCGATTCCTTGGTAGAGTGCGGCTCGTTTGAAGTATCGAACGAATTTTACTTTAACGTTCGCCGCGAAGGTCCGTACTCCTCGACTAGTGCAGAGCTTGTTTCCTTCCCCTTTTGACCTTTCCTCCGCATCCGAGGGCTGAGCCGTTTTCCCTCCCCCTCCCTCCAACCCAGTTTGCGGATCGCGTGATCGCTGCGTCATAATTTACTTTGCCACGTCTTCCAGTTGACTGATCTAGGAGGTCCTTGATCTCTTCTTCTCCCTCCCTGTTTAACGGTAATCGATGTCTGCCTCCCACACGTCACAACCGTTCTTCATTTTCCCCCCAAGTTCACAAGCTGTCTCGCCGTTCGGTGTGTGACGATGATTTGACTCTTGCCTCCTGCCCACCGCCCCTTTACCTCCCTTCGTTTCTCCTGATTGTAATTAAATAATAGTTTCTCCCCCTTTTTTCTCAAGTTCGCCGCTCATCGGCCAACGTCTTCGAGATTGCCGAAGCTTGTTCCTTCCCCTCCTTTGGTTTTCCTACAAGTGACCCCCAAAGCCCTATTTTGTTAGTGCTGGACGCCTTTTTGAACATCCTTATTCTTTCCTTCCCCGCCCTTCGACGTATTTCCCCCTCTTTCCTTCACCCCAAACGGTGCCTTTGAGGTTGTTTCGAACAGTTTTTGTTTCGTAGGACGATTTTTTTTTGGTTTTTTTTTTATGATTAGTACGGTTATTTCCAGGTAGGGGCGTGGTAGTCATACTGTAGTTTTGATCGGGCCGCGTTAAATCCCCCCCTTCATTGATCACCCATGACATCCCAGGTCGGGAGTTCTCTCTTCTTTTTTTCAAATGTTAAAAGGGGGAGCTCAGCCTATGTAGCCATCCTAAGCCGGCGGATTCGCCGTGGCAAGGATGGCCGCGATGAGGACGGCTTCCCCCTCCCCCGAGTGTTTCCTCCGTTCCATCCGTGTTTTCACCTTCTTTATAATTAAAGTCTAGGATGTGGCTGCTGCCAGTTGCGCCCTTCTTGCGAGCGGGGTTGACCTTGTCTTTTTCCTTTTCCGACAACCCAATAACATGGCTTTTTGCCGCCCCTCTTCCGTTTTAGGGAGTCTGAGTAAAAAGATTCCCCATTCTATCGTTATTGTTCTCGTGGTTGTCGGCAGTATTTGTCCCAAGAATTTGCTAGGTAGTCCCATCAATTTAGTTAACTTTCGGCACACCTTCTTCGTCGAGGGATTACTCCTCCCCTATAACCCGGGGCCGGGTTACTACCCACAATATTGACATGCCGCGTGGCGCTTGGAAGGTCTGTCTAATGCGACCGCAATGCTTGTAGTATGAGCCCCCTTCTTTCTCCTGACCCCCGCGTATGGCGCCTGCAGCAGGTCCCCCCCTCATTGTTCCCTAGCGTCTCTTCTGCACAGACCCCCTTTCTTCCCCCAAGAGAGTTTTTGCCCGATAGCCTGCTTGCCGGCAGAAAAAAACTTCAGACAGGTTACCCTTTCTTCCTGATTTGTAGGGGTATCGGCTTTCATAACAACTTAGTCTCAGTACAAAGGTTGGCGGCTTCTCGATCCCTGGGAGCCTTCGATTTGCTTAGGGGCTTCTTCGTTTAACCCAATCTTTTACGAGAATCCTCCCTCCCCATAGAGAGACCATCCTTATATCTTTGTTCACCCGGGGACCCAGTTTCTCGGCAGCTATCTGTTCCCGTTGCCCCCTCTCCTGTCTTCGGAGGTGAAGGCGTATGTTCTTCGATTTTCCCCTCTCTGCAAGCCGTTTTCGTTCCTCAACCGGGTCGACCTCTCTCGTACTTGCCTTTTTTAGCGCCTTAAAGAGAACGTCTCGACTTCTCTTAGCAGGCACAGGAGTCTAAAACGTCCCTCCTTATTTACCTGAAGATTAGCCGAGAGAAGAATGCCTCTTCCCCCCCTCCCTTGAGCTAGCGCGTTCTCCATCCAAGGTGTCGTCTCCTTCATTCCACCCCCTTTCTTATTTCCTATGGTTGATCTTACTCTGCAAGCTGCCCTAACGGAGTTCGTCTAGTTTCCCTCGCTCGGTGAGCCCACATCTAAGCCAATCCTCACGACTCCCACTCCATACTCGCTCCCAAATACCCTCCTTACTCTAGTACGCTTCTTCTTTTTTTTCTGGATTGAGTCGACCCCATGGATTCTGACAGCGTCACCTCCTGTCCCGTCGCTCCCCTGCCGAACTCTCCTTATTTCTCCCCCAGCACCACTGCACCATTCGGCAACTTTATTCTCTCCTTGTGAAACCTTCTCACTGAATTTTAACACATCGAACGATGTTTAGTTGAAGCCTGCTTATTCCTGCCTTTTCCAAACGGCGCGCCCCACCCACGACCTGCCGGAACCAACCCTGGTCCCCTTTATGAAGCATAACCTTCAGGAGCGCAGTCTCGAGCTGTCGGCCCACGATCGTGTCGTTCCTGATCCCCAGGCTTCGGCTCCTCTTGATAGACAAGTGCACCCCCCTGACCCGAGTATTTTTTTTATTTCTTTCCCTCTTGAGTCTTCATCTTTCATAAAACGGCAGTGGCCCTAACAGATCACTCCCTGATTCTTAGTATGCCTAAGCCTGGCCCCCAATTCAACGCTCCCCTCGCCACCTACCGACCACTACCTCCCCTTCTTGCACTATCTTTTGAATGGGGGTGGCGGCGTATACCACGGTAGAGCCTCAACCTCTGCTTCTCTCCGTAGCCAATGGCTCTTCCTTCCACGCCAGGACGTCTCAAACCCCCTTTTGATGCGGGATCGCTGAGTGTCTTTCCCTCGTAAATTTCTTCTTTTCTTTGCGAAATTTGCTGTTGATGAAGGATCGAGGTCTCGGAGAAATAATTAAGCTTTTTATCGCATCCCTTCACCCTTACACTCCAGCGATGCCCGGTTTTCGCCGGGGCCTAGCAGCTCTTTCGCTTTTTTTCCTCCTCTTCCCCCCCCCAGGAAGCCCCCTTCCCCCCTCCCCCTCTTCCTCCACGGATCGAACCTTTACCACTTTGTCCCTTTCGCTTTTAATCGCTTTTCTCCCTGAGATGCTTGTTTAACGGGCGCTCGAAATATCTGGTCACAAAAATTTTGCGTTCGAGAGCTGTAGTTTTCTGTGATATAGAGGCCCACCCTTTTAACACGCGACCTACTTTACCTCAGGTCCCTCCAGGCCATCTTCCTACTTTAACCTCGCTACCAGGTGGTCTCACGGCCGCGCATATGGTCATCCTGTCGCCTTTTTCCTTTCTGTCTCTAGAAAGTTTGTCATCCGGCCCTTGTGTTGTTTCTCCGGTTGCGCGTCCTCCCTTTTTTTTAGTTGATTAGACTCCTGGGAGTTGTTGATACTTGCTCGGCCAAGCTCGATCCTTTATATGTAGAGGTTGTCCCACTCCGAATATTTTTTTCCCTCCCCCCTTCCTTCCCGTTGTTGTTTTTTCTTTTTTTAGCTTGTCGGAGTGGGAAGTAACGCTCCGCTCCTCCTCTAGATTTGAAGCTTAAATGTTTGGACACTCAATTTTACTTTAGACTGAGCCACTACCGAAAACAAGGTGCAGGGATCTCCCTCCCCCTTATGTTATCCCGTAACCAACTTCATCTTTATGTTAAAGAGTCCCGGATACTACTTCAGTCTTCGGTAACGATCTCACCCCCTATTTTGGTCCTTCGCCATAATTTTCTCTATTTTCTAAGCAAGCGGGTTCCATTCTTCGACTGATGACTCTCTTCTTCTTTCGCCCTTGGCTTGGCCTTATAGCCCTCCCGCTCTGTCTCCCTCAAACTTGATTATTTAGGGTCGAGCGCACTTGTGCCGCGCTCCAGTTGCTACAAATCGGAGTATAAGGCTTCCCTTTTTCCAATCCTTGTTAACCTATTTTCTATCCGTGGACCTGGCCGCGGCTGGCCTTGGTTTCCCCTTTTTTCCCCCCGATAGAACCCCCAACACCTTCACTACCATAGATGCTGGCCCAGGCGACAACCTACTTTTGTTGTGTATTCTCTTTCCGTTTTGTATTTCACTAAGGGGAATATAGTAATCGAGGACATTGAGCCTCTAGCTCTCACCTTTCCTAAACCTCCCCTTCGGTGCCTTACCGGAAATGCTCTTTTTTGTAAAGAGCAAGAATCATAATCCTCCCTCCTTCTTTTGGGCCCCCCATTCATTGTTATCTGTATTCCCTATTATTTCCTTTTTTGCAAGACCATTTTAATCCGCCTCCAACCCCACTTAACCATTGTCGGGTTTAATTGTTTATTTGCCGGATGTGGCTATTTCTCTCCTTTAACATTTTTTTCCGTCCTCGAGGGACTCCCACTTACTTCCGGTTTTCTCGATTCCTCGAGACTGCCTTTTTCCCTTCTTCTATAAGCGACTTTCTCTCAAAGACCGGGTCATGACGGTTCCCTTACATCAAAGGCAGTCGAACGGGTTCCCTCCCTGTTTCTTCCGTCTTCCTCCACTATCTTTAATTTCATCAGCTCATGATTGTAGAGCATGAAGTCTATTTAAGCTTTTGCCAAAGTGTTTCTTCCGCTTTTTCTTTTTCTCGAATTTTGCTCTCAGCGCCGTACTTCTGCACATTAAATGTATTTTCTTTTTTCCCCATCTTTGGTCCCTGTACCTAATTTTTAACTCTGAAAGATAATGCCTTTTCGGCAGTTTTGGCTGAATCACCGGCTATGGTCTGCCGGGAGCTCCGTACTCTTCTGTCCCTTTTCTTTTTGCGAGGCCCTCTTGACCCTCAAATCCCTTTGACTCTTTTTCAGAGTCGCCCCCTCCTTTTCTATGATGAATGAGGATGGGTTTCTTCCGTGTGCGTTGTGCTTCAATTATGAGTTGCTTTCGTGTTGTGGACATCCCTTTTCCGGTCGACTTTGACTAAATTGAACGTTCACGTCCCTTCCCTATTGTGACTCGATCGATCCTTGGCCGTACCGTCCGGACTTCTTATATTCCCATGAAATTCCGCACTTAAGACGAGATGATATTTCGTCAGAGCCCTCAGATCAGGTAGCCTTCATGTGATTCTCGGATATTTCTCTTCTCATACTCTTCTTCTTTAAGCCGCCGACTTTCTTCTAAGAAACGAGGTCTCTCTTCCCTTGCTCTTTGTCCCTTTTCATACGGAATCGCAATTACCCCTCGTCTTGTCTTCGGCGACCGGCTTCGAGCCATTATGACATAGACCTGAAGCTAAGAACTTTTAACTTCCTAGTCAACACGGCGCACCTTCTCTCTATTTCACGACGGAAACCTTGGGACGTTTGCGATTCTTTCTACCGTTCGGTAGAGAGATCTTTAGGAAGAGATGCCGCGGTCCCTGGTTTTACACCTTCCCCCTACCCCCCATAATACCTCCCCCCTATCTGCTTGATTGAGCCTTGTCCTCAGCCGCCCCGTTGGTGGTACCGGCCGACTGGCCGCCTATCCCACCGCCCCTTCCTTCCTCTTAGCATGGTTTCGGCAGACAATCAATATTTCTGCTTTGTTTCTTTCCTCAGTCTGGGGAGGGCATTCTTGGCGTAACCGAATCTTTTTCTTTCAATGAGTGTCGTCGGCTGTAAGATTCTAGGTGTGGTAGGCAGCTTTTACTGTCTATTAGCCCTCCCCTCCCTTTTTTCGATCGCTTAAGAAGTAGACTGACCCTCTCCCCATTCCCACACCCCATAACACGGAAGATAAGGAACCACCCCCGGTGTATCTCTTTTCCGACCGCGACTTGATTTGTATGCCCAGCTTGCCATACTTTTCTTTAGATACTCCTCCAATTGATCCACGCCTGCACGCAGCAAACACGCCTTCCCCCCAATACCTCTCTATTCACAAATTGACGTCCGCCCTACCAACAGACATATTACCGTCTGAATAATGATGTTATGTTCTCTGGGAATTCTTCCCCTTCCCCCCCTATCGGCCATAACTAATGTGGCTTCCTAAGCCAACTTCATCACTTTTTTTTTCCTTTTCTCCCCCGATTTGACTTCCATCCCCGGATTGGAAAGAGTTCTCCTTCTTCTAGAATGAACCTATCGAGTGCCTCTATTTGCCCTTCGGTCACGAGCCGGCTTAGGGTTTTAAACTTACCATAGGATTTTTTTCCCTGCACCCCCGGTTACATGTGACCAGCGTACTCGTTCCCGCCCGTTTTGATATTTGTCCTGAGAACCTTCCCAGTTCTTTCATTTTCCCCTATTCCAGCTAACTTCCCATTCTTTCTCCCCCCTCTCCCCGACATGTCGAGTGAAACGCTCTTAATTCCCCACGGTCAACACCCCCCCCCTCTTACTTCCCCCATTCTAGCAACAATCACCGCGTGTGAAGGCCCCCTGCCCCCCTCATCTTTTCGAAAATTTTGCTGTTCTTCCCTCCTGCTTTGTTAAAAACAACGCGGCCATCACACAACCCTAGGCCTTTTTTCCCCCCCTTCTGAAAAAACCAACGTCTTCCCGGCGACACGCTTACAGGCAAAATATCGTTCCACTCAGATAGTCTCCCAGATTCACGTGATTCTTTCTTAAAATTAGGTCAGTAGGATTCCCATTTTCCCTCCCTTCTTCCTCCCGTGTCAGGATGGTTTGGCTGGCGGTCATTCCAGGCCCCCCCCTCCCTCACCCCAAAAACCGCTCCAAACCGCTGGTGTGGGGCAACCTGTATTCTGTGTCCTTTGGAGACCTCTATAATCTATTTCCCAACCGGCTACCCCCTGGACTATCTAGCCCCTCTCTCCTCTTTTTTCCCTTTTTACATTTTAATTATGACGCAGCTGAAAATAGTCTTATCAGCCTGTTTGAGATTGGCGGCTTCTACCGAAAGGATAGTTCAGCGAATGAGACATTTTCTCTCTCCCGACTATTGCCGTGATCCTTCTTATCCTTCTCTTTCCGTCAAACCTTTCGAGCACTGCCGGTTGCTATAATGAAGTTGTGTTTTTGAACGACCTTTCTCTGAGAAACAGTGTCACTTAAAATCGGATCTCCTCTTTTCTCCTTCCTACTTTGTTTGTTTTTCTATCTATCCTAGTTTCTGCCATATTATGTGTAGTTCTCTTCTTCCCTCACACGCAGTGTCTCTACCTTCCTTTTCGATGACCTCTGTGACGGCAGGATGCCCCTAGAGATGAAAGAGATTGCTTTTGCAACTCCCCTTTTTTATTCTCCCTCCCCGCTCCGCGCCTTTCTTCTCGGACGCACCTTCCACTCTCACCCGGCGGCTGATACGATATTTCCTCTCTTCAGTCCTCCCTCTGTTCCCTTTTCCCCCCGTGTAACCAGATTTTAGAATGCCTTTATAGAGTTTCCTGCTGAATTTTGCGGTTCATATGCTGTAATAGGAATCACACCCTTTCCAACCGAGACTCGTTTTTTTCCCCTGCCCCCCTCTTTTTTTCGCCTCCAGGTGTTTGACGATGATCCGTCCTTGAAAGAATCAGAACCTTCCTTTCCCCGCACCTATTTACTGCCGGGCTTGAATTTACTTCCTACTCCTCTTTTTTCGACCTAGCATTTATTACGATATTATTTACTTTCTTTACTGATTGGTCGACTCTTTCCTTTTTTGTTTAATAAAGACAAAAATGAATCTTCGTGTATGGCCCTCGTTTTGGCCCCCATCCTTCATTCTCTAATTGCGAAATTGAAGACGTATTCTATCTATTTTACCCCCCCCCTCCGTTCAATTTGATGAGGTTGTCCGTTGAAGTTATTCGAGGTGGTTTAGTATTTTATATGCCAGCTATTCCTTCAATAGCCAGGTTCGGGGCGATGCTTCCTTTTCTCTACTTTCAAGATCGGGCCCTCTTCCACAGCAATCAGGTGCTTGCCCCCCTCTCCCCAAGGTAGGGACGAGGTAGAGGATTTAAATTACCCGTTGCGTTCCATCCCTTCCCCCAGGTTTCATTGTCCCTCCCTTCAGACGGCGTTTCCCGTTTCCCTAAGGAACATGGTCTTCGTCTCTACGTGATGAACTCCTTTTTCCCCCGGATGAGTCCTCTATGTTATCCCCTAAAGATCTGATTGGCTTATGATTCAAAAGTTCTTTCCACTATCGGTTTTTAACGTTTCCATCCCTTCCTTTCCTCTCCCACCCCAAATAATGGTGCTGAGACCCGATGCTTGTAGGGATTTTCTCCCCCCTATGTCAAATCTACTTGATCGTTATTGGCATCTTCGGTTGCTGAGGCAGGAGTTGCGTCCCTTTTAGATTATTTATTACCCCCCAACCTCGTCACTCTTTTTTTCCCCACAGCTCATAGTCGCGTCGTCATCTTAGCTCAACCGTTTTCTTCTTTATTATCTTGCTTGTGCTGTGTGTGGAATCTCTTTGACATATCCTGCAGTAAGGAGTCTTCACGCCACTTCTTTTCTTTCATAGCCGAACTCTCTTTCCTTCTGAACACACCCCCTCTCTCTTCCCAGGCCGCCTGTTAACCAATGGCACTTCCCACTCTCGTATGTTCAGTTTCACCCACTCCCTTCCCCAACAAAGACTGAGGACCACTCCGAGATTCTTTGCCCCGGTCCCCGTCCCAACCTGCGGACGGACGGTCTGTGATGGGGGGGTCTTCTGAGGAGTCTCCTCAACCCTTTTAGAGCTCTTAGAATTCGTCCCTTCCCCTGTTTGCTGCTTCTTGAGGAGGTTAGTGTTCAACCGCCCGCGCATCTTCCATACTCATTCTCCTACTTCTGAAGAAGATACAAGGCAACCTTTTTCCGTCTGACTCTCTAGTTCCTTGGTTTCTCAGGCTGCTCTGCTTTTTCCTGCGTGAGTCTCGATTTTCTATTTCCCCTCCTCCCTTGTTGCCGTCCACTCACCCCACTCTTCTCTTTACAGATGAAGATGGTTACCCTCTGCCCCTCTCACCTTTCCCGAGCCCTAGGAGATCTGATATTAGCAGGCTCCCCTCTGTCTTTCCAACGTCAAGTAGCTGGATTTCCCCCTCCAGATATCCTAGTAGAAGAATGCGCTACGCGGAGCCGCTTTCCCCTTCCCCTCCCTCCTAAAATTTTATTTCTGAACGAATGGAACTATTTGCTTTACTCCGTTCTTTCTTCTACCCCGAGGAAACTGCGGTCCCCTCCCCCCTGCAATTCTTTGCATCAGATCGCGGATGGGGCGCACATCGAATACCTTCCCTCCCTCCTCAGGATCTCTCCACCCTACATTCAGCTGCGACGCGCGACTTGGGGTATTGAGTAAACTTAGAGTCTAAATCGAAAGCGGACGACACTTCCCTCCTCCTCGGCTAAATCTCCGTTTTCGCCAGAACACTGCCACCCCCCCTTTCCCACCGTTATCTTCTCTCTCCTCAACCCTTATTGACTTCAAGAATTGTAAAAAGAGAAGCCTTCCTTGCAGCAAGTCCAGGATTTTTCTTTCTTGCTGTCCCCACCTTTAGGCCCCCCCTATTCCTGAAAAAATGGTTATGAGCAATCTACCTGCGCGACAGTATTCTCTTCCTTTCCCCCCCTATTATTTTTCTGCCACTTCCTTCAACAATTCGGTCCGCTTATCTTTGACTCTTTATCTCCTCCTGACACACCGACTTTGACCCGAGTCTGTCTTTTTCCTCTGGAGAGCGCGGTGCCGAGCCCTTCTCAACCCTTCCCATTTTTCTCTCTTTAAAGAAATAGTCACGCAGGAGTACGTCGCCTGAATAGGGACTGCTGCCACCACCCCCCCATCGCCCAAAGTCCTCCCATGCCCCCCTCCTGAAATTCAAAAGTTGAGCCCCTCCGGCGAAAAGTGGTTTTTTTTTTCTTCTCATTACCCCCCTCTTTTGGTCGCGCCGATATGAGGAAGGCACCTAGCTTTTGCTTTTTCCAGACCTTGACAGCAAATGGTGACCTTTTCTTCACCTCAGCCTTAGACCCTCCACTGCTGATGCGGGATCGGTTTCAGTTTCCCCGTCTCCTCCCTTGCCGGCCAGGTATCCTAGGGTCCGGTTTTCCGGATCTTTGAGGAGATTGCTCCTGCTTTCTTAACCTCGGAAATACCAAATGCTCTAAGGCCCCGGGGGATTTTGTCGCTTGTCTTCCCTCCTATTTACTTCCCCTTTTTTTTGTTCTCCCCCGAGGCCACCGGACACACCGTCAATTCCGCAGCCATTTACCCTTCGATGTCAACCTTCAGTTTGTTTTTCCCTTTCGTCCTCTTTCCCCTATTCCTCTTCTCTGACGACTTCCTCCCCTTCTCCTCTACGAACATACGAGCGGGACCTGTTGAGCGCTGCGGGTTTGAGGTGCTCGCTCAGCCTTGACCCCTATCTGAACCTTTCTAAAGAATTTCTCCGTCCCGATTGTTAACATCTCGAAGCATTTCTCCCTTCCGCTCCCCTATATGGGGCATCGCTGTCTTGTGAAGGTGAGTATCGGACAGCTTGTCATAAGGCTTTTAACGGTTGGTCGAGACCCTGGACATGTTCTTGAGCGCCCTGCCTTTTTGCGTCGTTTCTTCCGGTGGATGTTGGCTAGGTGGCGGCAATTTTCGTAGCGGTATCCTTTTCCAATCCTTAATAG
>Ga0179591_1318724_pt1 | contig 17289 bp, 17 predicted proteins | sample CZOMad2_1_08_16f_FD_182891 | JGI IMG/M metagenome (GOLD analysis project Ga0179591, IMG submission 182891) | Vadose zone soil fungal communities from Angelo Coast Range Reserve, California, USA - CZOMad2_1_08_16fungal (PacBio error correction) | ecosystem: Environmental > Terrestrial > Soil >... | reverse complement strand
GCGCGCCCATCGGGGAGTCCCTCCCTCCTCCAAAAATACTTAAGGCGGCGTGCTCAGGCGCTGGTTGACTTTTATCAGCGTCACCCTCCTCTGTCTTTCCCTTTGTCTTCGACTTCTTTTTTTTTGCGTCTGCGCCTGGTCATGCGCGTTCGCCTCCCCCCCTTTTGTATTAGAAGCGGTGTTTGTTGGATATCTCACTCCAATTTTCGGATTCTGCCGGGGGTTTTTGTTCACTGCTCGACTCTTACCACCCACCTCTCTCAAGTAGCGATGGTGCCGGATCATTTCCCTAATGGAGTGCTACAAACGCTTCTGGGTGCCCCGTCGTTCCCTTTCCTGCTTTCCAGGTGGCCTCCCCAAGTTTTTCACAATTGATCGTTTGTCGTTGACTTGGGGTTCGAGGAGTCATCCCCCGCCTTCTACTGACCAGGCCGCACGCGGGTTCCTTTTTTTTCTTTTTCCCCCCCGCGAGAATTTCATTAAGATTTTTGTTTTTTTGTCACAATTTGACGCTTGGGCTGTGTGTTTTTTTCCCTCTTTTTAGGGCTAGAACGGCCAGACCCGGCCTTTGCCGCAGGTTCGCGTTCTTTCTTCGGAGTTCCGGTTCCTCCTTTTCGTCATTATTGCCACGAGCGTTCGAAATCCCTTTCGAGCGCCCTTCCCCTCCTAGGGGTGAGTTCACCCATTCATTGCCTTTTTCTTTTCCTGGCGATCGCAGTCGGCACCATCAGTAAACCATTCCGGTGGTTTTCCCGCTTTCGAGTGTGGGATCCCCCCCCCTCGATTCAGTCCTCGGAGAGGTCTTTCGCTATCACCCCCCCCTTCTTTTTGCTTTTTCATTAGTGGAGCTGATGAGTTTTTGGGCCATTTTTTCGATTAGTGATTCAGTATTAACTCGAAATTTCGACTTCCAACCCCACCCATTGATACTTTCCGGCGCCGTTGTTTATGTTTTACGACTTCAGGCTCGGCACACCGCCGTCTTCGGACGAAGGTCACCATTTGCCGATGACTCACAAGCTCTCCCCCCTTCAAATCTCCTTTGTTTTACGATGGACTTCGTTCTGGCGCTTCGTTATTTTTTTTTTTTTGAACCCCCCTTAAACCTTTTCCCCCCTTCGATTTTTAACGCGGGGCGATTTCCCTGACCTCTGCTTGCTCGAGGTTCCTCTCGGTTTCCTGGGGGATGGAACTGTTGCCGTCCTTTTTTTGGTTGACTCCCCTTCGAGCGTTTATAGTCCTTATTTTTTGTTGCTGGCTTTTTCCTTTTTTTTCCTGCCCCCCGAGAGTTCAATCTTTCCACTCTTCCGAGTCCTTCCCCCATTTCTTTTCTGGATATTCCGGCGTTCCAACGTTTTTGAGATTTGCGGCGATCAAGAAGATGTGGGTCCCTCAGTAGGCCTTCCGGCATTGCTTCGAGCCGCTTGGCAAAAACCTCGCCTTCGCGGCCAGTCTTTTCAGTAGCGGAACGGGCAAAGTAATTCACTCCCCGAAATCTTCTCTTTTCTTTTTAATCCGTTGTTGTTTTTTAGAGTTTTTTTTTTTCCCAAAACCCCCACAACACAACAGTTCCCCCCCAAATTTGATATTCAATTCTCGGTTGGGGTTGCGTGCCCCTCTGAATACGTTCCCTTTCTTGTATCGTGCGGGCGAGCACTGCAGACCCCTCCTCCGTTCATTCGTGCTCGGCCCCCCTACTCCACAATTTTCAACACCGGAATACCCTCACGTCCTCTCCCCCCCCTTTCCTGAGAGAATTTTCTCTTTGACCGATCGGTTCCACAATGACTTTACCCAGGCCATCAACCTCGATTCATATACTAGTACCCCCCCCTCCCGTCTTCCGTTGTCCCTCGCTGATCACGATGGCCCACTTTCGAAAGTTTACCTATGCAGGCACCTCCTCAGGCATCTTCAAACCCGTTTCGTCCCCCCCCAGAACTTTGACGACCTTTCCCGCGCGCCTTCGCTATGCCACCCCAAGTCCTCTGCCTTTTCCTCTGCCAAGTCGGTGCACGTTTTTCCGGTTTCACCTATTCTTTGTCCCTGCAGGAAGTTTCGGCTCCCACGTAAGTGCACCCGGCTCCCCAGGAATTCTTCCCTTCGCCCAATTCGATCAGGCCGGTCGCTTCACGCCATGACACTCGCTTTTTTTCCCCTCTCCTCACAGCAACCCGTTTTCTGTCCCGCTGCCTTCGCTTCTTTCAAAACCACGATCCTGATTTCCACCCTCTTTTTTGAACATGCTTTCCGGCTTCTCCCCCAAGAGCGGCTTCCCCACCATTCAATTCCCTATGTTGGACCCTCTCCTCCCTCTCGCTGTCTTATTTTTTTGTTGGGCTTACCTCTTCGCTTCTCAATTCCCCGCCCGACCCTGATTTCTGCCCTGGAAATATACGACCGACTCCTTGCCACTGCTTTCGCCGCCTTTTTTCGCTATCCTTTTCTCGTCAAACACTCCCAATTCTTGCGCTGGCCACTGCAAATAGCCAATTCTTTTACCTTTTCTCCCCCTAAAATCAGACTTGACTTTTCCCGAATTTTTTTTGGCCCCACAGACCAATGACCAGCGTGATCCCTCCCGAAGTAAAGGGCTTTTTCTGGCTTCCCCCCATCGAGCCTTGAGCCCAAGTAACGCACACCGTCTGCAAAATGTCCACTTTTTTTCCCCGGAGGACACTTAAGATAGCCCTTCCTCAGGCATAGGTGGAAAGAGGGTCGTTCTTCCTCTCAGTCCGGGCGCCACTCGCTCGTTCACCATCCCCTTTTATATTGGCCTGATCTTTTGGTAAGCTTTTCTTCGCCCTTTTACCACAAACTGTCATCCTCCGACTCCTAGGTCGGCTAAAGTATCCCCTTTCTCGTTCCTCACCAAGTTTTTCTAAGTGACGATTTTCTTTGTTTCGATAGCCAGGCGCAGAATCGCTGTTATCGACGCCTTTGTAAACGGCCCCTTTCCCTCTTGTTGCGACTTTCCAATTTCCCCGTGAATCCTGTTTTCGAGGCGCTTACCCCAACGAGGCGTTTTACGCAACCCTTTTTCTCTTCTGTGCCGCCCCGCTGTTAGTCTCCGATAATTTCTTTTCCCTACTTTTTCTTTTTTTCTTAGTTCTTGACGACGCCCGAAAGCGTTTTGGCTTCCCAGTCGCGCACCGGGTTGCGTCACATCTTTTTTTCCGTGCTTAGGCCTATGCACTTCCTATGATGTTTTTCAGAGCACCCTCCCTCCCTCCTTAGGACGGCTGGCGTCCCTATTGTCAATTTCCTTCGATTCTGTTTTAGCTTTCGCGAAACGGCCTGCAGGATCCCCCGTTTCCTTGGGTGTACCATAAGGTGTCTCTGGCTCCTCCTCCTTTTTGATGGGGGTTTTATTTTCCCCTTTCTTCTCGATAGTCCCCCCACAATTACAATGGAAGTAGCTGCTTTTTTGAGGCTTTCCCCCTCCTGCGCCCGTTCCCTCAGGAGCTTCCCCTCTACAACCTTCCTTTTCCTTGTCCTTTCTCTCTTGAGTTGGCCAGACTACCACCTTCCCCCTTTTGAGGTTCATGCGTTGTTTTGAATGTGGAGCCTCTCCTCCGGGCTTTTGAACGAATCCCTTTTTCTTCGTTGTCTTGATGTTTTCCAGTTTTCCCATTTTGGCCCCTCGTGCCTCCAATCGCCGTTTCTGTGTTTACTTCTCCGACTGGTGTCTATGTGCCAGGTTTCCCAGCGCCCTTCCTTTTCCGTTTTTTGCGAGGACATCCGTCCTATTGACCCCCTGGTCTCTTCCCTTTGCGTCGGTTGAGTTCCCAAGAGGAAGTCCCTTGCGGAAACCCGATTGCGTGAACCGATCCGAGCATCAGCCAGAGTTGCCTTCTTCCGAAGAGGCCGCTCACCCCCCCCTTTTTCCTCTTTAGAGTTACTTGTTTTCGCATGGCCCCATTCCCGTTTGAAAATTTTTTGTCTCCGAATTGGATCGGAGTGTTTCTGATCTTTTTTCGTTCCTCTCTCCCCTCCCCCCCCTTTTCGTGTGTGGACTGAAAGGCCCCCCCCTGCTTCTTTTTTTTTAATGTACCGGTGCGTTCTGGCGCCTTCCCCTTCGAGGGGAGAATTTCCGGCTCCGTGGTTGCGGCATGATTGGCGACTCCTCGCTTTCCCACCTCGTTCGGCTTTCCCTTTTGTTTTTTCACACCGATCCCCTTTTCCCCCTGCCTAAACTCTCCTTTGTGTTTAAGTCTTCAGTCGAGCGCTTTCGTAGGTTCGTTTTTTTTTCCGAAACGGGCGGAGAGTTCATTCGATGTGCGTTCCCCGGCATATGCTTTGCGCTCTTCCCTTCCTTCCTGAGATTTCTTTCCCCTTATGCTCGTGTTTAAGGAAGTGCTGTCCTCCAGCTTTTTTCCTTTTTCCTGTATGCTAGAGCGGTTCACAATCTAATCTCTTTTCCGAAGTTGGCTTCCCCATTTCGTTATGCTATATTTTTTTCCCATTTTGGTTACCGATCAGACTATTTGTTTCCTTCTCTGGGCAGTGTTATCGAGCAGGGCCAAGATCAAAAAATCGCCTTTCCCTCTCCCCCTCACGTTTATGGGTTTTAGGGAATCCTTTCTACTGCTTCACGACAAGACAAGCTATTTTACCCTAAGCCGTTGTTTTGTTGTTGATTTTATTACTACTGGTCGGTAGTGAAGTTCCCGTCTTCCTGTGAATTCCAAGCGAATCTTCGTCCTCGATCTCTTTGATCGCTGCCCCTTCAGTCTCCCTTCCTTCCCAAGACGCAGTTCACATAAGCGACACCGACTCCACTTTTCCCCGGGAAAATCAGCACGACCCGCCCTTCCGCCACTAAGCGAATGTTATATTTGACCGCTCTGCCCTCCTTTTTTCCCTTACTTGAACATCCCTCCCCTTCTCTCATAGAGACGTCCCCCCCCCCCCGAGATTAAATTGGCAATACCTCTGCCGTGATCCCTATGTGAGTTCTAGAAGATTTTTCCATGGCCTTCACATCTCATCGTCCATTGTTCCTCCCATTTTAGCCCCCCCCCCAGACCGACGGACCTGCGCGTCGGAAAGCCTTTGCTTTCACCAAAAGGAAGAGTTGAATCTTCTCCCGCCATCGGTCATCGGAGTGTTCTTTCTCCCTTCTGTTTTGTTCAGTGGCGTCCTTCTCCCCCCCTTTGCCACGCGCGGATTCTCCCCGTTCCCCCCAGTTTTGAAAGTTTGGACTTTTGTTTCGGTCCCATCCCCCCCCCGAATTGCCTCTTTACCTCCCCCCCAAACTTCCCCCCTCACCCGTGCGGAATCTCTCGGGCCTTCGTTCCCTCGCTCTGACTTTCCCCCCAACTAGACCTTGATAGTATTACCCACATTGAATTTTTTTTCTTTCACTGATGGTTCCGCCTGCGCAATCGCCCTTCCGTTCCCCCATTACCTTTCCTGGGGGAACTTCCTCCCCTCCTTCTCGAAGAAGCGTCTCGGTTATGACCCTTTTCTTGCTCGGTGGACACCTCCCGCACTTTCTCCCCTCTTCATGATGCCTTTCCCTATTCGAAGAAGCCGCCTTCCCCCTTCCTCCTCGTTTAGATTTTTTATTTTAAAAATTCCCCCCTCCCGCGGCCTGGCACCGTCCCAGTCTTAGCTACGACACGCGAAATTTGAAGGAGTATAGCCCACATCTTTTTTCAATAAAATGACCCCCTGCGTCTCATTTTTCGCCCCCCCCCTGGCTCCTATTCCCCCCCCTGACTAGCTCCAGGTTACCCCCCACTTCCACGCTTCTGGCCAATGATTAACATTTTCTGGTAGCTGCCTATATCCCTGGGAGGCCCGGTGGAAATTTGTTTTATCCCTTGCCTTTATGGCGGGTCTCCCCCTTAGCCCCACCCTAGCTACTTGGGCAGTGTGTTTTTTTGTAAGCGTCAGGATCCGTTACCCCAACCACCCGCATCAGCTGACCCCTCCTTCTTCTTCGCCAGCTCCCCGAGTAATGAAAAACCCCTTCCGTTCTTTTTTCCTTTGTTGCATCTCCAGGCGCCTCTCCGGCGCTTTTCCTTTCTGCCAGCCCCGCCGGTCAGCCGCCCCACATTTTTTTTTTCTTTGCCCCCCTTCCCCCAGGCTGGAATGCGCTGCGACTCCACCAGATGGTTAGAAAACCACGTTCAGCGTTTTTCTTCGCAGAATTGCTTCGCGCTCTGACCCCCCTCCTCTCTACATCCCTTTTGTCTGAGGAAGATTCTGGTCTCTCCACGGTGCGAAGAAGAGCCCTGTTTTCCTTCAACGATCTTCCCGACCTCGTCAGGGAAACTGTGCCTGTATGTTTGTTCCCAGAACCAGTCAAAGCGCTCCCAGTCGGCTGGCCCAGTAGTGCGGCGATTGAAGAGCGATCTTTCCTCCGATGCACGTCACTTCCGGGCGGATCCCCCGGTGCCCCTGGTTGATTACGAATTCTGTGGTTCTCTTTCTGACTCAGTAATATTTCTTTCGTCTGATGCCTTTTGGGGTTTGTTCAACCTGTATCCTAGATTTTTTCCAAAAAAGCAAAAAGTACTTTGATTGGCCTGATCGACGGATAACTCACTCTCCTTCCGCTTCCACACCAACTTTCCCCACGCCTTCCGTACCAGGTTCCTATCCTACCTTTTTTGGAATTCTACCAAGCCCCCCCCCTGTTTCCCATTTAAAGAGGTTGCGCGTGACTTTTTTTTCATAGGGCTTATTGGTCACCCCTCGTGAAAATTATCTTGCCTCCCTCCTCGGGGCTTTATTTTCCATTTGGCTGTCAAACTTATATCGGGTCCCCATTCTGAGCATTGGGAGATTTTTGAGCGTTTGGTCCATCCTCTTCATTTCAGGTTTTCGATGCCCCTTTCTTCCGGCCTTGCTGCCTCTCCCTTCCGGAGTCCGTTAGAGTTCCAATTTATTATGAGAGTTCTGAAGTAGAATTTCCCCCCCCCAAGAGAGAGATTGCCCGGCCATCGAGCCCTTCTTTCCTGCATGGTTAGATGTCCCATTTCATGTTGTGGTGCGATCGTCTTAGGATTGCGCCGAGCCATTCAGGTTTTCAAATTCGGTGGCTAAGATTCTCCTCGATTGGGTCGATCTCAGCGTCTCCCCCTGACTCTCTCTCCCCCCAACCTGGTATTGTGATTTTGTGGTGCTGGCAGCCTTTGGTCATTTGGTTTAAGACGTGCGGTTCTGATCTTTGAAGCTCCAGTCCCCTTTGAGACTTTCCTTGCTCCTGTTTGCTATTACAGTCCCTTCCCTTTGCGGGACCCCTTTTAGCCTTTTTTGACCTTGAAGAACCCCTTGCCTCTTTTTCCCTTATGGGCGAGTCTTTCCTTTTTCAGGCCGAAGCTTTTAGATCCCTGCGCGGGCTCGGTCTGTTTTTTCCTTCAAGCGATTCCTTTTAGCGGGAGATGGAAGTCATCTTTCTTTTCTGCGGAGGGCGTCATCTTTTATCACTTCGAGGGAGGGTTTTTTTTCTTTACTTTGGACCTCGGCGTTTTTGCAGTCGAGCCCCTCCCTGCGATGGATGTTTTTTTGGTTTCATGTCTTTCCGTCCTCCCCAGCGGTCCACTCTCCCTTCCTTATTTGCTTTTTTCCTCTTGTGGTACTCCCCCCCTTTGTTCCCAAAAGTTGGCGGTGTTCGTCTTCCCTCCGATTTGCATTTCTCGGCTGCTACTTGGCAGTGTGGTCGGACTTCCTTTGCCACGATACCCAAATTCCCCCCTCCTTGACGCGGTTCGCTTTCTCGTCTCCCGTGAACCCGACCAGAAATCTCCTCTAGCCGTTGTTGCTTGTTGCTCTTCTTTCTTGCTTTAATTCCCGTTTTTTTTTTGTTGTTTTACTATTTCCTCCCTCTTACCGCAAGCCGTCGTCTCTACTTCCGCGTTGTGAGAGTGACAAGCAGTTTCGTGCCACTGCAAGGCTTTCCAAGTGCAAATAGTCTTTTTGGTGTACCCCCTTCCACTTTTTTTTCCCACGCCCCCTCCCACGCCAGGCTCCTTCCTCGAGCGAGGTGATTTGAAGATCTGCGTCGGCCCGCAGCTCCCCCAGTCAAGCGCTGATTTTTTGACTTTCTTCCCCCCCACGAAGCGCTTCCCCCAGGGACCTTCACCTCGCCCGTGGCTCCCTTTTTGGTTTTTTCCGCCAAGCTCCTCTTCAGTGCTACCCCTCGCATGCCCTACTGAACCCGTTTTTCAAAACCCCCGTACGTGCTACCGCGCGGCCGCCCCTTCATTTTCTTCTTTTTTTAAGCTTGAATTTCGCCCCCTTCCCCTTTTTTTGTTCTTGAAGTTTGTTACTTCTCTACGACCTCCTCGTTGGTAAAAGAGCCTTCCTATTCCGTCCAAGTCATGAAGACCCCGGTGAAGTGTCCTCATCCCAGGTCCTCACTCCTCTTCCAGGACGGCCTCCTCCACCGCGTCACACCCCCCCCCACTCCCTCCCCTTTCAAAGAATCCAAACCCCAGGGGTCTTCACTCTCGGACTCTCGTTCCCAGATCTAGATCCAAACACAATCCTCTCCGGGACTTTTTCCCTCCCAAAGGACTTTCCCCCTCTCCGTGTTCCTCCCTGATTCGCCCCCCCCCCCCCCCTCCACTTGGTGGTGGCCCTTCCTCCTGTGGAAAGCCTTTGCCTGCTCGGATAATGCTTCTGACGGTTTGGCAATTCCTCCTCTTTTCCTCCCATGAAGAGACCCATTTTTTACCCCTCTTCCTATTCCTTTTTACCGGTTCCCCCCCCTTCCCCCCCCCCCGTGCGGTATTCGTCAAACACGTCAATCCTGAGATGTCCACACCCATTTTTTTTTTTCACTTCCCCCAGTCCTGGGCCGACCCCCTCGTCGACGGTTGAAGTTCGCACAAAGACAGACCCCCCCCTCCCAACTTAGTCTCCCAGCGCCTCGTCATGCGTCTTCCACATACGGCCACCATTTTCAACGACCACGCGCTTGGCAACCATGATTTCCCTTTATTAGATCCCCCTCAGGATCCCTCCCCCCCTCCCTCCCCCCTATGACCCGCGTGTCTTTTGTAGCGGAGACTTCCCTTCAGGCCTTTCGCCCCATTAGATTTCAAAATCAGATACGTGGCTTGACTTTTTGCAGCGGTCGACCCGTAACAAACCAAGGCCCTTAGAACGATATTTCTTTCGTCACCTTCCCCCCCCGCCGTGAACACACTTAAAAGGTTATCCGTTTCTCCGCATTTCCGTTAACTAGTAACTTGAGAGAATGAGCATTTTCTTTTTCCCTTCCCCCGCCAACGGTAAAGGTCCTCCCAGGTGATTTTCCAACATACAGCAGACCTTTTAACATGACCGCTTCTCCTCAAAATTCTGTTCGCCCCCACCCCACTTCCCTTATTCCCGAAGCCGTCCCTTTCCTCTTCAAGAAGAGGACCTTTTTTTCCAGACCCTTCCCTTTGTTTTGTTGAGATTTTGATATGTTCCTCTCTCGGAACCGCTTCGGCTCTCCCTCGACAGTTGGACCCTTCTCTTTTCCAAGCGCCGGCTCATCAATCGTTTATGAAGTTTCCCACCTCAAGCCTTCCTACTTGGCGGCTGGACCTTTGGCGCTGACCTGCGCTCATCTGGCCTGTCTTCTGCACTAATCCCAGCGAGCGGGATAAACGGTGATGTTGTGATCCCGAAGCGTGTTATTTTTGTCTCCTATATTAGGGCCTATGTTTTTTTTTCCGTCCTCGACTCCTAACAAAACTCGGGCAAGTATCAGCTTCTGGTCCGGATCGAATTGGCCGACTCTCATCAGGCTGCCCGTCTCCCCCCTTTTCCCCGATTGCCACGATTCCTTCTTCATGTTCTGATTGGGCACGCTTACCAAGGACAATGTTTTTTTGCAAGGCGCAGTGGGTCTTTCAATTGGCGTATATTTTCTCGCTTTTGGCCCCTTTCGGAAGTGGACTTTTTTTATTCCCCCTCGCTTGTCAGTTTGACATTTTGCGAGAGTACCCCCGAGTGTCTGTTGCGAGCCCCTTCGCACTGGGAGATCGTTTCTTGTGTGGCCCTCACGGTTTTTGCAATTTTGTTTTGTTTTTTTGTAGTATATATCTTTCCCGTTCCCACCGGCGTTGCTCGTTCCCTCCGTCTTTTCTTAAGTCCCATGGTGGCTCATGCCCTTGGAACCTTCCTGAGTTCCTTCCCCGAAGGACTCCCTTAACTCAAGGCTTTCTCACCGGCGGCTTCTTTTCCCCAACATATTACCCACATTTCCTTTTTTTTCCCCCCTCTGGGCCCGATTCGCATCGGCAAAATCTTTGTTGCAAACTTCTTTTAGAATCGGCTTCTCTTTTGTGAGAGATTATTCCTTGCCCCCTTTCTGTTCGAGATTAAGACCCAACTCTTTATTGTGGATTTTGATGGTATTGACCTCCTTTTTCTTTTGTAATTTGACGTTTTTTTGTTTTCCCTTTCGCTCATTTTTCTCCCTGATTATCGGTTGCCATGACGTGTACGCTCTTTTAGTTTGCACAACCGACTCTTTGGCGTCCCTTCAACTTTCCTCCCGGGGCCGGGTTTCTTTTTCAAAGGGAATACTCCTAAGGCGGGTCCGCTCTAGAGCTAGTCCCCCTTTTCTTGTTGGCCCGCCAAAAGGTTTGTACTCTTCAGTTTCGCTTCTCTGACTGAATTCTTTTTTTTTTTTTCGGGGACTTCTCCCTGTGATACAACGCTCGTGAGTTCCCGTCCGAGTCGGTGGTTTCTACTTCCTCTCGTATAGCGCTTCTTTTTTCCTGTTAATGTATTTAAGTCTTTTTCCGCAGTTTCCCCTCACTTTTGAGTGGATGGAGCGTCCTTTTTAGTTATGGCATTCTGTAATCTGTTCCCCCAATTTTGTCTCGGGGTCTGAGCACGAGCCCGTTTTCCCTATTGTTTCGGTCAGTAGCCTCCCTCTTTGAAGGTAAAAAACTTCCTCCCCCTTAGTCGTACTGGGGTTGGTCGCTAATTTAATGCTCCACTGAAAGTCCTACCCCCCCTGTTTTTCCAATACTCATCTCTTTTAGAAGACACTTTGGTTTGGTTCTTTGGCTCTGGGTGCTTTAAAAGTCCCCTCCCCTGAATTCCCTCAATCGACGCCCGTCGTCCTCTCCTTTGTTGATCGTTCTCGTTTTTTTTTGTCTCTTCCTGCCCAAGACTCCTCTTTCAATAGTATTGCGACCCTGCTACAACTTTGACAACAGGCGCATCCAGTGAACACGGACCCTAAGCCCATCCCTCCTCCATTTAGTCCTGCGGTGCCGGCAATCCCTCTTCCAAAGATGCCCCATCCTCTCTGACTAGCCTCAGGATTGCCACACCCAGTTTGCTTCCTTTTAAATCACCTCCGTTGCTTCCCCCGATATTCCGTCCTCTTCTCCGATAATCTGTAGGCAAGCCCCCTCTTGAATGATCTCTCTACACGGTTCGTCCCCAAAAACGTAAACCCAGAAGCCTCTCTCCCCTCCACCTTCTCCTTTCTTCCCCCCACCTGTTAAGTTGCCAGTCTTTCGGCCCACGTAATCGGGCACGTTTTCCTTCTCTAAGCTGGTTCACGCTCAGGAAGGCGGCCCGTAATAGCAAAACCCCGTGCGCCGGTCCTTTTCCGTCCCGAAATTTTTACCAATTCCTTCCTCCCCCAACCCCCACCCCCCCCCTTTTTTCTCGTCTGCAGCATCCCCCACCTTCAAAGTTGGCGGAATTTTATGCGCGCTGAAAGCCTCCTAACTACAGCTCCTTCCTGTCCCCCCGACCTTTTTCCCCCTTATTTTCCGCTGAGCAAGATTCGTCTTCCCCCCTTTTCCCCCATGAATATGAACTCGGCCCCTGGGGCCCTCGAGAAATACGGGCTCTCTGGCTTATGCTCTCGCTCCCCCCTTTTTGGCACACTTCCTCCGCCTTTCTCGCCGCATGCTGCCCTTGTCCCGACCCCTAATTTCGCGCCCTCCCTCGTTCGATGACGTATCTTTTTCTTCCAAAACAAGTCGTCTCTGGCCCAGCACCTCCCCCAAGGGCAGAAATTTTCCCGCCCATCTAAACGGAATTTTGCCTTCTTCCCATTTTCCCGAACCTTACCCTCCTGTAAGTTCTCCGTCCTTAATCTACCGCCTCCACATAAGAGGATTAGAGCCCCCCCCAGTCAACGCAAGACGTCCCCCCTCTACCCAGTTTCCTTGGTTTCGGTTTTGACCCCCCCCCTCCTTCTCCACCTGACTCCTTATAGGGTCCCCCCCGCGGTGTCTTTAGACGTTGCGAGCGGTCTCCCCCCTTCCTCCGTCCCCAATCAGATACCATTGTTTCTACTTTTTTTGTAAGCGTTCTGGTATCCCGGTTCACCCACCCCACCGGCCTCCTCGACGTATTTTAGATAACCCTCTTCCTTTCCCCAAAGTCACCGGTTTGTCCTCCCGCTCCCCTTGAATCTCAGTTAGAATCGCGGAATCCCCGCCAGACGTCCATCCCAATTTTTCCCGCTTTTTGCGTGCTTTTGGTCTCTTCCCCCCCCAGCCTTTTTTTTTTCCCATGGCGGTTTTTTCCACAAAAGTGGTTCGCAACTTTCGCGGAGAGCCCGCCCCTAGTTTTTTTCCGCTTTCTTCAACCTATCTTACTAAGTTGTTGTTTTTGAGCTATTTGATTTTCTGTTTGTCCCGTCTCTTCCTTTTTGAAAGCGGTCTTCCTCCTACTCAGCCGTTGACCAGTCTTTTTTTCCCGGGGGACTTTCCCCTCCGCTGGATGAATTGCCGTTCAATCACTCCCCGTCATGTCCTTTGGACCGTCCTGTCCCTTATTCCCTCCGCTTCGCCGGCTTGACCTGAGGGCGCTTACCAGGTGAGGGATTTTTCACGAAGCGGTGGATTGTTTACAGAATATTAGGTCTTTGCCGGTTTTTGTACCTCTCCTTGTTTACAACACCACAACCCCCCGGACAAGTAGCTGCTTTTTAGGATTTAGACTTGGCCGCCAAAGAAGGCGGCCCCCGCTACAACAGCCAGATTTGGCCCTATTCCTTTCGTCCTTGGCTTCCTTGGGCGAACCCTTCCAGCTGAAAATGTGCTCAGGTTTTTGCATAGTTTTTCTTTGACCCTTGCTCTATGCGCGGATTTTCCTCAGAGAACCCATGAGACTTAAGGCGGGTTCCATGGTGATTCCCCCACCTTTTTGTGAGAATCCCCTAGTTTGGGGCTGACCATCGTCCCTTTGCCGTGCAGTGTGTGGCCAGCCTTTCCTCCTTTTTTGTTTGACGAGATCCTGTCCCGCAGTCCTCGCCAGTGTTAAAGCTCTTCGTATCTTTCCCATTGACTTGTTCCTTTCGCTGTCGTTTTTCCCTCCATCAGCGAAGCCCTTTACAGAATTCTTTTTGCGAAGGAGGGTCTTCCTTCACCAATATGCAAGACTTTTTTTTTCCCCCTCGCGCTGGCCTTTTTCTCCTCCGGCCCCCATCAGGTTTTCCCCTTTCCCGGCGTCTATCCGGATCGAGTTGGGTCTATATATTTCAGCGATATCCGATCTTTTGCCCCCCTTTTTTTCTTTTTTGTGTTCACCGATTTTTTGTTTTTTTCCCCTTCCCGCGTCTGGATGAGTCCTTGAATCCCCCTAATTTTTCGACCGGTCTACTTCTACTTTTGCTGCGACGTTTTTTTCCTAAGACTACTTCTCGGGACCCCGCCCGTTTGTCTTTTCAGAGAAGGAACCCCCCCCCTTGCCATTATTTGGTTTAAAATCTTAAGTGGTTGGTTTTTCGAAGGGGGCGAGCTTTCCCTGCCCCCCCTTTCTTTTGGCTAAGAAAACTGTTTTCGGATCACCCCTTTTTCGCGTTGCTTTTTTTTTTTATTGCGAGAGTCCTTCGCCCCCACCAGGTTTTCCCTTCCTCTTCTATTTCCGGTTTTGGACTCTTCTTAGACGCGATGTTTATGGGTAAGTATTCCGGCCCTCCGCGCTTTTCAACTTGATACCTTTTTCTTCCCTCTTTTGCTTGCCTTCTTTTTTTTCCTACAGGTGTCCTTTTTCGGTAGATCAAGCTCTTGCCAGGAGAGAAGGTTGCGTGCTAGACGACTCTGGGGAACGATCACCCCACACCGCCTTCGGCGGACGACCGTTCCCCTTTTCTTTTCCCCTGGAATTTCATCTGCCATTCCCCCTTTTTCCCAGAAATATCTATATTTTACTCTCCTTTTGGTCCTTGATCAGCGGTTCGTGCACGGTTAACCCCTTGCGAAATTCGCCGCGAAGGATTTCCTTCTCGTTTGTGGAAAGCCTTATTTTGAGCCCCCTTCTCCCTTAGACCGAAGACTGTTACCATCTGTACAACCTCTCCCCAATTTGCCTTTTTTTTTAACTCCCTCAAAGAAAGGACTTCTGCCCCCCCCCTGAGCGACATTGATTTCCCCCCTCTCGCAGGAACGGGACCTGACTTCCATCCCCTTTTCACCTCTCTTAGTACGCTCGACGTCTTTTCACAAATAGTTGTTTTTTTTTTCAGGGAAACAATACCTGCCCCCCGATTGCGTCACTCTCTCCACCCTGATACTATTCCTTCCTTTTGTAATCGATGAACTCTCCCCTTCAGTCCCACCCCAACAGCATCCCCTCCCGAGCAGCAAGCCTTCGTAATCTTCCCCACAAGGACATCTTTTTGTGAACCTTCCTCCCTTCCCTCCGTTCCCCTTTTGTCCCTTTCTTCTTCGCCGAATTCGGCGTGGGACCGCGCAGGACCTTCCCTTGAAAGCAACACCCCCCTGTCGCCGGTCCTTTTCGAAATTTCTCTTCAAGGACGGTTCGCCTCCCGTCCCCTTCCACCCCACCTGAAGGCCCCCGCCACCATAACCAAGCTGGCGGTATCGTCTCTCGCGAGAAAGATCCTCTCTCCAAACCACTATTGTAACTGAATTTTTTTCCCCCCCTTATTCCCTCTTTTTTGATCATTTTCTCCTCTTTAGCAAATTCCCTTTTGATTGGTGGAACCTCGAGACCCCCTCCCGGCAAGCGGTCCCTGGATTACTGTTTCTTCGCCTTCTCCCGGTGCAATTCCAGCCTTCGTCCTCTGTTTATGACATGGCAATAAGCATACCCCTCCATGGTCTTTTCTTTACGAAGCCGGTTCGCTAGGCTAGTAGTAGTCCACCAATAGAGTTTTTTTTTTTAAAAACCTGAAACCCCCTCCAAAGGCTTTCCCCGAACGTGGGCCCTCCCCCCCTCGGCAGCCTTTACTTCTAGCCCCCCCCTGTTAGAATGGACCCGAGCTCCTCTGGAGCTTCTGCGGACCAACAACCCAGAAGTAGGCTCCCGTTTTTTCCCACAAAAGATCGGGCCACCCCTGTCCACCCCGGCGTGGCACCGTGCCAGAACAAATTTTAATTCATATACCATTTTTTCCTCCGTGAGACCATCGGGAGGGGGACGCTTCCCCGAATGATGCGTTTCCTACAAACCTCTTCCGCCCAAAATCATCCTTCCTTTTTCTTCTCGTTTGTTCCCCTCTTCCTTCCCCCGTTACAACACCCAAAAGGAAGGAAGCCGTCGATTTCTCACTTCACGATTCGGTACTCACAACCTCTAAACGTACCCTTTCCCCCTCCCGCATTTGTGCATCGTTCCCCCTTCTCCCTAATAGGTCAATTCCCTCCCGGACTCCTCCAACTTCGCGGTGTTTTTATTCAATTCATCCAGGCTCTGGCCTCACTTCCCTACAAGCTTTTCCTCAACGTGTGAGTCCTTCTTTGCGCTTTCCTTCTAGAGTCTTTAGTTTTTCTACCCCCTCCTGGTGCATTTCTTAACTGAGCGTAAGATTGGTGCCGCCTCCTAGTTTCGAACCAGTTTTTCCGGCGCCATCGCAAAAAGGAGTGTCGATCTAGCCAAAGCACGCCGCTGCATGCGGGTTTTTTTCCCTCTTCCTTTTTATTACTTCCGCATCTGCGCCTTGTCCCTTTGAAGACCCTTGGTTGAGCCGGAGCCCCTGTGTTTTGAAGGTTGTGTTTTTTTTCTTCCTAGGTTGGATCTGGCGATCGTCGATCTTGACCCTTTTTCTGATGCCGGTGGGTTTTCCCTTTTATCCCTCCCCTCCTCCTTTTTTTTTTCCCCCCATCCTTCCCCCCGTATTCTAGTGCTTTTTTTTCCGAAGGTTGCTGCCCCGCCGCAGAAGTTCGAATACACACCTCCCGCTTGGCAACCTTTTCCCTTCTCTTCTATCTAATTCTTTTGGCTTCTAAAAAGAATCTCAGGTTTGCAAGCGCTTGCTTTTGTACTTTTGCTCTCTTCCGTCTTTTCCACCTTTCCTAAGCCTCCCTGTGGCTGCCCAGCTTAAACTGCGGGGAAGTCCTTTTCGAGTACTTCCCCCCCCCTCGATTAGTGGTCCCTCCCATATCCACCTTGGTCTACCTCTGTTTCCCTTTTGTTTCCCCACGCATTTCCGTTTTGGACGAGATAGCAGTTTCCTAGTCGACCGGATTTTCCGACGTTTGCCTTCGTAGAGTTCCCCTTTATCATTTGGTGCGAGGATAGACTGCAAGAGCTTAAGGCATAGACACCCCCCCCCCACAAGGCGTTATCAGAGGGACGTTTTTTATCACAAATCTTCCCCCCTTTCCTTTTTTTTTAGGCCTCCATTTTTCCGATTGCGATTCCCCCATCAGAGGACGTTTTCTTCATAATTCAGGACTCTGGGATTCGATTTTCCCGAGCTCTTTCCCCCAGTAAGAACCCTTTTTTGTTTTATTCTGCTTTCCTCGTTGAATTTGTTTCCCTGAGTTCGGGCTTCTCCGTGAAGCGACCTGACCGGGATACCTTCGCCCCTTTTTTTTGCCTACTGTACTCCGCCCGAGCCTGGTCCAACTTTTTACTTTTATCTTAAGTTCCCCACGTGCATGAAAGGATGGCCGGGCTCTCTTCAAATCTTTTTGTTCGACCGAAGGCGGGCGACCGTCGTTTTCCCTCTGGTTTTGCCTCATCCCCACGTTTTTTTTTTTTAGAGGGAGTTTAGCGGTCCCTAGGAGCTGTCGATCTTGCGAGATTTTGCCGGTCTCCACGTCTCCCTTCCTCTATTCACTGTCATGCGTTTTTTTTTCTTCCCTAGAGCGTTAGGTTGATTTCTTGTCCTGTATTGAATCAGCGTTCACCCCCCAAATTCGCCTTCCTGTGCTGACGTTCCTCGTTATTGTTCTTTTCCTTTTTCCCCTTGAGCGTATTTCCCCTACCCATTTTCCCTTTCGTCGGAATGTTGGATAGCCGCTGGCCATCTACACCAATCGCCCTTTTCGCTGAGCAGTTCTTCAGACCCCGTGGGGGTTAGGATTACTCTTCCACCTTTGCACTTACGCATGA
>Ga0179591_1265601_pt1 | contig 17291 bp, 28 predicted proteins | sample CZOMad2_1_08_16f_FD_182891 | JGI IMG/M metagenome (GOLD analysis project Ga0179591, IMG submission 182891) | Vadose zone soil fungal communities from Angelo Coast Range Reserve, California, USA - CZOMad2_1_08_16fungal (PacBio error correction) | ecosystem: Environmental > Terrestrial > Soil >... | reverse complement strand
GCAACCTTCCCCAAAGATTTCATCCCTTTTCCTTCGTTTTTTTTCTTTTTTGAGATTCTTTTCGTCTGGGCGTGCTAGTCTTGGCGCCTTCATTCCCCCCCCCCCTTGTTCGCAGGTCGTTTTCTTCTGTTCGTTTTGGAACCACTGTAATGTTATGAGATGCGTCTGCTTTAATTTTTCTTCTTCCTTTTGTTTCGTTAGTTTTCTCCCCCGTTTCTCCTAACTTTATTAGCGTAGTAACTCACCCTTTTCCTCCCCGCTTCGTTTGGTTCTACAGAACTCATGCGATTGCGTTGCTTCCTCCCCTGACCCAGGCCCAGCCGTTGCTTCCTTCCCTTTCCCTCCCCCGCTTCATATCGATTTTTGGGGGACGTCTCCCTTTTTTCTTTAGCGTCTTTCTGGCTACGTATCGGGATTAGGACGCTCGGCTCGCTCCTTTTGTTTGCTAGAGTCCCCCTTTGGGAGAGGAGTTTTTCTTTTTTTTTTTCAAAATCTTACCAGGAGAGTTCTTTTAGGAGTCTGAAATTTTTTGGTTTTGTTTCCCTTCATGTCGACTTTGTTTTCAGTGATCGCTGCTTGCTTGTCCCTTTTCCCCCGACGCTTGGCTCAATTCATGTCCTTCTTTATTGTTCACCTTCTTTCCCTCTGTATTTGAGAAAATTGCTTTCCTCAGGTAGAGAGCCCTGTTTGCCTGAGGGTTTTCTTGGTATGGTTTTTCCCTGGACCCCAGCTTTTAATAGGGGCCGGGTGCGAAACGCTTCGACATGATTTTTGCCTTTTTTTCCCCAGAACAATATTATTGACACCCCGACAATTCCTTTCTGTGAGTTGCCTGCCCACTTTGGGCCAGGGTATTCTTTGCTTCCTCTCGGTGCAATTGAACGTTGGATTTCTTTGTGCTTCGTGTGAGTTTCCGGTTTTTCTCTTTTTGAATTACGCCTTGTCGAAAGTCTGCCCGGTTCCCCAACCAACATATTTTTGGATTGCGGTCATTCCGAACCCCACATGCTTGACCTAAAATGCTTTTTTTTCCCCTCCCCGCTTTTCCGGCCAGTTATGGCGTCTAACACCTTTTGCTTACTTCCCTTTTGGCTTTTTCGCTTTTGCCCCGCTTGAACCGCCCGTACCTGTCTGCCCTTTTTTCCCTCTGCCACCATTCCCCGCTCTACGGACTTTTTACGAACATATACTTGGGATCAATGATGACTGAATTTGCGCTTTCCTTTGTCAGCTTGTCCGCGCTTCGTTAGCTTACTCGTTTTTTCCCCTTTTTTTTCCCTTTGAATCATCGTGGAGTGTTTCCCCCACATGAAATCGTTCCTATTTTGATACTTGCTATACTTTTTTGGATAGACCGCCTTTGATTTTTTCTAATGTCCATGAAGCCGTGCTTTTCTTTGCTGGTTCCCCCACTGACGATAAGACCCTTCTACCTTGGCTTCCTCCAGCCGTCTCTTTTACCTGTGCTCTTAGCCACCCCGGCCGATCAGACCTTCTCCTCTCGAAGTTAGTCCGTCATTTATTAGCGAAAAGACTCCCCCCTGGTTTGCCTTTAGAGCGCAATCCAATTACCCCCACCCGCGGCTGTGATCGTTATTGATGTCGCGCGGGGATGTGTATGTTTCTTTTTTTTCTACTCCCCACCTCCCCCGGAAACTCTGTGTTCGCTTGTTCCTTCTTTTCCGCGATCAATTTTCCCCCCCCATGCCCACCTCCATCTCCTTTGATCGCGCGGGCCTCCCCAGCTTTCTGTCGACAATCGTCACCCCCTTTTACGTGTTGCATTTTTTTTTTTTTCCAACCCTTTTGTAAGGCCCCCTTTTTGACCCTTAGTCGCGAATGACCTCTTTTGCGCCATTGGAGAGCGTTAGAATTGTTTGACTCCCCAGGACTTTTCGTCCTTCCTTTTTTACCTTTTTCCTTAGTGTATCTTGTCGTTGGGGGGGATTTTCCCCCAGTTTAGATTCTGCCTTCAATGTGTATTGCGCCCTTCCCTTTTTCTGATTTCTATCCTTTTCTTCTCCATTAAGACCCTTCCTGACCTTGTTATTTTTTTGACTTTATGATTTGCCTACTCAAGTCCTTATTCTTGTCGTTTACTGGCCCCTCCCCCTCCTTTCATCTTCTATCTTCCATAACCCCCCCTGCGCATACCGGTTTTTTCCCTCCCCGGTCTGTTTACCGCATAATTTGGTCGATTTTCATTGCCCCCCTGAAAACCCCCTTTCTGTTTTTTCCCCTGACACTATGATTCCTTTCTGACAGATCTGGTTCTTTCCCTTGCATCCCCCTGAATTGTCTGTGATGCTGTCCTTGTTTTTTAATATTACCCAAGCCCCAATCAGTAGTCTCCCTGATCGAAGCGGATTGTCAGTATAGATATTTTCTATCACTTTCCCTGCTGCTGAACATTTAGACCTTTTATCCCCTTTTTCTCACCAACCCGAGGATTGGGTGCGAGGGTAAGGTTAGACCCCTAGGACCGCCCCTCTAGACGCTTAGTCAGTGCGCCTTCCCCGCTATTCGTCTAGGGGATGTCGTGTTTTCTGTTCTAGCCATATATAGCTCTATCCCTGTCTTTTTTCCTCGTGCCCTTTTGTCGAAGATCCCTTTAACGTGGCAGCATTTTTTTTCTCTTCCCCTTTTTTTGTTTTTTGACGTCTTTCTGCTGGCCCTGTTAATTTTATTTTCCCTTTCGACCGCCCACGCTGACCGATATCCCATCTCTTTTTTCCCCTTCCCCCTTCCACCCCACTACAATGCCAGACCCTGACGAGAGTAGAAATCGTCCCCCATCTCTTTTGAGGTACCCATGATGCCTTTCTTGCCTCGCGGGCTCGTGTTGCGCAGGTCTAAGAAAGCCACTCCACACGTCGAACTTCTTTTCTCCCATAGTCAGAACCCGTTCCGTGCAGCCATGTACCTTGCGAACCACATCGCTTTTTCTTCCGCTGTTTTTTCTTTTCCGTACGTTGCACGGAGTTGCAGGCTTGGTCGTGATTACCAGCTGTATGTCCCCCCTCCCCCCCTTTCTTCATCCATCTTTCCCAGGAAATATGACCTTTTCTTTCCCTTGTCGGTGTTTTATTGCACGTTACCAGACTTGAGTCCACTGCTTTTATTTTGGTTTCCCCTGACCCAGATAGATACCCATTCATTGTATTCGCAGTTTGTTCTGCCAGATCTTCCCCTTACTGAGTTTCATTCACACTTTGCCAGTCCCTTTTTCCTTCTTCCTGTCACTTTCAGTCCTCACTGGGTCTCGACCAGTCTTCGTTTTTCTTCCTTCTTATGAGCGCGCATGGTCAGGATCTCCGCCAGTGCCTGCCGAATTAATCTTATTAAAACTACACCTACCCGCCCAACATCTTGATTTCTGGCACCCTCTTTCCAATTACCCTGTCCCTCAAAGATGCTTCGCGTACTTGAAAGTTTTCCTTAACACAAAGTTTTTCCCCCCGCGGAAAAACTTTTCACGTGTTCTTGTACCCGCTTTTCGAATTTTGTATAGCGCTGTTCACTGATTCTTCCCCCTTTCCTTTCGATTCTTTCGCTGACTCCTCTGGCACGCGACACACCTTCGTTCATGGGTTTTCTTTCGTGTAGGAAAATACCCACCCAGCCCAGCCACGCAACGTCCCACCTGCTTCTTTCAGCCACCCTTTAGATTTCCTTTACATTTTTGTTGCGATGTACGAACCTTGCAACTTTTCTGCTTTCGTGAGAAGCCCTCCCACGCTCCGTAGCCCCTCTATCGGATAGGTGTCCTTTTTTAGGTGTCCACCCGCCCTTTAGCGTTCACTCCCTGACCCCTGTCGGACGCCCACACTGCTTCTCCCTTTTGACGATATTAGGGTCATTGGAAACCAGTCCTCCTCTGACCTCCTTTTTTTGAGCCCCATTCACGTTCAATGCTTTCTGCCTGATTTTTCTAATGGACCCTGTATGAACGACCGTCCCCCTTTTGAACTTATTTCCTTTTTCCACCCCCCGCTCCAAGATTAGTCCCTGCCTACACTAACGACCCCTCCCCCCCACTCTCCTTGCATTCTGGAACGCTTTGGTCCCCTCTCATCTTGCAGCTACGGCCCTACCCCAGATGTTCTGGTCATTTCCCCGCTGCTTCTTTTTGTTTGAGACCAATCACGAAGTAATGGACGGGCTTTCCCTTTTTTTCTCTAACCCGATCCCCCCCCCTCCCTATCCTTGTTACACCCATTGGAAGAAGTTTCTCTTTCACTCCCCTAGATCGTTTCGCCTGATTACCTCATCTTTCTGCTTTCCCAGGCTTTCTTTTCTTTTCCCCCAGGCCTCCTTCTTTTGTTTCGCCGTGATCCCCTCTGCTCCCGTCGGGCCTCAGAACAGAGCAGTCCCCTCAACCTTGTACGTAAAGAAACAATCTCATCCGAATTGTCAAGGTCCCTGCAGGCTTTTTAACAGCATTTGAAGACATTCCCCCTCCTTTCCCTATAGAGGTGAATCCTTTTTCTCTTAGTCAGATTCTTTCCATTCTCTTTTACGGCCCAACCGTCTTTCACTGCAACCAAGCGGAAAGTTTTTGTTCCCCCCCCTGCCTCCCTCCCCCCATCTTTCAAGGATTTGGGTCTCTAGGTTTTACCCCCTCCCAACCTCCAAACCGCAGTACGACCGCGCGTCCATGATTCAAAGTTTTTCCTCCCCCTACCTTTTCTTACGTCACTCTCCAATAACACGGTCCTTCTTCCTCCATAGTCTCCCCAGCTTTCTCCAACTGTTTACCTCCCTCCTTGAAACCCAAGCAGTCTCTCTATTCCCCCCCCCACCCCTGTGCCTTTTTACGCCATTCCCCCCGCCGCGATCTTTCTGCTCCGTTGAACCCCTCCCCCCCCCCCCCCTCAACAAGTTTTACTAATTGCCACCCCTTAGCTATCGCCCCAGCGAATTGTGCTGTACATATTTCTTACTAAAGGAGACGCACCATTCTCTCTCGGCGATGATCTCCACTCTGGAGAAGCCCTTCAGATACCCTCCCTTTTTTTTGGCATTTTGTTCTTCTTTTTCATAAGACGTCTTAAACTTACTCAACCCCAACGTCTTGTCCTAACCTCTTGACGCTGCCCCCCTCCTCCTGAGTCCCCTAACCCGCCCCCCCAAAGACAGAACCGTCCTTCCCTCCCGAAACTTTTTTCTTCCTCTACTGTTACCTACCTTTTTTTTTTGTCCTACTTGCGCGCAGTTTGCCAATTTTCTTCACCCTTTCACATGTATGCTCCTTCTTTTCCTTCCCCTTTTTCCTTTACCGACGACATCACCTATCCTCCTCCATGGGCCTGAGGAGCTGTTCCTTGACTCCACCCTCCCCCTTCCGCCAAGGAGCGTTGAACTCGCTCCTAGAAACAGGAACATTCCCCCTTTCCCCCTTCTCCTATTTCCAACTAATTCCCTTCCCAGCGCAAGTCCCAACTTCGTTCGCGAGCATTCTCTTCCCCCTTTTAAAGCATTTTTTTTTTTCTGCTATTTTCGCTGAGCCCTGACTCCGCTGGTATTAGTTCTTTGCTCCTCCTGTCTTTTTGTCCTTCCCATCCTTTTTTGTTTTTTCCTTTTTTGTTTTAGTGTTTTTTTTTTCTTTGCTTTTTTCAACGTCACTGACTCATACTATGTCTGGCCTAGGTATCTTTAGAGTTCATTATCTATGGGGAAATTTGCATTTTCCCTCTTCCCTAGCGTTAGACCCCCCCCTGTTTTCCCTACCAACCCTTTTCAGCATTGCTCTCCCATTAGTCTAGTCTTTTTACGTTTCAACCCCGCTTGATTCTCTCCTTTTTTCGTCTTCGTTTAGGGAATCAGCCTTCCCCTTTTGTTTCTCTTTATTACTCTTTTCACTCTTTCGCCGTCTGCTCTTCTTGCCTTTCAGTGGTTTTTCTTTAGACCAATTGTATGACTTTTCTGTTTTTCTGACATGCAGACCCCTGGAAAAGAAGGCTGTAGCCCAATAGCCCCACGAACTTATACCCCCCTCGATCCTTTCTGACTGTCTTCTTTTTCCCCTCTAACTTGCAGTATCTCCATTAATTGCGGTATCTTTATTTTTTTCTCCTCCCTATTTCCTCGTCCTTTTGGAGAGGAGTTGATGGGTTTCCCTTCTCCAATTTCTTTTCCTGATTTCTTCGTTGTCCCCCTCTTTTTTTTTTTTTTCTAGTTTATCTCCTTGGAAGAGAGATCTTTTTACGTCGGTTCTTACCTTTCCTGCCGACTGGATGGCAAATTATTCTGGCTTTATTTTTTGTTCACTTCTCAGATGAATTTGGCCCCTGTCGTTAAATCTTTTTTCTTCGCGACTTTTCTTTTTTTGTATATTTTTCTTTTAGACATTTCGCCTGTCAGATCCTTACATCGGTTTTTTTGCTTTTTTGATGTGAAACCATTCTATAATTTTGTGCGTTGATGTTTTCCATATGCACCATTTTTCCTCTTTCATTACTGTATCCTATCGATGGTCCCCTGTCTCGTTTTTTTTCTTTTTTTTTCCTGCCCCCTTTACATACAAGGATGGATGGAACTGTGTGAATTATCCAGGATTTTGTTCTTTGACAGTGCTTGCCCACCTTTTTTCTTCTCCTCAAGCAGAACGGCGCGGCGGTGAACCCTCCTGGCGCTTGTAGGAATTTTTTCTTCCCCTACCCTCGAAATTTCAGCAATATCCCCCATTGGCTATTTTTTCAGTTGGACCTTTTTTTCCCCCTCTAAGTGCTTAATCATTCTTCTTTCGTCTTTTGTAGCCCCTTCTTGAAAGAAGTCCCACTAGCCCCTTTTTTTTCTCCCTCTCCTTTCCTCCTTCCTTCCTTTTCCCCCCCTCCTCTTCCAAGGTCCTTTTCCTCTCATCTCCTTCCATTTTTCCCCTCTGTAGCATTCCCCGTTTAGGCCACTTCGTATTTTTCCTCCTTTTCCCCTTTTTTCCTCCCGTGGAGTGTTTGACCCTACTAGTTTTCTTTTTACCCGGGACAATTCCCTTATTCTCTAACATGTCTCTTCCCCTAGACCTTCCCATCTTTGATATGATCCCCCGTGATTTCGTTCTTTTTCGTTTGTTGCCCTTCCTCAATTTTTTAACTCTGACTATGGTAGGCTTCCTTTCGAATAGCCTTTTTACCTGTCCCCTTTTTTTGAGCGTTGCCACCCCCCCCGTTACTCCCGATTCTTCCGACTTTTCTCTTCTGTCCTCTGGATTATAATCCACAATGCGCAAGGAGTTTTTTTTTCCTTCTTCCTATTTCCCAATCACCAGAACCCCTTGCCCACCTGGTGTCGTTCCGTTTTGTCATTTTTGAGAGGGCTTTTTTTGTTGGTATGTGTTCCCCGACCCTCCCCCTCCCCTTCCTTTTTTTTCCCCCATAGTGCCGTATCGACCCTCTAAACCCCTTTTCCACGCACTGTCCTCTTTCCTTCCGTCTTTTCTACCCGAATTCCCTTCTCTTCTTTCACACAGATGACAAACTTTCTTTTTCCTCCCCCTCCTTAGTTTTTTTTCCCACGCGTGTCATGAGTCTCTCCCTCTTTGCCTTTTCCTTGTACCAATTTTCTATTTTTCGTCCCAGAACCTTCTTTTCTTCGTTGTACGCCTTCCGCTGTTTTTCTTATGCTCCCAACTGGCGTATGTAAGACCTTTCAAGGATTCTTTTTCGTCTCTCGCAAGTCCCCCTCCCCCCACTTTTTTTTTTTTTTGCGCGTTGATTCCGATTTCAATGAAACGTCTTTCCATGTTCCCCTCAAAATTTCTTTTAAACTTGTGCAAACCTTTACTCTTTTATCTTTTGGACTCCACCCCTTCTCCTTCCCAGTGAATTCGTCTATCTTTCGGTACCCCCCTCCAAATATTTTCGTAACCTCTAAGAAAAAAAGCTGTTTTTCCCCCGTGTTCCCACTCCAACCCCTTCTTCCCGTCACCCTGCCGTTTATCTTTTTTCGATTGGTGTGTTTTTCTTAATTTTTGCCTTTTATTTTTAATTGGTAATAGTCCCAATTCCCTAATCCTCTCCCCGTACTTCTAGCCCTTTTTCGCTCTATTTTCTTCCCTCTTTCTTCCTCTCACTTTTTTTCTTTGGCTTTCTTCACACATTTTCCTGGCAGATAGGGTGCGACAGGGTTCTTGCTCCCTTAGTCCCCAGCCCTTCTTCCCCCTATTCCGCTTTCCCTTTGCCAGTTTCATCTCCTCCCGCGATGCTCCTCAGTCGGTCTTTTCTTTTTTCTTGTTCCACCTCCTTCTCAGCAAACGTTCGTTTCCCTTTAAGCTTTCGCTTTTGAGTTTTTTTTTTTTTTGCATGTTTTCTCTCATCATCTGTTCAAGTAGGAACAGCAGTCGCACATTCTCACATGTGCTTGCTATATGGCGTTACTGACAGTTCCCCCCGCTCTGGGGGAGTTGAGAGAGGATGTTTTTTTCTCCCCGTGTGTTACCTGGATGCGTCCCCTTCCGAATTCCTTCGGCCTTTTCCTTCCTTTTCCCCCACCTGCCGTTCTTTACTTCTCTTCGCTATCAAGAGCCTTCTTAGGTTCCGCCCATTCCCTCAGACGAAATCATCGACGCTCTATACAATCGCCTATCGGGATTTCTCCCCCTTTCTCTGTCCCTTTTGTAATCGTTTTTCCCTTATGCCTTAATGGCCTTACTCCCCTATTTCTCCCTCTGTTTGCCCCAAACGCGCACCCCGAAACTTGAATCTTTTTGGCCCTCCGTCTTTAAATGTCTTAGTCCCCCTATCGCTTAAGTCCCCCCCCCCCCCCCCCCCCCCCCCCCCCCCCCCCCCCCCCCCCCCCCCCCCCCCCCCCCCCCCCCCCCCCCCCCCCCTCCCCCCCCCCCCCCCCCCAAGTCCCTCTGCTTTTTTCGTGGATGTTTCTTTTCTTTTTTGGTACGATCCCTTTACTCGCAAGCTCGAACGACCCTATTCTACTTCAAAGCCCCATATCTTCCCCGATTTTTTTTTGTCCCTCATTTCTTCCATGGTTCCCTCCCCCCCCGCCTTGTTTCCGAATAACAAGCTTTTTTGTTATTCAACTGCCCCAGATCTCCTACTTACTCTTTATATCCATTGGGTATGAGAGTTATTTCTGCCTCATTTCTTACCCTTGAACGACACTTAATCCTTCTACTTCCCCTTTCTTACTGAACCTGGCTGCACCCCCTCCATTCCCCTGTTTTTGAGTCTTTACGTCTTCTTACCCTTCAGTGAAGTTTTTTCTTTTGAAATCTCCCATTGTCCTTTCCCCCAGCTCCTTTCTTCCCAGTCTTTCAACCTCCTCCCCCCCCCCCAGCCTTGATTTTTTTTTTTTTTTCTTTCCCCCACATCTCCTTCCATTTACAGCAAACGTAATTCGTGGCCCCTCTTCCCCACCACCCCTTCTCCCCCCCCCTTAGGCAACCTTAATTTCCTGCTTTTCCCTAGATGATCCCCAAGGATGGTACCTCTCTTCCTAAATGATCTTTCCCAGTTTCCCTTTTTAGCTTTCTATGACATTTTTTCCATATGTTGTCCCTAACACGTAGTCATGGAATTTGCGTGCTTTTTTCCCCCTCAAACAGCCCCCCCTCCCCCTTCCTCCCACCCCTTTGTAAACTTCAGAGACTCTTTTATTTTTCCACCTTGTTATTGTGAGATTACTCTTTAATCGTCCCTCCATTTTCCCTCTTCCGGTTTTTTACCCAGACCATTTCACGCATCCCTACAGTCATTCCTCTCTGCTTTTATGGTATCCTTTCGGCAGGTGCTCCATATCCCATTTTGTCGCTTTGCCCTGCCACCGGATTCCTTGCCCGAGCCTCCCCCCAGTTTCCTTCTTGTTCCTCTAGCGCTGTCTTGTCCCCCCGTCCCGCCCCGCCCCCTGGAAGGTGACATTTCTTTTCTTGTTTTACTGGTTTTTCTGCATTGCTATTATCAGTATGCCATAAATCAGCTGCCAACTAGTTCCAGTTTCCCCCCCCCCCCGTCTCCATTTTTCCGTACTGCCTTTTCAATTCCGACCCATGCCCTTCCGCAAGTGCAACCCCCGTAATTCTTACCCGATGTCACCCTTCTCGCCTCTTCGTCAAGGAATATCTCTGTAGTCGGTCAAACGTCAGGATCGGTCTTTGTTTTTCCCCCCCCCCGACCCTTCCCCTAAGACTGGCCTGAAGTTTCATTTCACTGGGCACCTCCGTACCCTATCCCTACGTCATCCCCGTAAATCCTCTTTTTTCCCCACAGGCTCCTTTGCACTACGAAGCATATATTTATTTATTTCAGTCCCTTTCTTTTCTGTAACTTTTTACCTCCATTTTCATATGCTCCCCTTAGTAACCTCTTTCATTTCTCTCTTTTCCCCCCTTTTTTGCAAGCTCAAATTGGGGGTTTACCCTGCATTAGCACCCTGCTGACTAAGTACAAGAGTTCCTTCAACCCCCCCCCCTTTTCTTTCCCGTTCACTGCATTCTCCCCCCTCCCCCGAGACCAGTGTCCCCCCCCCTTTAACCACACTAGAAGAACCCTCAAATAAAGTTGCTGTATCTTCTGGTGTAACTCTTTATTCAACCCCATCCATCTAACACCCATCCCCTTGCCTCGCCTTGCTGTCCCTGCATCCCCCTGCCCTCTTTCCCTCACGGTCTTTGGGTTCCTCTCCATTTCTAGCCCCCCTGACATCTTTCCGTCGCCAAAGAGCTAGTTCACTGATGAAATCCTTTCTCCAATCCTCCTTTCTTCCGTACCATCTATTCCCCTTTTTCACTTACGTTTCTCCCTCGCCTTCGGGAGCAACAGACCGCAAAGAACTCTCTTCCCCCAAGGCTCCCCTTTCCTCCTCCGTACCCCCCCCAACCTACTTGTCGTTTTCCCTCAAAGGCCTATTTCTACTTTTACAACATTAACCCTAATCCCCAATTCTTCCTTCCAGACAGACCTTTTCCCTCCCCTCCATTAAATTCCCTTCCCTTGGCCTTGCACACTACGAGGCACCCTTTCCTTCCGCCCCCTTTTCTCTGATTTGGGCATTGAGACCGAAGGCAGCCCCCAGAAGGATGGGCATTTTGGTGTCTCCATTTCTTTTCACTCATACTCCCCCCCTGCTCCACCCCCCCCACCCATTATACTCCCACTCGTGTCACTAAGTTCTGAAAGCGGATCCGCTCCTAGTACCCCCCCCCTCTACAACCCGACCCGCCCTTCCCTTCCACTCCCCATTCCCAACCTAATGCGGGATGATTAATTACCATGTTTACCCCCCCCTTCTCCCAGACTCTGTCTCTCACATTATGCGCGCAGCGGACTGATGCAAAGGCGACATATCTTCCTCCTCATTAAGAACAGAGCCCCTCACTTCATACCACAGACCTCTCCCCCTCTCCTCTTTTCCACCCCTTGATGAGTCTTTCTTTGCTAAATGAACAAGCTTTTTTCCCACCCTCTGAAAACTAAGCAGAGCTCCCCCCTTCCCAGGAAATTTACTTCTTCCCTCTAACTCCCGGGCTTCCCCCCTCGACCTTCCAACTTTGTTGATGAATCCCTTATATTTTGAAATCCGTTGCGTGAGAGAGATGAGATACCACCGAAGTGGTCTTAGGGATGTAGTCAACCTTGCTTTTAATAGTACCTTGGGAAGGTCTGCTCACTTCTTTTCTTTTCCTCTTGTTTCGATTTCTTTCTCCCCACCATCCCCCGACCTCTCACCCCCCCCGCCCCCCCCCCCCCCCCCCCCCCCCCCCCCCCCCCCCCCCCCCCCCCCCCCCCCCCCCCCCCCCCCCCCCCCCCAACCCAACAATGCTTTTCTTTTCAGGTTCTTCTGTTTCTCTCTGTCCCAGTGCTTCTTTTTCATCTCTTGTTTCCTGTGGCCTTCACCCTTTCTAGTTAGTCTGCGCTGGACGTGGAAACCCGGCAAATTTTTCCCTTCGCTGCTCATTTTCTTTTTTTCCTTTTTCTTTGAACTAATTTACCCCCTTTTTTTTCTTCTCTTTTCTCCTTCTTTCCACTCGTATTCCGATTTTCTTCTTTTTTGCAATATTATTTGGGGCTCGTACTTTCCTTCTCTGGTCTTCCCTACCCCTGACCCCCCCCCCCTTCAAAGCCGCTTCTTCTTCCCCTCTCCTCACCCTTTTTCCCTCTGCTCCTCGCCTTACGTCCTGTATGGCTTTCTTTCCTGGCCCGCTTGCGGTCTTCTTAGTCGTCTTTCTTTTCCTAGTTCCAAATTTCGTCTTCTTTGTTTCTTGGTTAAAACTCTCCCTTGTTGTTGTAGACCCATTTTGTTTTTCATCTCTTCCTTCCCCTCTTCTGCCTTGGTTTTCCTATCTTCTGCAGGTGATTTTTCTACGAATGAGATAGTAGGAGTCCCCTCGAATGTGCTGGCTGGTTAATCCCCCCCCCCCCTTCTTTTTCAAATGCTTTTCCCCTCAGTTTCTATCTTCCGTTTCTCTGCTTTTCGTTCTTTTTCTTTTTTCTTTGTATTTCCCATTTTGCCCCTTTCCGATACTAGAATCTGGGACGGGCTTCTTTTCCACTCCCTTCTTTGTCCTTTTTGCTCAATCTGCCCCATCATCCTCACTTTTAGTTTTGAGTTGCTAAATACCCCTCTCTTTTCACTCTTTTCTTCTTTTTCGATCCGAAATACGTGAGGAGAACTGATTTCTTTTAGTCCGTAGTTTCTTCGTCTTTCCTTTTTACTTCTTCCCTTTTTTCCATCGCCCTGGCTTCCCTTTCCCTTTTTTTCACCCCCCCACTTTTTTTTCTTTAGTAATCTCACCGGATTTCCTCAATGTCCCCCTCGAAATCTCCTCCTAATGCTTTTCCTCCCCCCCTTATTCTCGGAGTCTTTCGTTACCCCTTCCCCCAATGTTTTTGCTTTTCCCTGGATGGGCTATTGTCGCTTCCCTCACAGATTTTCAAGCCGACGTACCTTCTCTTTTTTATTTTCCCATTCCCCATCTTCCCCCGGCCCTTTTTACCTACCACTTAAGGTCCCCATGATGACATTCTTTTTTTCATTTTCTTGCTCCCCCTGGTTACCCTCGGTTCTCCTCTCGTCTTTTCTTTTTTTCTCCGTACCCGACATTTTTTTTCGTCAATTCCCCTTTCGGTAATATCCTGTGGCTTTTAAGACCAATGTCAAGATTATTTAGGTCATGATCGAGGTTATGCCCCATGCCTTTCTTACCCCCCCCTAACCCCAATAGCCCTTTCTGTCATCTTCGCCTGAATGTGTTCTGCTGTGTTGAAAATGCTCTTCCTCGAGTAAATACTTTCTCCTCTTTTTCAGGAGTTAGACGCCCCTTTATCCTGTCTTAAGCTTACATTTTCTGTCTCCCATCCCGGTCCCTATCTATACTTTTTTAGACTTCTCAGCGATTCTTTTTTTCTTTCTTCTTTTTTTTCTCCCAGTCCCCCTTTCAGTGATTATCTTCTTCTCCCTTGACCCCCCCAAATTTGCGTCCCATCGAATTTTTCTGAACTTTCCCAGTTTTTGTACCCGTTTTCCAGTGCGGGTGGTCTTGGATCCACCTCCCAAAAACCCCCCGTTTAGAGTCCAGTGCGTAGCGTTCCTTCCTTCAAAGTCCCCCCGACCCTGATCCTTCTTCCCGGCTTTCTCAATTCTTCCTTCTTTATCAACAGCGACACGGGAAGTTCAGTGTTTTTTTTTTCCCCCTTACTTTTTTGTAAGTCCCTTCCCCTCTTTCCTTCTTCCGTCCCGAATTACCCCCCTTTCTGTCAGCTGGGCGAGATTGTTACCGAATCCCGTCTTTTGCTCGTGTAGAGGTTCCCACTATTTTCTCATTCGCTAACTTGCTTCTTGTTCTTCCAAGGTCCCTTCTTTCTCCTTCTCCCGTAAGACCCTCGTTTCTGACTTGGAGGACCCACTTTCTGATCTTAAGTCCCTGTTTCCCCTCTCCTTGCTTTTTCACCCTTTTTTTTTTTTCAATTCCCTCCTTTTCCAGTTTACTTTCTTCGACTTCGATCCGCTGAATGTATATCTGGGACACTAGATGAGATTTTTCTATCGGACAGAACACCCAATCTTCCTTCTTTTCCCCTTGACCCCCCCCCTCCTCCCCCTCTCCCCTAATGACCCTGCCCCCATGTGTTTCTCTTGAAGTTGCTGTGATTTTTTCTCTTTTTGCTTCTTAAAACCTCCTGCCCCTCCTCAAGTTTCCGTCTACACGTCTGCGTTCCGCTCGAATCGCTAATGTTTACAGAGCTTCCCTTTACGTTTGCTCGAACTTTTTATCCCCCCCCGTAGTTCATTCTCCCTTTGGGCTCAAGGTAAGTTTAGGCCCGCCCTAGGCACCCGATTGCCGCGCTGTGTACCGATGCGCAGTTATCCTCCCCAGCCCTTTCTAGTGAAATCGTGTCTTGTTTTTCTTAGTTTTAGTGTTCCACTCTTCTCCAGCCCCCAAAAGGTCTCAGCACATTTTCGTGCCTTTCGCGTGGTCGCGTGCTTGACGTAAATTGACTTTTGGCCAGTCTCTCTCTTTCATCTACTACGTTGTGAGCCTCTCTTCTTCCCCCTTCCATTTTTCCTTCTCCCCCCCTCCCTCTACCCCCCTCTTAAGTTATCCCCTCCCTCTTCTTTTTTCCCCTCCTTTTTACTTATCCGTTTTTAATCCCGTTTTTTGGGAAATCAAAGCTCCATATCGAGCTTTCCCTCTCCAATTTTTGGGTAGTTATGAAAAAACTTCGAAATCTTTTAATCCCTCTCCTTATCGTGGGCTTTTTTTTCCTTTTCAGACTCCTTCCCCTGGCGCCCCCTTCTCCTGCACTTACAGCTGTGTTTTATCTGCATTCTACGCGCAACAACGTTCTATGGCAGCAGCTGTACATTTTTTCGAGCACCTAGAGAGGTATCGTTCCGATCAGGTCCGTTTGTTCTTCTTCTTTTCCTTCTTGGTACGAGTAACCCTCTCCTCCTGCCCCCCCTCCCTTTTCGTCTTCAGACATCCATCGACAGATGGACTGGTCGGGCGCGGGATTCTTCATGGGCAAATCAAGAACAAGCTTTTTTTTTCCTCCCACCCCTGACTCTTTTTTTTTACAAAGACCTCTACCGGATGGAGTCAGTGAGATGACAATCGATGAATTATACAATTTCACCTCAGTTTAATTCCTTCATACCTTCCACACTCTCAATTCCCTGTCTCCTTCCTCCCCAGTCCTCTGCCTATGACACGCTGATTGAAAGCCTGCCGTGAGGTCTGCAATACGCAAGTGAAGGAATCATCAGTCGGAACCTCTTTTCCTCAAAACCGAAGGTTGGATTCTTTCCCTCACCCCACTCTCCTCCCCCACCTAAAACCGGGTAGCATTCATTCCTTTACAAACAAAGGAGTGTTCAACGGGGCAACACCTTCCCCCCCCGTTTCTTTCGATCCATGAGAAGGACAACTTTTCTTTCCCTCCCCTCGCGTTTTTTGACTCCATTTTTTCTCTGTCCCTGCTTGATGTCGCTCGGCAATGGAATCGAAAAAAGATTTCAGGTTTTGGGTGTCTTCCCCAATACAAACCGACCCATCACCTCCTTTCCACCGTTCCATCACTTAAGCCCTTTTCATGAATGTCTTGAGTGGACGATAATCTGACCCGCCCTTTCGTTTGGCGAAGACATCGGAATCTGCGACCATTCTCCGATTATCTTCTTCGGTGACCAGTTTCTCTTTGATCCAGAGTTACATTGCCGCATACGGCGGGAGAGCCATACCAAGGCGCTTTATTGACGCTCTTCGCAGGGCACCCAGTTCAGACATCCCACTGGTCCGTATATTCCCCATGACATTTTGCGCATAGCAGGGCTATCCTCGATTTGTAAGAAAGAATTTGAACTAGTTCATTTGGCAAAACACTCCATTTTTCCCGATTTCCCGTTTTTTCCCTAAAACCGACACTTGAACGTAAGCATTTTTTTCAGTTTTTCCCCAAGTTCGCTGGCCACGTGCATATTGTTTCAGCGGTCGTTTTCAAAGTCCTTATGCTGTTTGGGCCGGTGGGGGGTGTGGGGGGTGTTTTTTTTTTTGTGGGTGGGTTGGATGGTGGTCGCGGAAAGGCTATGGGGCGTCAATCTGGGCTCCCCGCTCTATACCGCATCCGCTTACAGTCAACAGGGTCGAAGTTGGAACGGAAGCCGAGATCGTTATTATGCTGAACCCTGTTAAGGTAAGCCTGACAAGGGCGCCACTTGGGTCTGTGGAGCCGTTCCAAGTGCGGTTTGTGCAGCAGGCAAAGAGCAGCCGCAACGCTGACGGATAACCCTTATCCCGGTTCAAGGTCACATGCAGGCGATACCTCACGAAAAGCCCCGGACCAGCAGCTCTGCATCACCCCCCCCTCCCTGTGCTTTCCTTTTGCCCGGCAGATTGCTTGCACAAGAACGCAGCAGCAGTGAGCGAATGCCCCACTCCTCACACGGACCCCTCGGTCACGTTTTCCTGGGCGCTCAGTTTTTTTTTGACCCCCCGCTAAACCCCTCAGCGTATTTTTCACGCCCGCTCTTTAAAATGATGAAATGAAATCAGCCGTTGATGTCCGTAACGCCCTCATTAAAAGAATGATCCCTCCACTAGGCTCGCGGTTCATTTTCACTCCTTTCCCTCTTCACCCAGGAAGTCTCTTCCGCGAGAGAACCACCACATCCACTACTCCTAAACCCTCCTGTCAGTTTACCCCAGCACACTACTTCCCCCCCCCATTGGTCCTCCCCCCGGATTATCCTTCCTTCCCATATCCGGCCAGCGTGCCGGAAATAACGAGGCTCAACTCTATACGTCAAGCTGACGCTTATGAGCCCTTTCGTTGAGACGAAGTGCACTCAAACCCCCGTCTTCCCACTGGGTTCTTCCGACACTGAGCATACGCAAGATTACCAACTTTTCGAGCCCCCACGGAATCTTCCATACCTTTTCTTCCCAGCTTACTCCCTCTACTTTCAAATTATAACTCTCCCAAAGACAGAACATGCCCCGAAACAGGCAAAAACGCAGGGGAGACATCTACATAATCTCCCCTTGTTTTACCCTTTCCCTCTTTGCAATCTCCTGAGAAGAAAGCGTAAATTTTTTATGCCCAGGCTCTGGACATTACGATGCAACTGCATATCTCCCGACTCCCCTCCTCTTCACTCCTTATCCCGAAACAGATTATTCGAGCTGTTAAGTTGAATCCCACCCCCTCCCAGAAGGACAAGGAGGACTCCTAGGAAGAGAAACAGAAACCTTCCCCCTTACAAGGCTTTAGCTTCCCCTTAACTTTCTCTTCCCTCTCCCCTCCCAAAGGAGTTAGTAGATGGAATTCTCCTCTTTTTTCCCCCTC
>Ga0179591_1352488_pt1 | contig 17292 bp, 12 predicted proteins | sample CZOMad2_1_08_16f_FD_182891 | JGI IMG/M metagenome (GOLD analysis project Ga0179591, IMG submission 182891) | Vadose zone soil fungal communities from Angelo Coast Range Reserve, California, USA - CZOMad2_1_08_16fungal (PacBio error correction) | ecosystem: Environmental > Terrestrial > Soil >... | reverse complement strand
AGCGGATTTACCGCGCTTATTCGTTTCTGTTTGGGACAGCCTTGGCGCTTCTTTTGTCGGCGTTGACCATCCCCTGCCATAACTCCCTTTTCCGTCAAAGGATCGTCTTTCGCGGCGAAAACAAGGTCCCTCTCCTCGAGAAAGCTAGATAGTTTTTTTTTTTTTTGAGGGGTAAGGGTTTTCCTCCCCCTCTAACATCTTCGTATTTGTTTTTCGCTCTTGTTTGAGGGACCAGAGCACAGATACTAGAACTGTTGACGATCACAGTGTTTTCTTTGATGGGAGTCCTTTAATCAGCTAGGGTTTCCCCCCCCTCTTCGTCTTTCTTCTCCGTACAAGGCGCCTTCTGCTAGATAGAGACCAGATCATCGTCGACCCCTCTCCTCTGCGGCAGACCTGAGCCTTTTTTCCCCACAGTCTTCCCCTTCAATGACGTTGCTTACGAGCACGTCGACCAGCTCCTTCAGAGAGAGTACGGATCTTTTTTGCGTCACATAGTCCGTCTTCCCTCTTTCCTTTCGACGCAGATCCCCGGTGTTGGGCGGACTTCCCTTGTCCCTTTTTTTGGTACGACGCCGCCCTTTCTGGTTTCATTAAAATTTATAAAGGGAGCCGATGCGTCCTTTCTACTATACGAGAACTGTTTTTCAGCTGTCCATCTCCCTCTTCTCTACTTCGAGTGCACTGGCGGGGTCTTTTCAAAGATAAGATGAGCCCTGTGCGCCTTCCCTCGGCAAAACCCTTCTTTTTCTCAACGGACCCCCTTTTTGGGGCCCCCTCTCCCCTTGTAATTTTGCGGTTTCCGGCGCAGTGGTTGTAAGGTAGTCGCGTTGTCGTCAAAGGACCCGGATTCTCTTCATGGTTCGAGAACCCTCGAAATTCTCTAGAACCTCCCCACTTTCCCGACTCGCATCCCGACCCCCCGATGGAAGAGACATAAAAGTGGCCGGCGCCTTTCTTTTCCCTTTTTCTTCCGCCGATCCCTCATGGCGACCTGTATTTTCTTATCCGGCCAAGGTCTGAGGCCTGTATAATAAAGCAGCCACCTACGGCGCCCAGCCCAGACCCTTCCCTGAGACTTTTCTTTTTCTGCTTTCCCCCTTCCCGCTACCCGATTCGCACATCAGGACGCCAGTCTTTCCCTTTAAAAAACACGCAAAGTTCACCTTTGTCGTCGAGGTCTCTTCCCGGAGATGCCTCTTTTTCCTGATGCACTGGCTAGCCGCTTTTTTCTGAATAGAGGGTAGTAAACGCCTTATACCCCGTGCGGTTTACCCCCTTCTGATCGCATAGACCCCTCCCCCCCTTTTCGCCATCTAGCCGCTTTCCCCCTAGATAGGGACGGAGACTGTCCGAGTTACGAGGGCGCGGCCCCTCTCCCCCTCCATGAGGGGCGGATTCTTATTTCTTCCCCTACGCTAACGTCTTTTTCCCCCAGTCCCGAGAGTTTGATTCCTCCTTGGCGCCCTTGATACTGAAGGTGTGACCCCTGATCTCCCTCCCGAAGGCTGCGGCATTCCTAGCCTTGCTACCACATACCACCCACCCCACCCTTCCCCCCTCCCCCACCTTTTTGTGACTAAGGTCTCGGTCTGGCCAAGTCACCACCGCGGCTCCCCTATAGGATGGACGCATCCTTCCGCCGCTTTCCTTTTTCTCTATCTTCCCCCTGTCGCGGCGGCTCGCAATGAGGAAGATTTTTTTTTTTTTTTTTTTTTTTTTTTTTTTTTTCTTGATCCCTACAACTGTCTATCAAGCGGCTGTCCATGAAGATAGAGGGTAACTGTGGCGATGATTCTTTCCCCCTCCTTGAAGTCTATTTGAGGTCCTCTTGTTTTCCCAGACCAGATTCCTTTCCCCCCCAAGTTATCTTCCTCTCTCCATGCCCCTAACCGTACCCGATCGCTTCCTTTACGACTAGAAAGAGTTAGTAATATAGTGCCAGCTTCCGGTCGCGTAACGCGCTCGTCCATCTCTTCCTCCTCCGTGGGGATGGTTTCTTCTTTCTGTTACGCTTTTTTTCGCAAGGCAGGTCTCATCTCATTTTTTTTCTGGTCCGCGAGATCGCGGTGAATTTTCAGGAGAAGGAGGTCGAGAGCTCGCCTTCCCACTCTGTTGTATTGATTTTTTCTCCTTTCTTTGCTCTCCCCGAATAGACTTCCTTACAAGATTCCCCTCCTCTCACAGATTCCCCTCTTTACCCACTGGTGCTAGCTCGAGGGTAGTATCGGTTTCTGAGGCACGAAGAGCGGCCTTCTTTTATCCTTCAGGGAGAGACTTTTTTCTTTCTTTCAATTTTTCCGCGCTTCCTATCCTCCCCCCCAATAGTCCTAGGAGGTAGTCGTCTTCCCGCGCCGCCAGACCCTTCTCCCCCCTGAGATGAGCCTTCCTTTTTTTCTTTCCCCCAGATTTTCCAGTGCGTCTCCTCCTCCAAACCTCGCATTAAGATGTTTTAGCGAACAGATACGGGCTCTTCTCTAAGTTAAGAAGAAGCGAGCCCTCCTGATCGAGCGGGTCGCGGCCTCGTTTTTCCTTCTGAGCCGCTCAGGATCTCCTCTTTCCTCCGGAGAGTTCGGAGCTTTCCTGTTCTCTTTTTATCCCCTCCCGAGAGCTGTTGACGGACCGCGAGGTTCTCTCTAGAAAGTGACTTCGGGAGACCGTCTTTTCTTTCGACGCGTCTCGTTGATTCTTCTCTCTGTCGGACCTTTCCGCAGGTGAAATTTTTTTTTCTGGAGTCCTTCTTTATCCGCGCTATATTTACCTCGGGGCGTCTTCAGCCGAAGACGTGCACTGCCGTTCCCTCTTCGCAGGACCTTCTGGCTTCCTGCTCCTGGCTTCAACCCTTTCTCCTGATTGCTCCCTGGTAAATGAACTCGTTTTCCCAGGCTCGGAAGAGACAGCCCTGCGCCGGAATTTCAACGGAGTTACTCGACATCTTTACTTTCTAGACCTCCCCCTGGTGCGACTCTAGACCTCTCGCCGCCGTGCTAACATCATGATCCGTCCTGTGACTCACCTCCCCCCTCCCGTGTGAAGGGAAAGAGGAGCATGAGGAACGCCCATGCATCCCCCCTCCCCCTTCTCCTTGCAGACGCACAAGTTTTTTTTACCAATTTGAGGATCCGTCCTCTAAGTTTCTGGGCGAGCCCTTCAAAACAGCAAGTTTTTTTGGATTGTATTGGGTTACCCACTAGCTCTAGCGCCCCCCCCCTCTACAGTCTTATTTTCGCTTCCGAGCACACGACGCATTCCTAAAGTGCTGAACTGTAATCTTTCTCCCCCCCAAAAGCCTCTTTCTAACTTCCCAACCCCTCTACAATCTCCTCACTTTCCTCGAGGAAGGCCCCCTCTTAGAAATGGACCCTTCTTTTTATTGACTATTGTAGGGGCATCCCGAGCGCCCCTCCTCTGAAGTAGTCTTTTGCCCCTCTCATATTCCCCGGCGACGGTGTGATCCGCGAGAGAGGTTTACATCGAATGAGACTTACCCCCTCTCCGGAGATTTCTCTTTCGAAGATGCCTTCCCGGTTTCCGGTGACCGCCGACGACTACAGTTTCTAGACACGCTCGGGCTGCTTCCCCCCGCCCCTCTAACTTCCCTTCTGTCCCCGTGCTTTTATTTCTCCCACTCTGACGGTCTGAGTCTAAAGAAAACACGTGATGATCCGTTGAGAACTCCCCCGTCCTTTGCAAGTTTCCCTGAAGTCTCCCCAGGACCCTCCCGCCCTCTATCTAGTCTCGAGTCTCATTGGGGAAAGGTGTTCTCCGCGGAATCAACCCTCCTTCCCCCTTGTTAGAGTGACCCCCTTGTCAGGGTGTCACCCAAGAGATGGAACCACCGCCACAACCTTCCCTGCGCTCGACTTCCTCAACGTAATAATCACCCTGTGTGGGTAGTGGCCCCCCTGAAAATGCTTCACTTTTCAAAGACAGCGAGTATTGCGGAGTCTCTTCCCGACGCCCCTTTCCGGGGCTCTTCAGCTATCTAACCGCCTGTGCTCCGAAGACTCCCCCCCCTTGGAAAAAGAACCGCCTCGGCGTCGCACGCTGCCCAGAATTTTTTCCCTCCATCCCTCCGGCCTTCCTTAAGCGCGATTCGCCAGGCGTTCCCCCCTCCGAAAATAACGCGAGCCTTGATTTTCGCAAGCTACTTTTCGCCCTTTTCCCGCTTCCCCTTCTACTGCCGCCAGGACCTTTAGAAGAGTCTTATACTTCACCTCTTCCACGGTCTTTTTTTTTCTGATTTTTTCCCCTGCGTTGAAGGCGTCAACCGCCTGGGGTCAACATGGTCGGAGTAGAATCCCTTGTTACTTCAACCCCTTTTTATCTTCATTCCGGAAGCGCACTAAACGCTTAAACCCTTCGAATACCCCCCCCAGATCTTGCTAGGTTCGTTCTTAAACGGACCTAGGGCCTCAGCGCCCCTGTTCGCCCCCCTTGATCCCTTTATCCGCGGGCTTCCCTTTTTTCTCCAGACGCTTTTCTCAGTTTTGCTAACGTCCACGTCAGACAAGGTGGTTGCGAACCCCCTTCTCCTTTCTCTGACTCCTTTATCTTTCCCGTGTAAAGTGAGTTTTCCCCGACCGCTCTCCAGGCGTCCCCCCGGACCTTCCGCTGTAGCCTAGATTTGGACACGTTCGTCGAACAAATTGTGACGGTGCTTTTTTTGCCAATTCTTTTGGTATCCCTTGCGTCCGAAGAATTGTGAGCCAGGGCGGGGCACTCTCTTCCCTAATAGGGTTGTATCAACCCTGTTAGAAGAGGCGGATTTATTTGCTAAGGAACTCGGGGGATAGATGGGAACCGAGATCTTTTCTGAGTCCGGGCCCCCCCAATTCTCATGAAGTTCACTCGCCTCTGTCTTCGGGACCCTATTCGGAGCGCCTCAGATACTGCTGTCATATCCCGCGTCAATGTTTCTACCGTAGAGAAGTCGAGCATTCAGGAAGAGACCTCCCTAGAACTTAGTCTGGATTATTGCGCGCAGAAGAAGATTAAGAAAACCCCCCAACCCCCCCCCACCCCCCCCCCCACCCAGGTTGTGGGTTCCTGTTTAACCTTTTATACTTTCTGGCGTAGATACCCATAGAAAGATCATATATATATTTTTTCAATAATAATAAGTTGTTGGGTTTTCTCTTCTACGCGGACTTGCTGTTGATGACTTAATATTTTAGTAGAAGTAACGGTGGATCCCCCCCCCAGCCCACCTGGTTTCCCTCCCTGACCTAGGCCGTCTGAGTGTTAGAGTAGCTATGGCCCTTCGATCAGCGGTCCAATCTCGAGTTGAAAATAAAAAAGGCCTTTAGCGCAATTTTCCACGAAGGATTTTCATCACAAATCGCCGCAACAGAAACTGTCTTACTTAGAGAGCACTCTCCGCTCCTTTTGTCACCCAAATGCAGAGTTAATGCCCCCTGCTACTTCCACTCCCCGATTTTCGAAGGTTTCCACCATACAATCACAGAGAAATCCCGAGTCCTTCCCATCGACTTGCCAGCTCTCCTAAAGAGTCCAAAACGAGCCGGGGTGGATCCTGCCCGGAGAGGAACCCCTCTCCGACTCACCGAACTGGTTACAGAAAGTCTCGTGAGACAATCTTAAAGAATCTACCCCAAATATCTCCTCGCGATTAGAGCAGTAAGAGGTGGTTATTAGGAATCCCCTCTTAAGAGTTCCTCTAGTAGAAGCGACTCTCTTTCAGGACCCCATGCCTCCCTTTAGCCCTCGACCTGCAAGGGAGTCCCTCTCACCGACCGTTCCCCCCTCCCCGCCATCTCTTAGATTTTCCCCTTTTTTTGCTCATGACACCTGCGCCTCAGAGATGAAAACAGGTCCGCTCCGCTTCCATTGCAGGTCTTCTTTTAGGGCCCACCGTCGACTCCCGATTTAAGGGTAAGCCAAGAGAGAGTCCCCTCCTAGTGCCTCCCTTGCCCCTTTTTGGAATCGGGTAGTGCCCCGCGAACGTGAAGAGACTGCCGCCATCTTTTTTTCCTCGAGATCTACTATCCCGATCTCCGCTATAGGTTGACCGTTTTTGACGCCGGAGCCCCCTCCCGACGACTCCTGTTTTTCCCCTTTCGATTCCCCTAATGCTCGCGGTCCCCCGAACTTCCCTCCTTTCCCTCACAGGTCCTGTCTCCTGGGGTGCGGAACTTCGGCTAAGACTTCGGAGCGCTCTCATCAGGCCTCCTTATTGACACGCCTGTTTCGGAAGATCTCTTGGAATTCCCCTGGTTTCCTTTTCCCCCCCGAGTTTCCTTATTGCGAGTCTGAGGGGCCTGGGAGCAGGCGGTTTTCCTTCTTGCGCACGAACCCTCGTACCCTTTGACGGTTCCCCTTCCCTTGTGGTCAGTTCTGTCCTCAGCTACCTCGTTGCGGTCCCTCGGAGGTCTTTCTTTCACCCGGGGATCATTTTTCCCCCATCACATGCGTCTTTGGAGGAATAATTGGCGGAGCTTTTGTAGCTTTTTTTGGCTCTTCTTGGATCCCCTTCTCCACATTTTACTACCCGGATCGTCTTGTTTACTTCGGAGAAAACCCCCCACAAGTTCTCTGAGCCTTCTCGATAGCCTTTCTTGTCTTTTTCTAGTCCTCTGTCTCAAATTTTCGTTGATTCTCACGGCCCCGATGCGTGTGCGGGATCTTACCCGCACCCCTTGCCAGATTGGTTTCCCGTTTGATCTTGCATTTCTTCAGCTCCCGAGGCTTTCCCCTCTCGTTTCCGAAACCGACCTTCCTTCCCTAGTCCCTTGGTAGAGTCGACAGATAATAGTCTTATCGTCTCCTACGCCCTTATCCCCTGCATTTTATGTCCAACCGTCCTGGATCACTCTCTTCTTTTAGATGTGTATTCCCTCTAGTAACTCCTCCCCCACTCGTCGGAAGCTCTCGTCCTCTCCCCTTATGTTTAAGCCTTGCCTTCCTCGATCCTTAGGAGAGGTTAAAGGGTCGTGTTCTAGCCCTTATGGTTGGCTCTCTTTAAATTCCCGTGGATTGGTTAGCTAATACGCGCGTATTTCCTCTTGGGAATAATAAGAGGCGCGTGTAATCCCCCTCACTCGCGCAAAGTTTTCCCGGTTTTTTTTTCCACAGATACCTGTGTGAGCCGCCTCGGAAACGCATTTTGTCTCTCCGGGAACTGGGGGAGTATTGCCCCTCTCACGGGTGAGACGAGGATTGACGTTAGGAGAGAGTCCTCGGGAGTCTTCGGGTCTTCTCTTTCTTAAAACCCGTATTCCCCATCTTTGTTCTCGCCCCAGGCGAGAAATCCCGATGCCCCCCTCCTTCCCACCAGGTCTTTCCCTTTTAACCTTCTGAACATCCCTTGCCCTGGGGCGCCGGGAAAATGCTATTGCTCGAGCCGGTGTTTTTCCTTCCGATTTCCCTTGGTCGCGATTTTCGGCAATTCTGGAGCTGTCTAAAATCCCCCAGAACAGAAGGTGAGCCAATCCCTTCCCCTGATCTGAAGGTCTTCCCGGCCTCATGCTTTATCCTAGTGATCTCCTGCTCGGTCGGCCCTATTATAAGGGAAGAAGATCGCCCCGCTCTCCACACAGCAATTTTCCTTCGTCAGTACCCCTTCCGAGGAGAGTCTCCCCCTCCCGATTTCCGTATGCTCCTCGTCCTTCTATTCGACCTCGCGGTCGCCCTCCTACAAAGTAGGTTAGAAACGCGGCGAAGCAGCTTACCGGACGCCTCATCCTTCCGCCGAGGTCCCCCCTTTCTTTGGACGATTTTCCTTGCACGTTCGCTAGAGGACAAAGAGCTCAGGAAGGGGGGCGGATTTCTCCTTGTGAAAGGCCTTCCCCTTCTCTTTTTCTTCCCGAGTTTTGGGAACGCCGTTTTCCGCAGGTTGTGCGCGGACAGGGATCGTTAGATAGAAGGACGGTTTAAATATGCGTGTGTCTTCCTTTTTTTCCCTTTTTTTCTCGACTGCTCTCCCGTTTTCTCATGAGACGGAGCCTCCTCGGTCGTGAAGATAGAACCGTTTCCCGGCGGCTCGCGAACGAGATCGGCCCTGCTCTTCTCTCTAGCCCTCAGGGTGAATATCTCTTTTCATTTCTGATCGCTCCTCACAGGTCTTCGAAATGATCGAGCGTGGTTTTCCCTGAGCGCGAAGAGGAGATTCGAAGGTCGCGTGTATCGCGATCTCCTCCTCTCCTCCCCGCTAGCATGAGGTAACCCTCCCCTCCTTCAGATAGCTTCTCCTTTTGTAGACGCCGCCGAACTCTCTCGGCTCTTATCGTTTTATACTCGTTGTTGTTTTTTTTTTTTAGAGAGCGGTAAGCGACGGCTGTGTCGGAGCACGAGCCCCTTCCTTTGGCGAGGGAGTCCCCCTCTCCCTCTTTTTTAAAGCATGCCTCTTTTTTTTCTTTCAGTCTTCGAGATCCCTCTTTTGTCCTTTGGGATGCTAGATTTAACTGTCTGTCGAACGTCCGCTTTCCAATCGCCCACAGATCGACATTTTCAGCCCGGAGTCGAAAGCCCTTGCGGGGATCTTCTTTTTTTCCTAGATCATATCTTTTCTTTTTTTCTTTCTAAGACTTTCCCCCCCCCTCTCCCCTAAATTCGCCTCCCGATTCCGATTGAGGAGCGACGCCTTTCGTTCCGAAGAAGACAGAAACGGCACACGCCAGATGAGCCGGCTCCCCTTCTCTCTCCAGTACGCCCTCCCCCTCCTTTCTCTTCAAGAAGATCCCTTTTTTACGAATTTCTCAGTTCGAGTTGCCGTTCCCCTGATTTTCTTCCCTCAGAAGAGAGTGATAGGAAAGAGCCTTCTCTTTTCTCCTCGTGAAGAGCAGATCTTTCTCTCTTCTGTCCGCGGGTCAGGTAGAACCTCCCTATCTCTAGACAGCGAGGTCGAGTCAGTATCCTCGAGAAGTAGCGAAGAGACAGCGTTTTTCTTATCTTCATCTCCTCGGGCTTCTTCTCCTACCCGAAGCTTTTTCTCGAGTATTTTCTTGTGCGATAGTACATTCTTCCAGTAAGTTCTTCTAAGCAGACTACCTCCCTTGTAGAAGGAGAGTCAGATAAAGAGGTCTTTCTTCCGTCGGTGACCCCCCTTTTTGACAGCTTTTCTCAAGCCTCCTTTTCGTGAGGTTTTTGAACAGCCGCCCTCGTCTTATGTGCAAGAAGGCGACGGCCACGTGGAGGTACCGTTTCCTTTTCTCCGATAGAACTCACAGGCAGGTTCTCTTCCGAAGTGTTTCCCTCCAATCCCCTCTAGTCTGGACGACAGCTCCGCTACGTCGAGAAAGAGGCGAGCGCCGGACACGCCCAATGCCGCCGCTCCCTTCTCCTGCCGAAGCCCCTTTCCCCAAAAGTTTTTTTTTTTATCAACGTTTCCCCTTTTCCCCTTTACCGCTTCGGTGTGCGGCTTGCCCCTTTAGGAGGATTCCAGAGGCCCTTCCCTCCTCCAGGAGGATGAGTTCCCATTCCCGAAATCCCCGTTTTCTTTTTTTTCCCCCTCGTTTCGCCACACATACTTTTCCCCGCACAGCCACGAACCCTCTTCTAGAAGTCGACTCGAGGGGGCGGACCTTCCCACGCGTCCTATGAGTTTCAAAGAAGTTTTTTCCCCTTTTTCGCCGTTCCTGGCCTAGTCTCGAGACTAAAGACGTCGCTAGTTTTTGAAAATATTCCCTCTCCCTCCCCGAGGTCTTCGAGAGTCCTAGCCCTCCCGTCCTACTCGACGTAGATCGCTCTGTCGCAGATGAGTCGCGAGCGACTTTCTCAGCCGACCCTTCCCGTACTCCCCCACAGCCCCTCCCTCCTCAACTTTTTGTATGACGATCCCGCGCTACCGTCGTACCCCTTGTTGATCCGTTTTCTTCCGTCGTACTGTAATTTTTCTCCCAGAAATTTTTTCCGTGAGCCCCCCCCCTCCCTAGGGCTCCTTTCACGCTGATGGAACACCAGGACACCCCACCCCCTTCTTCCGATCGAGCTGTCGAGTTGGACATGGTGTAGCCCTTCGTCAACCCAAGACCCCCCCTTTTTCTCTGGATTCCCGGGCTTCCCTTTCCGCTGGTACGAAGCAAACCTCATACAGGCAGCTCGCCCAAGGTAATAAAAACAGCCCCCCGATAGCGCGTCGAGCATCTTTTCCTGCGTGGCCCTGTTTGCCCCTTTAAACGTTTTCTCAGGGAGGGGAGGCCGAACCCTCCCCTAGCCGAAGAATAAGCCGCGCGCGGATTTCCTGAAAGAATTGAGACCACGCCTCTTCTGCGAAAGACAGTGCACCATCCCTCTTTTCCCGTCGATCCCGAGCCCCTTTCCCTAGAAGTTTCTGTTGAGCCTCCCTATGAGAGATGCGAGCGCCGCCGTCCTGCGCGCAGGCCCCGACCCGTACGCGCGCCTGACCTTTTTTCGAGTCAGTTCCCTCTCAGTTTTCGGTGATCTTTTCCTTTCGTTCTCGGGTGCTTAAACGCTTGAAAAGGAGGGTAGCGCGGACTACACGGGCGTCGAGTTCCTCCTTCTATGAACTCCGTAGATTCTCTTTTCGAAACGCTTCACATCTGTGCCCTACCCCCCTCAAGAGCGGGCCTTCTTTTAGGAACTGAACTTTTCCCCGCGCCGCGGTTGAGCACGAACGTATCAGCAGCTTCTTTAAAATGTTTTTTAGGTCTCATTGCGTTTAGGCAAAGCGCAGCCCCTTTGAGAAGATCTAGCGCTTTTTTCTCGGTGCGCTGGACTTTCCCCTTCACGAGAAATTTTCCCTTTTCCCCCCCCTCAGAATTGGACGGATCCGTCTTGAGGTAGACACGCTGATAGTTTCCTCCGCTTGATGAAGGGTTCACGCCACACGTCGATGTTTTCCTAGTAGACTCCCCCTCTTTGCCGAAAGTTCGTGAAGCTTCAGATTTTTTTTCCGGGAATTGACGTCCGACGTGCGGCTATGCAGGGAATGCTTCCTAGGATTCTTCCACGGTCCTCTTTCCTCCTCAGCTTCTTTTTAGACCTTCCCACTTCGCCTCGCGATAGAGAAGAGCATTTTGCCTCCCTCTTTCGATAATCTTTCCGGGAGAAAGCTGTCTTAGGTCCCCCTCCGTCGGTCCGGTTCTGATCTTAAAGTATTTCGCGATGCTCTCCTGATAAGATAGAGACCGGTGTGGTGCGGTTTTCCCTACCGGCCTTTTCCTGGCCCAGGCAGAGAGCCCTTCCCATCTATTCCCCCCTCCCTACTAGGTGTGTTGGGGTGCGGTCCCCCAGGACCGTGGATAGGCAGGGAAGAAGGCCTTTTTTTTTGTAGAAGTATTTTTTTTACAACACCATTATGTACCCTAGCTTATCGTCTGTCGTAGCAGACGAAGTTATGTTCGGTCCTTTGCGATCCCTCCCAATGGTTTTTGCAAAGTTCCACGTTATCCCAGTGGATCGACCTTTACTCAAGCAGTCCCTCCATCTTTGTTAGCGCAGCGGGGGATTCCCTGCTCGATTACTAGCTTACTATAGACGTGTTTTGCAATTCCCGATTCCTCTCTAGTTAACCTTCCCCATGTGTCTTTTCGGGCGTGTCTTTCCTATAGACCGGGAAGGATACCAGAAGGCTTCCCCATGCCTTTTTAGATTTCTCCCTGCAGCTGCCTACCATCGGCCGTGTGGCTTTAGAGAAACGTCACTTCCTCCGGTTTCGGGCCGAAGATTTTCGACCCTTTTAAGTATTGATTTAGGACGCCTTTTATAGCCGGCGTTTTAGCCTAGACTCCCTTCAAGTTTGCTCAATCTGAGAGATCTTGAGAGCCCCCCCCCCCCACCCAGGTTTTTTCTTTTGTTTTTGTCACCCCCTGATCAGACCCTTGTGAACAACAGTCCCTGAAGAGGCAGACCCTTTCGAATGATAAGTTCCTTCTCCCTCAAAAGCTTCCTTTGAAAGTCTCATCTTCTTGGGACTTTCTTTCCACCTCTCCGAGACATCGGCCGTGACCCCCTCCTTTTTCCTTTCGTTGCTGTGTCTTCAAGAGAAGAAGGTCCCCGTTTTTTGTTTTTCCTGAGGAATCCCTTAGCCTTCCCCGCCCCGTCCTCCGTTCGGCCCCAGAAGAACGACGGCCGCGGATCACCTTCCTTCTTCTCAGTCCCTACGACCCTTCTCCCAGGTCGCGCTTAGGGGGTTTGGAAGCGCGCGCCTTTTCCGAAGTTTTCCCACACCTTTTTTTTAGGATTCCCTTTTTTATTGGCGGCGATTCCCCAGCTCGGGTATCGGGTTCGGGCACAAGCGTGATTTTTTCCCCGTCGTGAGATCTCGCTTTTGAAGGCTTTTCTTTATCATCGATTTATTCTTCACGTCTTTAGCAAAATTAGGATCTTTGCTGGGCTTCCCTCCTAGACTTTTTTTCTTCGGCGGGGTCTTATCGACTGGGGCCTCCTCTAGAGAGATATTCTTTTTTTCATGTTGAGGACCCCTCTCTTTATCTTTGCGGCCTTTTTTCCCAATTTCCAGTTGACTCGCGAACCCGTCTTGTTGAGAAGAGAGGCGAACAACCATGCCCAAAAGTCTCCCCTCTCATATCGCTAATTTTTTTCTAATGGTTTTCGCCTTCCCCCCCTCTTCCAGTATTGTCCGCGAGCGTGTTCATGTGGAAAAGAACGCAGAATTGAACAGATACTTTCCTTCCGTAAGATCCTCCCCGTCGATACGTCTGATCGTATGCTGAAGGTAGGAGGTTCGATTGAACCCTGTCGTAGTTCTTTCCTTCCCCCCTTCTCCGATGATAGACTCAGAACGCAATCTCTTTGAATTACTCTCCTTGTCGACGACCCGGAAGGCTAGGTCAACCCCTCCTCAGGAGTACGGATTTATCTTGCCCCGAGTAAACTCTCAGAGAGAGTCAGGACCCCCCTTTTCCCCCTCGGCCTTCCATCTCTCCGTACTGTCGACTCCTGACCCCCCCGGTTTGGCCTTCCTGCCTCCGTCAATTTCTTTCTGTGGTCCTTGCCGGCCTTTTGGCGAACGATACCTTTCTCACGTTTTTTCAAGATGAGTTTTTCTCGTAATATACGTCTCTCTTTCTTGGGCGAGGGACCCCCCTCTTGAGTCCCTTCTTCTCCACGGTCTGTGGCTGGGATTCCGATAAGAGCGGCCTTTTTCCCTTTTCTCGAAACCTTTTTTTTCGTAACTTTGGGTCGACTTTCTGTTCATTGGAGTTTTATAGGCTCCCGCGGGCTCTTCCTTGTGGCGGATTTGTCTCCCCCCCAGGATTCCCCCTGTCGGAACGCTAGCACTCGTATATTTTCACCTTCCGTTATCGATCCCCACGTTCCTCTACAGTACCTAAACGTGTTCCCTGAGACGTCGGCACATGCATCGGCTCCCCTTGTTCCAACGCCCCCCCAGGGTAGCTTTAGCCCGTCCCTGTCTGGGATCTTTCCAAGAGAAGAACAGACGTTTCTCCGAGCCATACGACATTTGGCCCCTTCTCATAGCCGGAGGACTTTTCCTGGAGGATGACCTTTTTTTTCGATATCGCCGCGCGTTCCCGCTCGCCCACTTGACATCTCGCGAAGACGCTCGCCTCCTTTCACCGAAAGTTCGCGGTCCGCGACGCCCGCTTGTATCTTCAACCTCTCTCCCTTCCCCCTCTCGACCAGTGCTACGAGGTGTTTCTACGAGCTCGACAGTAAAAGAGATCTGACCCCTTTCGGTTTCGACAAGCGCCCTAGCCTTTCTTCCTCCAGATGCCTTTTCCTTCCCCGCTTCGTCCTTCAAGATCGGTTCTCTGACGAGTCCGAGCATCTTTCGCGGAAAAGCGACGAGGAGGGGCGGCGCGCGCTTTTTTTTCCCCTGTGCCGGCTGGACGCCCTTCCCCCCCCCCTCCTTTTTTCGTCTTTTCGATTGATTTCGCTTTTTGATCGCTGGCTGTGTTTCTTTCTCTCGAAATCAAGGCCCCCCCTTTGTTGTTCTGTTTCGGCGGCGTCTCCTCTCAGAGGAGCCGACGCTTTTTTTTTCTGGCCGCGCGCGGCGCCCTCTGTTTCGCGGTAGTTCTCCTTTCTTTTCAACCCTACGCTTCTTGCCTCGTCGCTCTATCCCACTGCGATGCGAGCCGCTTCTTCCGGGATGAAGATAGAGGGACGAGCATCTTTTTTTCCTGCGCTCGATAGACCTTCCCCTCTCCCCTGATTTTTTCCCCGAAATCTCTCGCCACAACCGCTTTCAGCTATTAAAATTCTCCGGCTCGCAGGATTTTTTCCTCGATGTACGAACTCTAACAGTTTTCACGAGTTCGACATGCTAGTTGTTTCCTCCTACGTTAGCCCCTCCCTTACCTTTTATAGATTTTCTTTTTTGAGAGACTCCCCTTTTTCTTGGGCCCTCTTTTTTTTCCGAGGAGAGCCGAGCACGAGAAGGTTCGACTCTTTAGAGGTAGGAAAGACTTAGCCCGGTGAACTCATGCGAGCCGGATACTTTTTCCCTCTTTCTCGATTACATCTCCTCTTCTCCAGCTCGTTTTCTCGATAAGTTCTTCTCCTTTCTTAGCCCAAATAGCCTATCTTCAGCCTTTAGAAAGAAGAGAGGGCTTCGACGCGGAGCGTTCTTCTGCTCTCGATGACGAAGTCCTCCATTTTCGATAGTCCCTCTCCTGCCCTCGGCCCATCTCTTATTTAGGACAGAGGAGGTCCTTCCCGGACTCAGACCTCCCTTTCACCGCATCTCTTTCGAGGCATTTCCTACGATCAACCCCCCTTTTTTTTCCGCAGCTCCCCACCCCCTAGGAATCTGTGGTAGACGAACAGATACCGAGAATGCATGTAAGCGCATTTCGCAGCCGCCAATACTGTCCCCCTTCTTTTCCAGAGCTTTTTTGTGAGAGTCCATCTCCGTCTCATGTATCGGCGCTCTTCGAGTTGAGCGTCGACGGTTTTCCCTCTTTCACCTCGATCTCATGGTTTTCCATCTTACCAGACCGCCCCTCGGACTGAGCTATCTCCCTCCTCGCCCCGCTAAGACTTCTCGTTCTGGTACGTCGCCAGAGACGACTCCGGTGAACTTTTTCCCTTTGTCGATTTCTCTATCCTTTTAGCCGCTACCGCCTCCCTGGAGAAAGTCCTTTGGCGTCTTCTCCCCCTCCGCCGTGCCCGGGCGTTCCTGCCCAGCCCCCCTCGTATTTCCTCTCTCGTACTGGCGATTGGATCCCCAGATCCCAGAAATTCGATGATACATCCAGCGAGATTTTTGGTAGCCCCATCGTTAGTTGGAACAGCCGTTCCGCCGAGAATAGTGGCACGGCGCCGTCCCTTTTATTTCTCCCTTTCGTTCTCGTATTCTACTAACAGGTGTTTGCGATCTCTCAAGAAGTGATAGCTTCTCCCCCCCTCGATGGAGTATTCCTCTAAGCGTTCCTTTTCAAGAGGTCCTTTCCGCTCAATTCCTTGCCTGAGACTTGCCGACGCCTTAACGGTGAAGAAAACCAGTTTTTTTGTCGAGGAGCGGAGCACCTCCCCTCCTTTTAGCTGGGCCCCCTTGAACTTTTGTAGGATGACCTCTCCTTACCTCTCCCTGACAGGGCGCTTATTCATCCACAAAAGACGACATAGGAGTCCCGTGGAAAAGGTATCAGTTCCCCCCCTTACTGGACAAACCCCTCTGAACCTCTTCTCTTAAGTCCCACCCCCCCCCCCCCCCTTGAGTAGAAATGGAAAAGCAGGTCTGACGTATGGTCGAAGGTCTCGATCGTGCTCATGAGAGATCTCCTTTTTTCCTACGTTCTAGTTTCCATCCTCCCTTTGAGGTACATGCTGCGCGTCTTCTCAGAGAGGAGTAGAGATGTCGCTGATCACGGCGATCGATACCTTTTATAGGAGATGGCCTTCTCTCTCTCAGACCCCTTCGCACCGCCTCCCTTCGACTGCTCCCCGCTGATCCCCGTCCACCCAAGGATGTCCCCCCTCAGTATCGGAAAGCGAGGGTCTACTCCCCTCCACGCTCGAGGCTTTCCCTTCCCCCCCAACCCGGACCCTTTTATTCTGCCGACTTCTTTTTTTTTCCCTCCACGCAATTTTCTTCTTAGGAGAAGGGGGAAATGGGTGTTCTTTTTCCTCGCGGATCCCCCTTTTCGTTTCGGTCCAGGATGCATAACTTAGCCCGTCCAAGAAGACACACTGCATACTTTCTCCTCAAGGAGGCTTCTTGACATCCTCTTTAGATGATTGAGTTACAGCTGTCGGCCATGTTCTCACAAGAAGAGGACGCGCCCGGCATGCGTCTTAGGGTCCCACGGCCGACCTCCCGTAATCCTTGCAGTTTCGCAAGAGAGCGTTGATAACACTTCCGACCTGCCCCCCCCTACCACCGCCTTTTTTCGACCTTTTTGCACGATCTAACCTACCTGAGCCGGAACCAGTAGCCTTCGGAGCGGATGCCTTCTTGCACGCACCCTCTCGACTTTTTTTTCTCAGACCTTCTTCGATTTTTAAAACACGACCAGTCTCAAGAGACTTGAGCGATGGTTCCACGAACTTTTCCGGGCCCCTTTCCTGATACTTGCTCCGGACGTTTTAAAACGAGGTGGCACCGGGATGGTCGTCGGATTTTTTAGATTCCTCCTTTACCCCCCTTTCGCCCTTAGGACGCGAAAAGACCCGCTTCACATCGGCTCCCTTTTCCCCTGACCTTTCTTTTTTTGATTTCCCCTTTCACTCTCCTGAGGCGGGTAGACCTTCCGAAAGGCGATGCTCCCGCGTCATTTTTGGATCGGCTGCTAGAAGGTTTTGGCACTAAAGGCCCCCCCTTAGACTTTTCCTTTAGATCCTCTTCCTCCCTCGTTGGACTACAGGTCGGGACCGAGAACGTTAAATCGGGGCTCCCGCCGCTCCCCCTTCTGAGTTCCTCTTTTTGAGCACTCTTTTTCGTGATCGTTTTTTCCAACCCCTCCTGACGTGCCTCGGACTCCCAGTCGATGTCGAGGCTTGTCGCCGAACGACGTGCTGGCCAACTTTTCTTTTTCAGGGAGATAGATTTTTTTTCTTTAGTTACCTCTCCGTTCTTTATAATGCTTTTGAGGTCCGGGAACGCCCCCTCCTTTTTTGGATAGGGATGGGAACCGAGAGCCGCGCTATTTTTTTTCGCCCTTCTTTTCCTTCCTAATCGTTTCCGAGTTTTTCTGTTCTCTCCCTGTAGACAAGGGCGACACGACCTTCCCTTTTCTGGTCAAAAGAGCAGAGAAGGCGGTCCGCGCATTCCCGACGCGAACATTCCCTTCCCCCCCCTCTATGCTCTGACGAGAATCCCCGGGGTGGTTCTTTTGTATCCAAAGCCTGCTCGGTACATGCTATTTCAAGAGAAGAAGTCCGCAT
>Ga0179591_1264706_pt1 | contig 17296 bp, 18 predicted proteins | sample CZOMad2_1_08_16f_FD_182891 | JGI IMG/M metagenome (GOLD analysis project Ga0179591, IMG submission 182891) | Vadose zone soil fungal communities from Angelo Coast Range Reserve, California, USA - CZOMad2_1_08_16fungal (PacBio error correction) | ecosystem: Environmental > Terrestrial > Soil >... | reverse complement strand
CTTTCTTCTTTTGTGTTTGATTGCGTCCTTCCCCTTCCTCGGTCTCCTTCACACGATTTCTTTCTGAATGTCTGCTTCTGGTAGGAGAGGTTACGCACCGTATGAGCTTCTCACTGCCTCCCCCTGAAGCGGCATTCTATGAACTTCTCCTTCAGTGCCAGTCGAGCGGTTGTTTGTTGCCTACAGGAGGGTCCCGTAAAGGAATCGCTGCTGGTGAAGTGCGCCTGATTCCGTTAGGACGACTTTCGCTTTTTCTTCTCTCCCAGCCGAGACACCGCGTCCTTAATTTGGCTCCCCTGGATCGTTCCCTTTAAGAAAAACCGTACGTTCGTCCGGTCTCGAAGACCCCTGTTCTCCCCAAGTTGCTGAAGCCTCACCGCCGTAATGTAACCCCGAGGGGGCGACAATTGCTTTCACGTAGAGTCCCGTAGAAGTACTAGTAGCCTAGTTTATGCAGCAGGCCCGTGCTCCTCTTACAGGGCGTTGTTCTTTCCTGAACGTTCACCCCCAGTGTCTGGATCACGAGATAGCGGCCCATTTGCGGGAGGTGTGCAGCGTGTCGCCGCCGTCTCTCACGGTCTTGTTACACGCTTTGTCCTCGAAAGGAGGGTAAAAGTTCAGGTTTTAGTTTCCCCCTTTGAAGACGCCCTTTTCAAGGCGCCGCCGGTTGAGAGGCTTTACGTCGGGGAGGAGTATGTTCCGCGACCCATCTTGGAACTCGTCTCGACGGTGATCGTAAACTTCCCCTTGAGTTTCGCGTGCTCAAACTCTAGGTCGCGTTGGAGTTCCCAGAAACAGTTCGTCTGTGGAAAAGTACGGTTGAAGTAGCTCCCTAGTCTCTTTTTGTATCCTTTGGATGACTACGAGTGCACCAGCCAGCCGTAGGTGAGATTGCCGATTCATTGAAAAAGTAAGGGTCGTGGATGACTTTATTTCTTAACCCCTTTTTTCCCCTTCTTTGAGTAAAGGTTTAACATTTCTTAAAGATCTGTTTTTCTCGAGGGACATTCCCCCCTTGACCTGGATCTAAGTACCTGATCGTGCCCCCCTTGATCCTCCGGTCCTTCGAGTTTACAACGTCGTGTTACGGCTCCGGGATGGCCGGTTTTTCTAAGAACTGGGTGGTTCCCGAGTAGGTGACTTTCCTTGAGTCTTTTTCCTGCTCCGAGGAGAGGGGGTTTTTTCCTTAGGCCCCTTTCGGTACCCTTTTCCCCCTCCGATTGAATCGCCGCCGTTGATGCCACCGCCTCCCCATTTTTGCAGCTTCGAGCAGAGTCCCCCCGTCCGAGACTTTTTCTCCCCGGAACCAGTACAGGCTCTATTGCATTGCATCCCCCTCCATACGTGGCGGTTGTGTTTGTAAGAGGCTACCCTCCCTCTGTCTTCCTTCGGACGGTGCGACCCCTTTCCCCCAAGAATTTTGTTGGTGGAGGCCTAGGGTGAAGTTGACGGGCCTACGAGGGTGCCTTTTGACCTGCGTTTTTCTGTTTTCTCCTTGATGTCTCACGACTCCTAGTTCCTTCTCCCCATGGCCCGTGAACCCCGGGCGCCGACGGTCGGGGACGTGTGCCCCCCGACGACGATGTCCCCGCCCAAAGACCGCTCCTTTTAACGACCTATTGCTCCCCGTGATTTTCCCGTGATCGTTCCCCGGAGGTGATTGGTTTTGTATTGGCGACGAGACGTTAGCCAGCACCGGTGAGGGTTTTCCGAGAAGAAGCCAGTTTCCCAGGTACGCGGACTCCTCTGTCCCTCAAACCCGCCGATGTGTTCATTCCTCCCCAGGGACTCCCGAGCGCTGTGATTGTCGCCGCCATATTTTTTTCTAGTAAAAAGAAGCAGCCGCCTGGAGGACAGCATCATTTCTTTTCCAGCCGCCTTTTCTTGCCGTACGGCACTCTTTCCCTGTTGTTTTTTTTTTTTCTTCCCTGACCTTCTTACAACAACTGCATCCTCTCCTTCGTCCTAGCCTCTTCTTCTCCATCTGGCGGATCTTTTAGACACCACCCTTTTTTCACATCCACCGCCCGTCTCAACTGGACGCCGACCGATTCGATCCACCGTTTCTTAAACCCTCCCCCTAGTAGGGATCCGTCGTTACTGTGAAGACCAACCGGCTTCTTCCCTTCACCACCCTACCGGGTGCTGGTTCCAAGAAAAGGACCTCGTTACTACCACCATAACCCAATTTCTTTGAAATCCTTTTTTTTTTTTCTTTTGAACCTCCTCTTTCTGGAAACCCTCTCTGTTTGGTCGTCATCTCGGGTCCCCACGCTGACCGTCGTGAGGCCTTCCAAGGGGGACAGGGCGTTTATCATATGTCCGGCCTTTTGCGACTAGCGTGTTGATGTTTCCTCCCTCCCCTCAACACCCTGAACATCACCGGAGGCCACTTTTTAGGCAAATTCACGCCCCGAAACCAACGGCCCTTACAGAAATTTTTTCGTGGGATGCAATCTCCCCCACTTTCCCCTAACCCTCTCTCTCTGATCTTTCTGTTTTGCAGGGCGCTAACTGATTGGACGTACCGCACGATAAAAGTATAGACCCATAGTAGTGCGTCTCCTTCTTATAGGAACAGCCTTCTGCATCACCGGCTTCCTTTTCTAGCTTTCTTCTTCCCGTGACCGGGTAGCCTGCCATAACCGCTACTGAGGTCGAGTCCCCTTGGTGAAAGGCAAACTACTTTTTAAGGGGTGTTGCCCCCCCCCCCAAGTTCGGCTCTCACCAGGACACATCCCCTTCCGTACACGTCTCTTTTGATTTCTCCATGCTGATCTTTGGACTGGTCCCGACGCCCTGACATCCCGGCGACCTCCAGGTCAACTTAACCGGTGCTCCGCGCGCCCCCCCCCCTTCGTGACTCTTCCTGTACAGCTAACCTGATGTACAGCAGACATACTTTAGAGTTTCTGGGGTCCTGACGGTGCCAGCACCGACGGCGTGGCTGGTTCTAGGCTAATCCAGCCCCCTTCCCACGAGTCTGACATGTTTTCTTCGAAGTCTTGCACGAGACCCGTCCCCTCGATTGAGTCAAACGACAACGCGACCTCGATGTTCGCCGCTCATAACGGTTCCACTTCACGATCAACGGCGATTTAGTCATCAGTTCTTCGCACCTCTGGGTCGGTCGTTTCAATCATTTTCTTCCGCAAGCCTCTCCCGTCTCCCTTACCATCGGATTCATCAGCAACCCTGGACCGCCGCCTCCCTGGAACGTGGGACCACCCATTTCATGCTCTTCCCCCACCTCCCTATTCCCCCTTTCCATCCTTCCACACTGCGGAATGGCCGGCGAGCTCTGATCCGCCTGGTGGTGCAACGGCTTCCATCCTGGAGCAAACCTCTTCAGTGAATGGTTTCCTCTGCAGATGAACCACTCTCCTGTGACCTTTTTTCGCGAACTGCTCCCCCCCCCCCAACTTATTGTCTTTCGGCTCACCGGAACCGGACAAACTTCGTAAAGTGATTTGAAAACGGGGTATTCGCTGCTCACTTTTCGAAAGTCCCCTCGACGGCGGACGTCCTCCACATTCGGCTCTTTTTTCCCTCGGTTAAAGTCGTTGCCACCGACTTGAAGATGCTAACGGGCTGTCTGCCCCGGCACCTTTTGATTAAGTGAACGACTGGAAAATTAACCCTTGCCCCCAACCCCCTCTTTTTTTCCTAGATGACCCCTCTCTTCCCTATACCTTCCCTGCATCTGCGAGCAGTCGCAGACACCTATCCCGAGTGAGCTCACCTAGAAGAAAAGAGCACTTAAGAAAGACTTTGGCTTTTCCTTGGGCAGGAAGTCATTCCCGCCCTTCAACCTGTGTTTCCGCGCCGTCAAGTTGGTCTCACTATCGACTCTACAATGGCAAGTGCTTTCAGGTCAGGCTCGGGATAGAAGTTAGATCCTCCCCCCACTTCTATTACAGCCTCTAAGGAATTAGCCTCAAAGTGATCTGGAGGGACCTTCAACCCCCCCTTTGAACCCCCGACAGCCTGTCCCTTCGGTTCTTGTGCCACTCCTTCCAACCCCTCCCCTGACTTCTCTGACCGTCGTCATCTCAATGGCCAATGTCGGAAAGCCACCCTTCAAGGCAACCACGACCTTTCCTTATCCCCAAGAGCCCCTTATTTTCCCCCCCAGGCAGTCCCCTGCTCCTCCTTCCGAGATGCGGCTGCGATACGTGCCTCAACAAACACCACATTCTCAACCTCCAGTTTCCTTAAGGCGTCTTCTTACGTCCTCTGGAGTAGGCGCCACTGGTTCGACAGAAATTTTTCTCCCCTCGTGTAGCCCACTCGATCTCTTCTATTTTTCCTTTTTTCATCCCCCAGTCCCCCGGGGACCCGGGTCCTCGTCGCGCCACCTCACAGGCCGAACACGTTTGTTTGACCCCCTCTCCCATGGGACTGGTGTATGGAAACACCTTCTCTTTTCCTTTCTTTTGATCCAGCCGTATTTTTACTGCACCTGCCCAGCAACCCCTGCACTCTGTGGAGAAAGGCCACTATAAACGGCTCCGCCCGACCCCCTCTTGCTCCGAGTTCAACGTGGGCTTCTCGCGCCCATCATCCCAACGTTCACCGCGTAACGGAGTTGTGATGACAATGCTTGCCTGGACCGCCAATCTTCCCTTTACGAAGCCCCCAGCTTTTTTTAGACCTTCTCTGGGCCCTTAGTCCCCGGGGAAGACTAGCCATCCCTCCTTCTCCGCTCACTTCAAACCCCTGAGCCCCTTCCTCTTTATCGGGGAGCCCTAAACGGTCTCAACGACACCCGCTGCACTTACAGAACGTGAATTTTCATAAGGCACCTCTCAGAGGAAACCTTTATTTTCTTTAGGAAGACCTGTTTTGTCCTCACTCCTTAGTAGTGCAAGGCTCTGTTGACTGTAGTCGGTAACCCTCTATATCCCTTTTTCTCTCCGTTGTTTCGATTCCCCCGACGACGTTCCTGCGGGCCGTGCGCCGCTTTCCGCTAAACGTTCATTTCAGAGGGACGAGACATCTCCCCCTCCGGAGATGCTTCTCCCAGTATTTCCCACCTTAGTGCAGAGCTAGGGGGTAGTGGATTACCAAGTTATAGACCTAAACGGATCCCCAAGTCCTTCTCAGCCCTTGTGTTTTCAATTGATTCTGCCGCCGAATAGGGATAAGGCTGTCCCTGACAGGTCCTTTAGGCCCCCTTGGAGAGAAGTTCATTTTCCACCGCATTTTTCCTCCCGTCGGCGGTTGACGAGTTGGCCCCGGCAATACCTTTGTAGAAGTTCCCTTCCCCCGTTTTTTTCGTGTTGTGCCTCCCTCCCCCCCGCCACTGTCCCAATCGGCGCCGGCGCGTCGATCCGTGCGCGCGCCTTTTGATCAATTTGGACTGTAGGCCACTTTCCGGTGATGACTGGGTTTCATTTTTTTCCTGCTTGATCGCGGCGATCTGCAGGACCCGCCCGGCGATCCAGCGGTCACCCGTTCCCCTCCCGAGTTCGGCGCAGATTTCGGGTGGCGCCGTTCGCCAGTGTTTTGTTTTTCGGGGACCACCCGTATTCCGGGATCCTCCGATCGAGTCGTTTCGAGGTTTCTCTGTCAGTTTTTTTCGTTTCACCGTTGGCGACTGAGCTCAGGCCGTCATTGCGACAGACTCTCTATGATCGCTCCGGCGGGTGTTCAAGTCGTCCTTTGGCTTCTTCCCTGCCCTGCATCTCGAATGAAGGATGGCGCGTTTGGGTGATTTTGGTAGATTTCTCTCCCAAGAAGCTGGCTGGCTTTCATCGTGGTGCCTGTGAGTTTTGACGTTGCCTTGGAAAGTGAGTCTTTTCTACCGGTCACTCCACGTCGGTCTTTGCTTTCGACCCATTCCCCCCCTTTCGAGCCTCCTCTGGGCTCTATTTCAGGGGGATGAGTCAGGTTAAGCGCCCACGGCTACCTTTGAAGAACGGCTTTCGGGATCGAAGGTTTTTTTCAAGCTTTTTGGTCGAACAACATTAGAGAAATCCGTCACGCCTTTGGCAAGGGAAGTGATCGAGAACATTTATGCGGAGAGCCGTCCCCCCCATTGCTGTTGAATCGAAGTGTCCTCGCCGGCCTGGCCTGCACCATACACCACCTTCTGGCTGACTGTTGCTTTTTCTGAGAAGGTGAAGTCTTTTTATAGAGATGCGCCTTCCATCTGCAGATCCTGAATTTCCTCCTTTCCCCCCTTTACCTAGCGGGTTGTTTGTTGCCGAAATCGAGGGTCCTGTTCGTAAAGGAACTGCTCGTTTTCGTTCTCACCCCCCTTCGGCATCTGACACGGACGTTTTGCCGGCGCCCCGCGGCCACTCCCGCGCCCTGTGATCCCATGTCTCCAGTAGAAAAAGTGATCCTGTCGCCCCCTTCCTCTCAAAAGGGTCATACCATGATATCGTTGGTTAGGTGAGCCGCCCCGGACGGTACCCGTTCTGGGGGCGCAAATTTGGTTTTTTTCACCGTCGCTTCTATATTTCCCGGTCGAGTTGCTCATGCACAATTCCAGGGCCCGTCACGGACCTTCGTTTTCAGAAGGATGGTTGAAGTCCAGTTTCCCAAAAGGGTCATGGATAAAGATTCCCATCCGCAGGATGTGTCCCTAGCAGGTCCCATTCTCCCCATTTCTTCCGCTGGGATTACGGTTTCCCGGAAGAGGGTGGTGTCCACCATGAGGTAGGAGGTACGTTTTCCCTCCTTTTGAGCAGAGAACTCATGTCTTTTTTTTCCCCCCTTTTTCCCTTTCTTTTAGGCAGATTCTTACCAGACCGAACAGCTCTCCGATGAAAGCGCCTCCCTCTTTTCTTGAAACCGTGGTCAGAATGGTCGCTGAGTTTGCCCTGCCCCTTTCGATCGGTGTTTTTCGTTGGTTGCCGATAGCTAGAAGACACTTGTAGAACTTTTCTCTGTCTCCTCTATCCCTTGGTTGTTGCCCCTTCCCCTGAATAATGGTATGAAGATGAATGTCCCACGAGTCTGAAATTGGTAATTTCTTGGTAACGATTACCCCTCCGATTTCCCTTTTGTCGATTTTTGAGACCCAAGTTTCCTTTTCCGACTTCCTTTGTCGTTCGTCGTGCCCCCCCGGTAAGGTTCAGCGAACGGAGGATTGTCCCCTAGCCAAATAAACGTTCGTTTTTCCCGTTGCACCTTTTCTATTCCCCCCCCTCCGAATTGTGGGGACTCTTATTTGCTTTCACCAGATCGTTGCTTTCCCTAGAGGAGAGGGGATGCTTCAACCCTTCCCGGTTGTCCTCCGTTCCCCCTCCCTCGACGACGCGCCGGTTCCCACCTTCCTCGTGTAAGCGGTATGAGCGAGCGCACGATTGGAAGGTTCGAACGGTCTATCGTGCGGACGGCTTTAAATCCTTTCTCTGTGCAGAAAAATTCATCCCTCGGTTTCGGTCTTCTACCCATCCTCTGGTCCTCGGTGCGTGAGATTCCCCCCGTCCGCCACGAATGTCGTGTAGAAGTTGGTGAGGCGGCCGTGAAGTTTCCCTGAAAGAAGAGTCCGACGGGAGTTCTTTTTTCGTTTTTCTTCTAACATCACTAAACCCTCTTCTCCCGTCTGTTTGAAATCGCCCCAGACGCCTGTCTCCGGGGTGAAGAGGCCGTCGGTCCCCTTCCCTTGTCCGATGACGGACATGCCGAATCTTTGGCCTCGTTGTACTTCCCCTTTCCAGATTTATCATGCAGCCTCTTCGGTGAGGTTGATTTTATGGGAGACGAGGACGTTTTCCGCAAGACAACCGGTCTTTTTTTCGTTCCTCCTGGGCCTGTGCCACAGGTACGTCTGACTCTTCAGGTGCTTTTCTTCCTCCCCCCGCCTCTTTGCTCGTCATCCCGTCGCGGCCATTTTTCCCCTCTCGCTTTTTCTTGTAGCAGCCCCCGGTTTTCGTAGTCACATCTCCCATGAGACCGCTCATGGCTTCCCGAAGTTTTCTCTCCGTAGGCATCTATCTTCCTAACCATCACTTTGTTGTTGTTGAGATCTGCCGAAGGCGTGGACAGTTCGCGAGAGAGGATCCTCTGGATTCCCCCCCCCCCATAGTCTTTTTGAATAAGGAACCCCCTTCACATCTGTCTTCCCTGCCTTTTTCTTTCCATCGGATTTGAACCCTACGTCGCATCAACTTGTATCCCCGACGTACATGGTCTCCAAAACGGACTTCATTCTTGTCCAAAACACCTCCCCCCCTGGACTTCCCCCTGTCATCCGCAACACCTCCCCTCTGTTTTTCCACTGTTCCCACGATGTCCTGACCCGATCTCGGCGGTGATATAGCGGGAAACAGTCCCTTCTTTCCAGTAGGCTTCCTCCCCCAGCGGGGAAAGGGTCGTTTTTTCCCCAGTCGCAGGGCGAACTCTCGTGCTGTCTCCATTTTCCACACCCGAGGGCACACTTCACCGGCGTCGTTCGGGCGCGGCCAACCGAAGGTCCCATAAACACCGAAGAGAATTTTTCTTCCATCGGTCGCAACAGTCCTTTTTCCCTGCTTTTTCTCAGAACCAGTCAACCGAGGCGATTCAGTCAAGCTTACCGATGGACTTTTCAAGTAAGCCCCCGACTCCGCCACGTCTTCTCCCAGTATCGTGAATCGCTCTTCCTGACCGCGGGACTCCCGGTGCAGCGTCTCGCGAAGGGACGGTCTTCACCGGTGACGTGAGTCCTTCCCCACCCCTCTCTCGAGGTAGACCACCATCTTTGAATATACTCGGTTGACCCCCCCCAGTCTTTCGAACAAGGCCACGGTCCCCTCTTTACAGACGTGTCTTGATCGGCACCGCCTTCTTTCCCCAGATTGGTGTCCGGGGGGTACCCCCGCTAGAACATCCATTCCGACCTCCCGGTCCTTTTCCGGTTCCTTAGTTCACAGGTCGTACGAACTTTCCCCCGGGTTACTTCCCGAGACCCAATGACTCACATCGTGGACGCAGTTCATACACGTCTCCGGTTCCCCCTTCTTCAAGCTCACCGCCTTTTTTTGACATCCAGCCCATACCCACGAGCGACCTCCTTTCGCGAGCGGCAACCAACCAAACTTTCTTTCCTTTGTCACCGCCGACTGTTTTTGAGGTCAACGCCAACGAGACATCGATTTTTCCGGCGACTAACGGTTCAACAAAAGTCTCTTAAGGCCTAGTTCTTTCCCTCCTACGGCATCTTTTCGGCCCTAATCTCCTCCGACGACTGCCGATCACCGGGGCGCAGTTCATCGGAGGCTCGCTCACCTACTGGAAAGATCATACATTGGAACTGGAACCCACATGTAGCGAAACCCCAGACGAGACTCTTTTCCTGCTGGCGACATGAACCCCTCTTTGGATGGCCGGTCGATCTCTAGGACCCACTTGGCACGGATTCACAATCCTGTTCCCCCCGTAAGTGAAGTTGCCTTTCTGAAGAGGAAACAAACCCTCTTCTATGTGACTTCGACTTTCTCAGTTCCCCCTTCGACCCCCCCCCCTGGGCCTGGAAGGAGGTCTTCAAATTCACGGCACTCGAAGGGATGGTGACCCGTTGTTCGAGGCGCCTTTTCGAAATCTTCGACGGCTTTTTCCAGTTTCTTTGCGGCCTGTGGGTGCGCCGCACCTCCTTCGTTGGCCACCCCAGACATGACGATTCTCAAGGGATACACTTCTTAAACTTAAGTCTCTTTTACCGTGACCTGGGACCAACCTTTTCTTCCCCCCCCCTGGGCCTGTACACGTTCGAGATACGACGCCCTTCATCGGACCTCCGTGCATATGTTCGAAGTAGCAGCTCCCCGGATGTGAGCTTCAACCTTCCCGTAGCCCCGTCCTCGTTCTTTTTGGTTTTGGATCCGTCTTCACCCCGCACTCCCTCCACAGTGGGTTTTCCTCCGATGGTGCGCCCAGATAGACTCTGTACAATTGGCCGGACTTTTCAGGTCATGTTTTTTGCCCCCCTCTTTTTAGTCTCACCCCAGCCATACGGGTTCTTAGTAAAAATGGCGGCTTTGGAGATGAACTTTCCCTCACCTGACGATCCCTGATCACTTCTTCTTCTTTCCCGCCACGGCAGCAACGCGAGAAGTGCTCGGGACTTAATTTAGCCACTTCAAAATGTCCTTCCCCCCTCAAAACTCCCCTCACAAAAAGTCTTACCTTTTATAGCGCCCCGATTAGGGTATATGCCTTCCCTGCCCTCTCAAAGCGCCTCTAAACTTCCAGATGAATTGCGGGAGAGAGACCTTCCTACCCCACCACCACCTTACCAACAAGCAAAGATGGAAGTAGTGAATCTTCGACGGAGGCGCCGGACGGCCTATGGAGATCTCCAAATGTCAGACGCACTAGTAAAATACTCGACTCGCTTGGGTAATACTTTTTTTCACCCCCCCCTCAAGGGTACCCCTGGTCATTTTTCCGGAGCCACCCTCAACTCGCGGTGGTGACACCCCCTTCAACTGGGAAGGGTGACCGATTTTAAACAAAATTTTGGGGTCCTGTTTTCCCTTTGGCGATCCCTTCTGGTCACCTCAAAGCCCCTCTAACGTTTTTATTTTTTTCTACAGACACACCTCAACGGATAGAATCAACTCTAGACGCTCCATGGTCTTCCGCGTCCGACGCGGATCGACCTCCAACTCTTCTCCAGCAAGGCGTCCATTGAACCCTTTATGGCCTTAGAATAACTCTTAACTCACGCCCGATTAAGCGGTGGAGACCCGCTCTGAAGGCTCTTTTTGAAACTAGCCTGAAGTTTTTTTCCAGCCTTATTCTTCGGACTTGAAAGTCCTTCACCCGAGGGAGGATTCCCGGTACTATTCGGTCCTTGGAGAGGCTCGCCGCGGATTCTCACCCCAACTCGAACCCCTCCCTTGTCATTACTAGTCACCGATCTTAGGGACCCCATCGGGAGAGTAGTCTTCTAGGCTACCCTGGAACTTTTCGAAAGCGTTTTTGATTCTGTGGATTTTTTTCTAGGGAAAGATCTCCTCGATTTTCCTCCTCTAAGATTGGTGGTGTTTCTCTAGTATTAACGACCTTTTCCCACCTTCTTCTCTTTCACTACGTCTGTCCCCCTTTATCACGTCAGGTAGCAGGGTCCCCGAAGCACCTCCGAGTTTTAGAGATCGTCGTTTTTCCTTTTTCTCCTTTCTGGACGTTTAGAGCTAGAGGGGTGTTGAGTGGAAACTTAGAGCCAGTCCCCCCCCCGTGAGAGCGTCACGTGAATCCTTCTTGGCCCGTCCTTTTTTTTTTTCCCGAAGTTATGGCGGTTGTACCTGCAGACGAAGAGTAAAGGAGTTAGATCCCCGTTTCTTTTTTTTTCGTTCCAGATGCACTGTAGGACCTTTTCCTTTCCTTTGTAATGCACAGTCAATAAATGGTCCGAAGGGAAGACTCTTGCGTGCGTAAGCGTTTTCTTATTTCATGAGATTCCCTTCCCCCGGTTTAACTCGCTTTTCCCTCTAGTGAGCCTCCGCCCTTTCAGTTTTCCTGTGCAACCCGGACCGGGGGTGCTTCTTGTCTTTTCCTGTTTTTCTCGGTTTTTCGATTTTTTATTTTCAGTGACCCCATAACAGCTCGGTTAACAGAGGTACAAGGGCGACGATTTTGGTTTTTTTTCCCCCCCTCGCCCTTGAGGGTGGAGTCTTTTAGCTTCTCTTCCCGGTTTTTTTTTTTGCGTGGTGACCACCGTCAAAGGGTCCGAAGATCGTAGTTATCCGAGTTTCCGAGTCTGTCCTACTGGTTCGCTCCAGTCCGAGCCGGTCCGAGGAGCCCTCGTCGAAGATGATCGTCCCAGTTCGTTGTGATAACTTCTCCTTTTGTTCGGCCTTAACCTCGAAGTGGACTGAGCAGGCGCCGGTGACCCCTGGTCGAGTTCTCGCCAAGTACATCCTTGAGTCTCTTTCCTAGTTTGTTCGTGGTGCCTGTGTTTGTGCGGTGCTTTTGCCGACCCCATTTTCCCCCTCTATGACAGACTTACGAGCTTGCGCGGTTGCGCGTTCCCAGGTCTTTGGTAGGACCCAGAAGGGGATCCTTCTGTCGATATCCGAGGGCCTTGCGCCAGTTTTCCAGGTGGTCCGCCCAGATGCCGAACTGCACGGTTCCCGGAGAGTCGCCGGGTGACCCCCCTACTCGATATGCTTCGAACGTCTTTTCTTTCCTCCCCTCCGGTTTCCCGCACTGTGCCACAAGGGAAGGCGATTTCGTGCGAACAAGCTGAGGCCCTCCAAAGCTGTGAACTTTGGCGTTTCCTGTCGTCTCTTTTGCCGGAACCCCCCCCATCCTGGCTGACGGTGATCGTGCGAAGGTTGTAAGTCCCGTGTAGAAGCTGCTGACAATGCTCGCCAATCTTTCTCGGGCATTGTTTGAACTGCGGCTTTCTCTTAGAATTTCTTTCGGGTTGTGTTGCGAACAGGGTTCAGGGTCTGTCACGGAATTTTAAGGTGCGAGTTTCCTATCTTTAGAACTTTTAGTGCATGGTTCGTTGTCTCACACTTCTTTTGGCCCCTCAATCACCAGCTCCGCAATGCCACTGGATCTGTACGCGCCCAAAGTGACGTTGCCCCCCGGTAGAATCCATCCAAAGGGTTCCCAGGAGAGAAGTTTCTCTGGTGCTTTTCCCCCGGTTCGGGGCGAAATTTTTGATGTGAAAGTAGCGGTGTAGAAGGTACCTCTGTCCTTTTGGTAAATTCTGAATCCCTTGGGGGGGTTCTTTTTTTTTGGGGTTTCCCTGTTCCTTTCCAGGGCGTGAGCCAGTGGTGAAGAGTCCACCAACAAGGGTGTCAGGGTAACGCGACTCCTAGAAATAATCAAGTCTTTTTCGAGGTAGCCCGACGGCATAACAGGTAATTGGCCACTGGTATTATTTTGGCGCCAAAGGAAGAGGGTGGTGACACTCCAGAGGTAGGGCTTGTAGGTCAACGTCGGTCCAGTCTCCTCCTATTTTCAGGAGAAGAATTTTTTCTTTCTTCATGTGTTAGCCGACCCCTTGAAAGTGAACGTAACGACACTTCCGGTTTTTCGTGAAGTTGTGCTGGAGACCCACTTTCCTCCGTTTTCTTCCTGGAACCTTCGAGTCGGTACCCCGGGTCTCGTTGCCGCTCGCCTGAAAGAGCTGTTCGTTTTTAGTGGTTCTTTGAGCCGCTCCCCAATCAGCAGCGTTCTTGCTGCCGATTCCTCCCGAAGAATTGGATTGAAGTTAGCCTGCGTCCCGATTGTCCTTTGGCATTTGTCTTGAGACCGGTCCCTTCCCTTTTTTCCTTGTTGACGGAGCTTTTACGGTGACCCCCTTGATGCAGTCCTGGAAGAGAGGTCGTGACCCCTTCTTCTCGCCCCATCTTCCCGCAGTCCGGCTTTTTTGCCCCCCCCAAGTTTTCTTTCGCAACCGTTGGATGGCTGTTGGCCCGAGAAATGGGGTTTTTTGTAACCGATCGTTCTGTACACCCCACTCGCTTGACCTCGAGGAGCTGGGATTTTTGCCCCGGGTCTTTCCTTTTGTCCCTTCGCGAACGACGCCGTGTGCCCCGTGCCGCCTTTGACGAAGAGCGAGTCATGCCCCGAGACCTTGAGAAGGGCGATTGCGGACGCCCCTCAGTTTCCTATCCGCAACTGCCTCCCCTCGGTTTGGTTGCCTTCCCCCTGAGGACTCCCGCCGCGTTCCGGCCCAGGACGGTTGCTTCTGTACGCAAACGACTTTCTGCAGTTGGTGAGGCCTTCCTTGTTTTTTTTTTTTGCCTTTTTCTTGACGCCGGTGACTGGTGTTCCGCTCCCTAGTTGAGGTGATTGCCAGCACGTCCAACCGAAGTTTCCGCGGACATTCTGAAGACGCCCTGTGTTTCCCAGCCGCCGACGTATTCGGGCCCGCGATGACGACACCGCGAGATAGGGTCTCTTTTGTTGTAGACAACCTTGTCGTTCAGATGATAGTTTTCAGTTTCAGGGTGATGTCTGTGCGATCTTTCCTCTCCAGTCACCGGGAGTGCCGCCTCTTTTTTTTTTCTCACAGGTCTGAATCCCGAAGACCTCCTCCGGGATGTGTTCCCTGACGAAGGTGGACTTCTGCCGTCGAGGCAAGTTTGCCCAGAGCAGCTTCCCTTTGGTTTTTTTTCTTTCAGCCCATCTCTTACCCGTTTTGGCGAGGGCCGCCCTTCTGCGCGATGCTGTCCACGCTTCAGGCATCCCTCTTTTCCCCCTTCCCCCGTTGTTGTGGTGATCTCTCTTCCCTCCCTTTGACAGCATCGAGCAGTTCTTTTTTTTTCCGATTTCTCCCTTTGGACCTTCCCCCCCACGTCACATCCCCCCTCGGCTAACCCCCCTGGCCGCGACGGCGATTCCCCTCGGAGTGTTGAACACCCCGGCATTCACCGTTCCTGGGGGGGAGTTCCTCCCGTACTGTTCCACAGGTTCTTTCCCCCATCCCTTTTTTCCGTCCTTCCTTCCCAATACCACCATCACACCTGCCGTGATCTCCCTTTTATCAGCGGGCCCTGGGGGTATACAGGTTTTTTCTTTTCCTTGTTCTTTTTACCTGGGGCCCGTCCTGACCCGGCCTATTCACCGTTGCCAGGCTTCTTTGTCCGCGGTCCCGACTCTTTACTGTGTGTTGTGCTCCCCCAAATTAGACTTTGCAACCCGTTTTACAGGTTTTACCTTTTCGGGCAGCGGCAACTTCACAGCCCTCCTCCCAGGCGATCGACACTTCGTGGCGGACATCTTTAGAAGAGACCCTTTCCGAAACGATCTTTTTTGTGCAGAACACCGTCTAGGGTTTATGCGTCTGATCTCCCTTCTTTGTCCGGGTCCGCACGATATACGACTCGAACCGTCCTTCGTGCCGAGGGAAATCTCTTCTTAGGAACTCTTCTTTTCATCCACCGCGTCGCTATAGTTCATTTCATGCCCAAATTTTTTCGTCTCCTGGCCAATCCCGCCTCGAAGCCCCTTGCACCGTCGTGGTGAACGGCACCCGGTGACCACCCACAAGTTCGTCAGAACAAGGACCATCCCGTTTCCAGATAAAATCCCAGTGAAGCACTCTTAGCCCTTCCTCTGACCCCTTGTGGGTTTTTTTCAGACATCCCTTTTTTAGGCGACCTCCAGGTCAAAGGAAAGGTGAATACGCGAACAGCTCGCCCTAATGGCCCCTTCCTTGAAACGATGTACCCTTCACGACGACGTTTAGGTATTTTTCATCCAATCGTTGGAACCATCGGGCAAGATAACCTGAGTGCTTGCTGGCTTTTGGTTTTTTTGTTGACTTTTTTCCAATACCGAGAGGCAGCTCGTTCTTAGCGTTCAACCACGAGACCCGTTCCCGACTCGACCTGGTTTCTTCAAAAGGAATCGGACTAGATGTTTCTCGCATCACGGTCCCCTCCACTCTCCGTTTGCGTTCAGAGCCAATCTGAGGTCGTCGGTGAACATCAGATAACGACCTCCCAGTCACGGCGGCTCCTTGAAATCGGTTGCCGCTCACCGATTTTGGACCTACCTTCCCTTTCCCCTACCCCCATCCTGTCGCGCGACACACCGTCCCCTGACTCGATCCAAAGCACACGTGACCTGGGCCGCGTCGACACGCTGCCCCATAATGATGATGTTTCCAGAGAGATTTTCTTTTTTTCACCCGGGTGGTGAATTTTGTTTTTTTTCCCCCCCAATACCTCTGCTTTCTTGGGCTTCTTCAGATGACACTAGACGATGTGAACCTGAAGGGAAAGCTACGTTTCCAAAGCCATGTTTTCCCCTTTTTGGTAGAATGCTGGGCGGCTCACCCTGCAGGTCAATTCGTCTAAGGGGATTACCAAGGGGGTCTGAGGAGACCGTTTTTCTTGCCGTAACCAGTTTCAGGCGGGCTCCGACCTTTTCCCGCTTTGGTGGATGGACGAGGGGCGCCACGGACTTAGTGGCCTACCCCCGACTGACGATGCAGACTGGTCATAGCGCACTTTCCCTTAAGCGATTCTTTTTCCCATTTTTTTCCCTACCCCCCCCCCCCAACCCTTTCTTTTTTCCTGGCCTGAGATGAACGAACCGTCATCGACCGCCGCTGTCATTGGCGAAGCAGTCGTGTCCTGCTAGATACGTTTCTTCCACACTTATGCCCCGAGCACCGTTTACGCGATTTGTTTTCTTTTTGCCTTTCCACCTCGCGACGCCCTCACGCCATACCTTCCCCTCTGGGATAGGCGTCCGCACTGTGAGAAAGCTCGGTCTCAAAATGGCCCTTTAGGTAAGGCTTTCTCACCTGACCTTTTCTTCTTTCGGCTCGCGATGAGTCGGTCAAATCGGCCGTCAGGCTTTTCCGTAGGTAAAACTTTATCGCCTGTTCTGACCTTTGCCCCCCATGAAGTCCTTTAGATATACAGGTTCACCAAAGGGACGGCAGCCACAGCAGAGACGTTCCTAGGGACAGTAGTCCTCATGGACCCACGGAGTTCCCCCCTAAAACCCCCCCTTCCCACTCCCCCGGGACCTTACGCCCAGAGAGCAATTCTTTTATAGAATAAGACCCTGCGTCAACGTAGCCTCTAATTAGAGATATTTTTACGGTCCGACCAGCCACCCCCCCCACCTTCGACATAAAACAGCCCCGCTTTTCTCCTCTCAGATGAGAAGGCGGCGGACTCTTCCTCTGGAGTAAGGCTTTCCTGGTCGTACTCCTAGCCTCGTCCACTCGATCTAGTCCGGGAATACTTTGGTAACCTACTACCTCCACGACACACCTCGGTTCTTCCATGGTAATCGGCTCCTTTACCCTCAAACGGTTTCAAACCCTTCGTCGCCCCTTGTTGACCTCTTTCCCAACCTCTAAGGGAGCGGGGTCCGCAGCTCGCCTTAGCAGATATAAGGCACCCTCGCACCTCATCACCGTTTGTTCTTTTCAGACATTCCATTGATCAACGGCTCGCCAAATCGACGGTCCCCCCCTCCGAAGGTCGTCAATGTTTCTCGCGGCTAGCCTCAAGCAACCTGACCACCTGCAGTTCCCGGCCTGATGACCCTGGATCATGGCCTATCCCATCTTCCCCCCAGCCTCCCCCCTCCCCCCTTTTTCTCCTTATAATACGGCCTTTCCCGCCGGGGACTTCGTCCTGAATTTGACCAGCCTCAAGAAATTCTGCCCCGATAAGAAAGCCCACCAGAGTCAGATGAACGGTACTCTTCTCTGATCCGGGGAGCGGCCGAACGGGTTCTCAACTATCGAGCTCGCACTTGGAAGTGTCCCCCCCCAAACTACTTACACGTATCTATAGGGTCCCCACTGGAGGTCTTAGTCCTCTTCCGACTGTACGGTTTGAAAGAGCGTTTGCAAGGGCCCCTTTGACTTTCC
>Ga0179591_1338607_pt1 | contig 17299 bp, 15 predicted proteins | sample CZOMad2_1_08_16f_FD_182891 | JGI IMG/M metagenome (GOLD analysis project Ga0179591, IMG submission 182891) | Vadose zone soil fungal communities from Angelo Coast Range Reserve, California, USA - CZOMad2_1_08_16fungal (PacBio error correction) | ecosystem: Environmental > Terrestrial > Soil >... | reverse complement strand
TGTCCCCCTCTATCCATGAGACCAAGGGCTCCCAATCTTCTTCTTGCCCACCTCACAATTTCCCCAAGTACGCGCATTTTTGATGCACCGTCTCTTAAGGGTTTTTTTCCCTTCCCCCTTTTCTACGGCTTTGACCGATCTTCCCCACCGGCGATTTACCATATGTTCGATCCCGCCGGCAATTCCCCTGACCTAGGGCCCTTCTTTGGCATTCCCAATCTGGCTTCTCTCTCATCGAGCATTACCCCCCTCCTTGTACTCACGCGAATGTCCCCGAAGCCGAAAGGCCTCCCCCCCTGGCCCCTTTATTGCCAGGTCCCGTCCTCTCCCTAGACAGATCTCTGCAAATTTTCTTCCCCCTCTAAGCCATGGGACTTACAAATGCTTTAGAGTCTCCGCACCCCGTCTTTCGCTCGTCAATCTCTTCCTTCGCTTTTCCCGTTTAATTTCTTTTTCTGAGAAGAAAATCTCAGCCTTTTTCCCTTTCCGACTTCATTAGAACCACTTATGTTTTTCAATTTGGATGGTTTATAAGTATAGAGCTCGACGAGATCTGCGATCCTAATCTCATCTCTTTTCGGCTAATCTCCCGGAAAGGAACCAGGTTTTGTAGTTCCCCAACATCCCTTTCCCCGGTTTCCCCTAGAGACCGTTGTTTTTCTCTATCCTCGGGACTGAGAATACTGATTTTGATTTCTTAAAGTTACTGCCCCCTTTTACCCAGCTACCCAGAACATTCCCCCCCACCTAGAACCTCCTTGGCGCGGGAGGATGCTTGTCCCCTAAGCTTGTTAGAGATAGCCTTTTTTTGGAGTCTTTCCCTCCTGTGCACTGTTGGGACGAACCAGCTTTCGATTCCCTTGCCCTCCGAAGTCCTGAGTTTCGCTCCAAGTAATATTCAATGACGGTGTCCGCCCCTCGCGATCCTTCTGACCCTCCCCTTGAGATCCTTAGGCGCCTTCTTGACCGGCTACGCGTTTTTTAAATAATGAGTTGGAACGATTTTAGACCCCTGCCGCTTATGAGATCACAGATTTTTCCCACTAAAGTTTCACCTATCTTCTTATTTCTGATAGTTTTTTCTTCCTCTGACGAATACCACTATCCCCTTTGTTTACGATAGGTCCCCATTGTACCGGATGCTTTTAATGTGGAGATGTGTCCTGAGTCTTAAACGCTTCTTAACTGGATCTCGATAGCGCCGGTCCCTATTATCGCCCTGGCGACGATCATTCTCCTATCCTTGGATCGTGGCTTCTTTTCACAAACTTCTGAACCTGATACGCTTCTTCCGGTTTTATAGGATGTTCCTTGTCCTAAGGCCCCAAGATACAGCTTGACCTTTTTCTCCCTTTTTTCGGCGGCCGCTGGACAATTTTGGGGCAGGAGGCTCTTTTCGACCCCCCTGTTCTAGCGAGCTAACGTCGCCCTCATTAAAGCATTTTTTGCCATCTTAGGGAAATTCCTCCCAGGGGCTCCACTCTGTCCTTTTTGACTCTCTTGCTCATTACCCGGCCAGACCTGCCAGATCTGTGGCCCCACTGTAGGCGCTACAGATCTTTTTTCATGCTTTTTTTTAATAAGAAGAGACGATAGGATTGAGACTGGGACACTTCCCGTGGCCTCAGGAGACCCTGTTGTTTTACTAGGGACTTTTTCATTTCGTCTTTTCAGCTCCCAGCCATCCGACATCGCGCTCTTTCTCTTTTCATTGCTTGAGGAACATCGACCCAAATCTTAAGGTCCTCCCCCCTTCGAAACCAGTAATTATCCAACGCCTTTTGGAGCCACCCATTGCCTTTTTTAACCCCTTTTCTTCTCACTTTCTCCCCAGGAATGGAACGGCGCAGCCTTTCTTCAAATTCTTTTTCTCTCAAGGCCAAAGCGGCTACTTCCCTCCCCTTTTTCCAAGCGTGCCCTAAGACTAACGTCTCCATAAGAATCTCGTTGCTCCCAAAAATGAGACACTCGCAAACTCTTTTGAAACCAGAACCGTCATCACCTTCTTGTGCCCCCCCCCTTTCCTACAAATAGACTTTCCTTTGATTTAGGCAGAGGGAATCAGGTATAGTACTTCGGACTGTTGCGTCGCCCCCCCCCCCGTTTTCTAGTTTCTGTTCCTCAATGACCTTTCTGGTTTCCTAGCTTTTCCCTGCCAAACTGGCAAACCTGCTTCTAATTGAGTACCGCACACTCGCGCGTTAAGCCCACGGAGGCTTGCGATGCCTTAAAAGATTCCTCCTCTCCTAGTAAAGAGCTCATCATTCTCCGACTTTTTTCTTTCTTCCAGACCTCCTTTTATGCTCCCGCGAACATGACCCCGATTACCGCCGGACTTAAATTGATTTCACCCAGATACCTTTACAGACCCCAAGTTAGTCTGATCTGGACCTTTTTTTTTTTTTTCCCCTCCGCCTGTTTCCCCTTCCAGTTGGCCTCCTCCTTACAAAATACCTTTCTCAGAGTTCGCAAATCTTCCCCAAAATTTTTCAAGGGGCAGCCCCCCCATTTTTTGAAAACTTCAGATATTCCCCCCCTTCCCTACCCAGTGGTTAGTTGTCCCCACAAATTCTTGCGACCCTTCAGAAACCCGTTTTCTAAATGCCTATTACTGTTTTTTACACACAGATTTCACTTTTACCATCAACGAACTGAAGATTTTCGGACCCTTCTCAACCTTGTTCCCCTTTCTTTGTCCTCTCCATTTACGCTTGTTTTTTTCAGCAGCCGTCCGTTTAATTCTGGTACCAAACCCTCTTAAATGTCCCTAACAGGACCCTGTGGAACTTAAGATTTTTTCCAGTGGCTCGACCCCTCCTCACACCTCCCCCCATCGCATTTATGACCCTGGGACCTCTTTCATGTTTTTATCTGGGCTTTTTTAAGAAACATTTTTCAGCTCCTGTCCGGAAGCGATTTTTTCTCCCAAAAGTTTTGCAACGCAAGCCTTCTCCTTTAGGTAATGCTTTCTCCCCGAAATGTGCATCTTTCTTTGCCCTAAAAATATGAGTGGAGTATCATCACGTTCGAGTCAGCGCCCCCCCTAAGGATCACTTTTCCCTCCTTTTTTTTTTGTTTCTCTCCTTTTATAGATTTTTCCCCCTCCTCCTCGAGGCGAAGAGATGACATAGTTGCTTTTCCAGAACGTTCATATTTGCTTTTTTTTTTATACACCCCCCCCCCCCAATCCTCTCTTGTTCTCGATGGCATTTTTTGGATAGCGGGACAGTCCGTTTCTCTTCCCCCCAGCTGTAGAGACTTGCCCCCAGTTGAACTGAAATAATTTTCAACATCCATCGTGAAAGGTCTTCTTCTGAGCCGCCGAGAACCTTCGTTGCCACCTTCCTCCACAGTTTCCCCTTTTTTTTCCCTAAATTCTGGGCTCCCAGACTGAGAGTCCAGACTCCCCGACCTCCTTCTTTTTTCCCATGCCCTCCCCCTGTTTTTACCCGCTCTCCTTTTAGTAACTAGTGTCTCTAAGAAAACCGTCCTTTCCCTTTTTCCCCCGAGACGTTTGGTCGCGCCCCTAAAAGGTCTATTTTCCGGTATCCTCCTTCTCTCCTCCGTTGTTGTTGGACTTTTCTTTTTTTTTGCCAGTTAAGGATTTTCTTTATTTCCTTAATTCCCTGAACCCTGTACGGCAAAGGACGGGTTCTTTATGCCCGCCTCTCCCGTCTGTTACCCACATTCCTTTCTTTTCCGGGGTACCTCTCTGACGTTTTTATTTATCTCCCCTTCGGCGCTGATTAACACCCCTCTCAGGTAGCCTTGGTAAGTCCCTCCCCCCCCGGTGCCGCCCCTTTTCCCTAGACCGAGTTCCATTGAATTTCCTGAGAAGGAATTCAGTTTTCCCTGCGGGTACACCTTTCTTTTGCCTTTTTATATGTCCTTATAAACTGCTATAAATAACATACCCTTTTTCCTTCTTTAAGCGACAAGGATTCTTTCGTTTCTCTAGTATGGAGTTCTGCTGACTCCAAAACGATGGCGATCTTTTTTTTTCCATATAGAAAGATGGACCACTTATTCCATAAAACTCCCTCCTCCCCCCCCCCAAAACAACGCTGTCAATTGATCTTCTCCTTGTTCTTTTTTCTTTGAGGCTGTCCAGGAAGAGCCTTCGACTCGTTAAATTTTTCCTTTCCCCTCCCTGACAGATCGTGACTTTCTCAAGCCTACAGTATGACATTAGGCCCCCCCCTGGTTAATAAACCCCCTAGTTCCGTTCAAAGTGCGGTGGCAGCCCTTTCGGGCCGGTTTTTTTCCCCGCTCCGCGGGTCATGCCCTTACGCGGGTTGTTAGATTTAGTAGCTACACTGGCCAACGATTTTCTTAATTTCTGGCGATGGACCCTTTCCAGGTGCGGTAGGTTTTTCCCCCCCCCTTCAGCGCGAGCTAGACTGCTTGCTCCCTCCTTGTCTTTAGAGATACCTTTTCCCCCAAATGATGGAGTCCAGTCCTAATCGGCATTTCTGAATGTTTGCGTCTGGTGAAATATTGATTCTCCCCCTTTTCGGTTCCCTCCAACGGGTGGGCCCCCCACTCATATGCCTATAGTATTTTTTTGAAAACGTCGCATTCTTGCTGCCCCTTCCAAACCTTCCTCCGAGTTGGTCTCTCTTGGACTTTTTATCATGAGTATACGCTCCCCTTTTAAGGCAAAGAGGGTACGCGCGATCAGGACTACATTTTTTTTTATCAAGACTATCTTTTTTTCTTCCTGGAGTTTTCCCCGCTGCTGGTACCTTAGTCTCCTTTTGACCCCTTATGAGGACTAAGACCCTCCAGATCGCAATCTTCCCCCCCGTATCTTCTATGCCTTGCTTTTCTTCCAGTAAATTCTCTCCTTCAGTTAATGCAGAGTTTCCTTCCCGACCCGCCGCTTGAGAATTTGCCTCCCCCAGGCAGCGAACTTTAGGCTCTCTTCAACTTTGGCACAGTTTCCACTCCCTTTCATGGAACCAAGGAACGAGCAAGCGACCACGACTGTTGGGGCGCCGACAACCTCTTTTTCGAAATCTTCCTTTCCCCTTTTTAGGAAGAGTCAGAACCCTCTCGAGGGATCGCGAACGCTTTCCCACGAGCCCGTGGTCTTCAAGCGATTGGGCCTTTTAGAGTTTTAGGCTCAGTCCCCAAATTACGTACCGCTTTCTTCGGTTCAGCCAGCTTCATCAAATAAGGTCAAGTCGTTTTTTTTTTTGAGACATTAAACCTCCTCCCTTTTCACGCCCCTTTTGCTGCTTTTTCTCCCATTAGAGGTGTAGGCCTAACAATTCCCCTAACAAGATTTCAAAAGGCGGCCGTTTTCCTTTTCTGGATTTCGAACAACTTTTCTCCCCCTTGAAGAGTCGGTCTATAACTATTCGCGTTCTATTGCATGGTTTTTTTTCGTGATTTCCGTCCCTTTCTTAACGCAGCGCTTTCCAATTCTAAACCCCTTCCCCTTAAGTTCGACCCGGAAGCTTCCCCTTCTCCCTCCCTAAACTGCCGTCCACTTCTGCGAGGATGCTGACCCCTCAACCGCCCCCGTGGGGGGGAGATCCGACCCCCCTCCACCCCCCAACAGCCGTCCCCCCCCCTCTCGACTTTTCTGCCCACCTGCGAAGGCAGGAAGCCCTTTTTCTCCTGAGATGAAGGTCGCGCCACTGTCTTCGTCAGCGACGATTGCCCTCTGATGTCAATTTTTTATCGACTTTAGGATACTCAACCTTCAAAACTTTCCCCTATTCCTTGAAACCGCAGTTCCCCACAGCAATTTTTTTTTCCCCTTGAAAGCCCCGATTCCTTCGTGTGATGGAATCTGTGGTGCCTCACCATTCCGACGCCCGTTCCCACTCCCCAAGAAAATATTTCCTCTCCAGAAGATTTGGGTCCTTTCCCGCCCCGAGTAAGAAGATGCCGTCAAGGCCCCACATCCCCGAAGTCGAGAACGCCCTCCTTCTTTCTCCCCCCCTCTCCACTTCTCATCTTCCCCCCTTGCCTTCCTTTTTTTCCTTTCCTGTTAGTTCCCCTTCCCTTTCCTTCTCCCTCTGCTTTAGGGACCCCATCGGAGATCTTCTCTTTCGAAGGTAGAGTGGCAATATGCGCACTCAAGCCTCAACCCCCCGATGCATTTGCTCATAAGGACAATTACAGAGAGCGTGACCCCCCACCCCCCCCCCTGTGAGAGGTCTTCTCTCCGCGGCTTCTAGAACGACCCGATCCTTGATCCCCTGGAGACGATCTTTTCTTCGCCGGTTAACCCCGCGTCCTCTCCGCCATCGGCTTGCCCATGATTACTTTTCTTCGGTTTATACTGCTCTTCTTTTTTTCAAGGGCTGTTCATCAGGTCCTTCTCTGTTTTTACCCAGTCCCCCACGTTTCAAAAGATGTCCGAGGACCGGCGCGAGTCGTTTTTTTCTTTTTCGGGCTTCCCCCCCACACAGAGTCCCTCTTCTCCAAATGCAGATATCCTTTCTTCTCTTTCCTGGACCCAGGCCATGATCCCCCCTCCCTTTTTTGGGAGATTCAGAAACCTCAGTACTGATTCCGTGCGCTCGCGGTTTCCCCCCGGAATTTTTTCCCCCCCCCCTTTTTCTGATTAACGGACTCCTTTAAATAAACCGACCGTTTAGTCAAACCGACTGAATCTCCTCTTTTTTCCCTAAACCAAAAGTATTGCGGTGATATTCACACAGCATTGTTTCTCTCTCCAGAGCTTTTCTTCGAGATTCCCTCCCCTGACGCCCCCACCTTTCGCTTTTACCTGAAGGAGAGAGGAGTCTGGCTCATTCCCAGGGAAACTGCACGTCAGTCTCCTTTTCCCCTATTGAACGCTCACTCACTTTGGGAGATTTGACTCTCTGGTACACCTTTCATTCCCGATTTTCCCCCGTGTCTTTCTCGATCGTCGCAGGTCCTTTTAAGGCCTGGAACCACACCTCTTGAGAACGCTTTTCCCCCCTTCCCAGGTACAAGACCATCACCGGATTTGTCAATTTTTATGATCTCGGTCGGCGTCTTTTTTTTCAGCTTGGGGACCCCCCCCTCCGGGACCAGTACCACTTTTTCCCCCCCTTCCTCGAGAGACTATTTTTTTGCCCATATCGATCTGGAGAGCGTGTACTTTTTAGTGTGATTTTTCGCCCCTAACTTTAGCATCCACAGAGCCAATCTTTTTCCTCTTATTTTCCCCTTCCTCCCCCCGATGTGCCCCATTGTTCCTATGGACTAGCTTTGAATCATCCATAAGTTTTTTATCGATAGTATTTCCCGATATCCATTGCGTCCCTTCTAACATATTGGATTCCAGTTCCCTTTACTCCAAGAAGTCTCGGCCCCTCTGCGTAGAAGAGAGTCGTTTCTCCCATTTCGAAGGAGGTGTGGGGTTTTTCTTCCCTTTCTCCCGGCCCCGTTCTCTCCCCGATCGAATTCCGATGCCGCGGAGAATCTCTTCTTTTTTTGTGAGGTAACCCTCTTTTTTTTCTAGACCCTCGAGAAGCCCTCTTTCCCCCCTCTTTGCCAGTCAATGGTCGTTTGACCTACGAAGAATCACTTGACAACCACTTGGATGTTCCAGGACCTTTTCAAATGCGGCCCCCGCTGAATTTTTATTCTTGAAGATCGACCCCCTTTCCCACTTGTTAGGAGTTTGTCCCAGAGGAGTTACGTCACCCCTTTATCGCCCTTCCTTTACGGCTTATATCTTTTTTTTCTTGGAGTTTTCTTGACGCTGGAAACTGCGCAGAGATTCTTTTTTTCCCCCCCCCTTCCCCCGGCGCTTCTTATGCTTCCCACACCTCCCAGAAGATTGTGAGAGAACTTTTCCTTCTTCCCATCAAGCTGTTTTTCTCATACTGTAACAGTTTTTTTTCTGACCCACTCGACCAAGCTTTTTGTAGATAGCCCCCCAACGGTTTTCGTTTTTCCGTTACATCCCTTTGTGAGCTGATTTTCTTTTCGAGCCTCTCTTAAAACTGACGACCTTCGTAACAATAGCCCAGTCCGTTTTTTTCTTTTTCCTTTTTTTCGGTTAAATCTATTTTTTCTTAGTCGATCTTTGCGAGAGGCGACGAGTTCCGGTTTGGAAGAAACTCTTTTTCTGGCTCCCGATTCTCCTTTCCCGGTCTAGGCCCCTCCGGGAACGGCTCTCGTGATCTTCTCTCATAGTTGAAATGGCCTGTTCCCCCTCGTAAGTAGTAGTCTTCTCTTATCTAACCTCTTGTAAGACCTCCCTTCCAAGTACGATGAGGTATTGTTAAGATTTGCTCCCGACCCCTATAGTCCTCCAGTTAATTTGAAACCCTTGTACTCCTTCTTCTCCCTCGACTTCACTTTCCCCCCCCTTTGTGTCACGATCTAGGCCTCCCCCTTGTCGTCTGTACCTTCTTGATTCGTTTTAGCGGGTCTTTTGTTTTTCTTTCCAAGAGCTGCCCTTCATCTGATAGACCCCCCGCTTTTTTGAAGACCGTGTTACCCTTACCTCTTAATATAGTTCCTAGGTTATAGTTTTTTTTCTTTCACAAATTCTAGCTTTTCAGTACCTTGTGCTTCCTCCCCCTTTTTCGATAGGACTGCATGGTTGATTACCCGGCCCCGATAAAGTTTTTACACCTTAGTTCCACTTTTCGGGGAGGTTGACCCTTTCGTTGAAGCTGATTCTAAGGCCCCCCCGGGACTTCCTTTTCTATCCTAAAAGTAGTCCCCTTAAATTCATAGTTTCCTTCCTAGGACCATGTTCGTCCAGTATTTTATAGTAATTCTCCCCCTATTACAGGAAAGAAACGCCTTTTCTTCTTCGCAAGGTTTATCCTTATGATCAAACCATTTATGGTAGGATCAATAGAGCTCTCGTCCCTTTAGAGCTTCCTTTTTTTTTTCATCAGTGCCCTTAAGCAATTTTGATGATTTTTTCCTTTTAACCCATCAGTTAGTCGCGGTCAACGTCTTTTTGTCCCCGACTCTTTCCCTCTAACGCAGATTTATCGAGAACACAATTTTCCGGTTCATCATTTTCAAGACCTAACGCCTTTGGAGACTAACCCAAATGTCTGGTAAGTTTTCTCTACCCCTTTATCTTTTTTTTTCCCGGCTAAAGTTTTTTTCCCCCCAAGTTCTTTTAACCATAGAATTCTTTTTTCCAACTGCCCAGGGAGACTCGTACCTTTCATTTCTTCACGCCCCGTCTTAAACGCAGACCTTTTGATCGTCTGTTGTGACGCATAGTGCCCCCCCCTAGACCACCTAGCACTTGCTGCATTGTGATAGCAACTCCGATTCTATTTTACTTGATGCGTACCCTCTGAGTGCTTCGATTTTTTTTCTCAACGAAGGTTCCCCCCTCCAGAGTCCTTTTGAGGATTTGCTTTCGGCCTCCCCCCACCAACCTATCGATTCTCGGTGACTCTGCATTATTTTGTTTGAAGATCTTGTCCCATCCTCGACCCTCCTAACTTTTGATTCCGTCGCCGCCCGGTCCGCTTGACTTTTTTTTAATGCCCTTCGGCGATTAACCCTTTTCTAGTACTTCCCTATCATGGGACGCCTCCTTTCATTTACTGCGCAGCCTCCTCCAATCCTTTCCACTAGGGTCTTTTTTTATAGCGATTTTTAGGATCAACTAGAGACATTTCAAAAGAGCACTTCCCCCATACAGCATCTGACCACGTTAACCAGCTTTAACTCCCCCAGTACCTGAGCTCTCTCGCGTTCTTAAAGGTCACGTTGGCCCTTCCTTCCCCGCAGCCCCCACTTAGCTTAATTTTTTTTTGCCCCCCAATTCCAATCCTGAAAGGGGCAATACCTTTTTCTAATCGCTGTCTTCCTCCTTCTGAATCCTTTTCCCCCCAATTCGCATTTTTCCTCCCCCCCAGCCATTTGCTCCCGACATAGCGTCCAACACCCCAACGACGGCTCCCCTTCACGAATGCGAGGTCTGACCGCCTACTGTTCAAAAGATTTTGCTCGCGCCATACCAGACCGCGGATTCCAGATCTTAATCGGCGCTTCCCCCCCCTCCCTTCCAAGTTCACCTGAACTTTCTACCAGTCCTCCCTTTCGGGGATGTGCCCGAGAATAGTCCCCCCGTGGCTTTTTCATGACCCGGGGCACCTTTTTTTTTTCCCCATGATTTTTTTTTCGAAACCCCCCCCGTCTCCTTTTCGGAACGCTGATTTTTGTACAAAAACAACTTTTTCCGCTCCCCTTTTCTCCCTATGTTACGGTATCGACTGCACTCCCTCTTTCACGATATGACCCGAGCCCTAGAGGAGTACGTACCAGTTTTTCCCCTCGCTCGAGCAATCATCTTTTTTTTTGGTCGATTGAAAGGTGCTAGCTTATCCGTTTTCCGAAAGCCCCCTGCCATAGTTGCAGTCCTACCGCGGTCCCCTTCCTCTTTGGATTCCCCCAAAACAACTCCTTTTTTTCTTGAGAGTATAGGGTGGATAGCGTTCATCGTCCGTTTCTTTATGAGCCCCGCTCTCGATATGCAACCCCCCTTTTTGGTGACTATTTGAGTACGCAACCTCCCTACACCCCCATTCTTCCCGGGTGACGGAGATTGGAGGATAATCCCCTGCCTATCCTATTTGGGAACCCCCCTCCCCCTCTTAATGGATTTAGCGCTTTTCTAAGCAGCCATGTACCGGCCCTACTGCAAAGTTGATTGTACCGCTCAAGCGCGTCTCCTTCGAATTGCAACCCACTTCTCATTTCCTGTAGACGTTTTGCTTTTCACCATCTGCCACTTGTCTGCCTTCTGAGCCCTTTTTCTTTCCCTTCTCTGGTTGTTTTGAGAAAGGTATCCACCTTCCCCCTGTTCAAGTTTCTTGTGCTGGATTTTTTTCAAAACCCTTGTCCCTGACAATTTTTGCTTCTGTACAGCTCCCCTTCCGTTCTTCGGTAACACACTTAGGTCATTTCCAACGCGGTTCTTCGAAGAGCGGCGCCCTTTAAGCCCACAAGAACATTTTTTCTCGATTCCCCTCTTCCCCCTCCGAACGGTAGCTTTTCCCCCCCAGGTGATACCTCCTTTCTGACAGCGACTTATAAGAAGGATTGCACTAATAAGGGGACCCTCACCAGGGAGTTTATGCTCTCTCTCCTCGCTTCCCTTCCCTATACACGATTGATAACAGTTTTTTTTAACCGGTCGCTTTTACCCTAGGTCCTTGAACGAGTGCTGATGCTAAGATGCAGCGCTCCTCCCCAATTCTCTTCCCAAAAAATTCTTCTCTACCGCAACGCGCAACACCAACGTCTCCCATTGCTCTCGGATTTTTTCACCGCCCTTTGATTTACGTACGCCTCCTAGACTAGTCAATTTCCTTTCCCCTAAAAGACTCTTCCTCCCCCAGTCTAGACCTTCGTAGATCCCATCATCCTACCTACGATCGGGAAAACTTTACCCCCCAGATTCCGGCCCAACCCCCCTCCCCTGGTTTTTTTTTATGGCGCAACTGAGGCACTAGTTTTCGTGTAACATTATGAGCCCAGCGGTTGTTTTCGAATAATTCGAATAGTTTGGAGTCCCCCCTTTTTCTTCGGCGCTGGCATCCCGGGAAATCGTTTTCCTTGTCCGATTTTAATTTTCTGCGGCTGTTCCTCTCCTTAATTTTTTAAAGCGACCCCCCCCTCTGACAAACTTTTTTCTTCCTTGCTCCTCTGCATTCGGGATCCTGGGTGTGTCCCTATTTAGGTCTAAACTTGACTTTTTCCCCCCCCCCCCGGAGCCTTTGGCACGACTCTGCCGGGCATTTACTAAGCGACATGATGGCATCTTTTGCAAAATTGTATTTGTTCCCTCTCTGAGCGCTGATTTTTTTTCAACGTGCGTTTTCCCCCTCGGGCGTCGGGCCTATAAGGACGATTTTATACTCTGGATCTTTTTAATTTGGGACTGTCTTTCCCCCCCCCTCTGGGTGACCGTAATTATGCCCCCCCAATTGGTCCAGTCGGAAGCGTCCCCTTGATATTAATAATTTACGTTTTTCCTCCATGAGGCTCATTTTTCTGAACCCCCTGTAAAATTCTCCTTTCGGAAAGTCCTTCTTTTAGGATTGTCATTCCCCCGAAGCGTTGAGCACCTGACGGCATGCATTATTTTGAATTTCATCGGTGACATGAAAAGTGTGGCACAAGACCTATTTCTCTCTTCCCGGTCCAAAATATGTTCCCAAGTCCCCGGCGCCCTTCTATTTTTCCTCAACAGATCCGCCTGATGAACTATTTTCACGGTGAAACCTGCTTCGCGAAGAAAGTCTGAGTCGCCTGATTTCCAACTACTCCCTCTTTCGGCGTTCCTGTTTAAGTTCCTCAGGGTGTATCGAGGATAAACCCACAGTATTTTCTTAGTTAAAGCCCAGAGCTTTAAACATAACGTGTCAGTCGCCGCGGACTTGTTTCATCTACGCCCCCCCCCAAGAACTCCCCTTTTTCCCGAACTTTGATGACTCTTTTCAGTACTAGAATACACTTGACTCCCGGTGTAGTTCCCTCAAAAACCCCCCTGCAGGCCAGTCCTGCGGTTTACACAATGCTTGCTGCCTTCTTTTATTTCCCCTCTTTTACATCGCTCATTCTTTTAGGAGTTCGTAGTTTCGGGATTCCGATTCGACAAGCAAGAGCTGGGCATTTAAAACGAATACCATTAGAACGTTTCCTCTTAAAGCTTTTCCCTTCCAATAAAGGCGACTCCTCCGCTAGATGTTATCACGACCGAACGGATCCCAGGATTTGAAAGTCCGCAAAACAGTGCAGAGGTGTCTTGCTCATCTCCAGGCCCTGCATAAGAGCTATCCGGCTCCTGTCCCCTAGTTCGCCTCCCGATGTGGGGCAATTTTTCCGGCGAGCTCCTTTTAACCCTGACCCCATCCCAGCTTCAGACCTTGGAGACTATTTACATGTGGAGAGCTTTGTCACCTGGAATTTTAGTTGGGGTAAGTTTGCCACAATTCCCAATTCAGATCAAGAGCCCAGGGCTTGCGACCTCCGTTGGGACCTCCTTCCTCGTTCATTAAGATTTCCACCGACCCCATCTGCAACAAGGAGAGAACTGGCCCATCTGCGAGCCTCTCCAGGGCCTAAGGAATATTTTACAGCCGTCCCCCCTTTCCCCCTATTCGCCCCCCTCTCTCCGAAACTCTTTTGTGCAAAGGACCCCCCCCAATCCTACCCCGTTCTTTCTTTTTTGAACCAACTTTCCTCTTCTTTGCGCTGCGACCCGGATCTCTAAGAGTTCCGATCTGGTTCCCGCAGGTTACAGGCCGAGCGTTCGGCAATGAGGTTCGCCCTAGTTTCTCTGTATCATTCGAATAGACAGGTCACTTGACAATGTAATAAGAGACGCAGTAAGATCACGACCGATAAGTTCACCTCTCTCCATTTAGAGCGTCATCTCAAGTAGTGGCCATTCCGCAAGAGGGGTTTTACCGATCCCCAAAAGGCTATACGCTACCTAGTCACTTTTTCCCCGAGAGCTTCTAATCGTGGGCTTTTTTGGAAATGCGAGTTAGGCGAGCGCTCATTAGAGGGACCGCAGTCTCTTCCCCCCCTTGAATTCCAGGCAGATATCACCACTATCCTCCCCCTCGATTCCACCGCCTCGGGACCCGTGGGTACTTTTCCCCCCCAGTTTATTCTTATGATTCAAACCACTGCAGAGTTGTCTCATTGAGTGTTCCGAATCTCGTCTCTCGCGCCATCTATATCCCAAAGGAGAGACCCTCTCCGGATCTCAGCACTCTCTTTATATCTTGTTTGCTCACAAATGCCGAAACTTCCTTTCTACTTAAGATTGACGAGCGCAAGACACTTTTCCCTCAGATTTGAGCCACTCCCTTCTACTGTTTCTATCACGTAAAAGATAACGGTTCCCTCTGATACCCCAAAGGTCTAGGCGCGCCTGTTCCCTCGACGTATCAGTCCCTTCTCTTGTAGGCGGTCACGCAGATGAGAAGATTTGTACTTAGGATTTTTCTTCTTGTAGGAGATCACCGAAGCAGCTTTTTCTTTTCTCCCGAGCATATGAAGTCGCCTGGAATTAGTTTTTTCCGGACCAGTCCCCCCTCTCGAGAGCGCTTTTTACCCCTCCCGTTTTTTTACTCCCCCGCCCCGTTGCTGTTGACCTGAACTGCGTCGACAAGAGTCCATAGCTCGGCGGACTGTCCGTGTGAATCCAACCGATCCCTTCGTTCCTAGATTTGAATACCTCCTTTCCCCAGTTGTTTAGAGATTCATGATGTCATTCGACCAGTGCACACATCGTTGGCTTCTTCCGCCCTGTAACGCCGAAAAGGTCGTGACCCTGCTTTTGCAGTAGCCTTCAGGGACGTTTCTTTCTAACTTCTCCCTGAGGCCGTCTCTACTTCCCTACAAGCCGATCTGCACCCGGCGATTGTATCTCATCGCGTCGGTGTGCTTCCGTTATGATTTTTGTCGCTTCCTCTTTCTCATTAACCATTCCGGTCACGCTCCGAATGGAGTGAAACTCCCCTCCCATGTTCACACGGCGGACTCACGTGTTCCAGGCCCCTTTAGTTTTCCTCAGTCGACGCGTTCGAACGATAGACCTCCTTTCTCTTGAGGAGAGCAACTCGACGAAATTCTCAGCAATTAATTCTTAAGAGGGTAAGTGCATTTTGTAGCCCTTTTCTCAGAACTCCTCTTCTAGCTAGTGCGCCTCTCCGACCCGGTCTTTCAGTCTCGTTTAGCGAAGAGACGTCACCTCCCCCAATGAGCCAACTTTCTTTGTGTACTCAGACAAGACGTGTCGTTACTATCTCCATTGGTTTTTACCTCAATGATGGTGTCGTTTAGCCCTTTACGTCCCCATTTCTTCGATCTCTCTGCGACTCAACGAAACGCTAGCCCGCCGCAGTTAAATAGAACCATTTCCTTTCTTGATTCTCCTGACGTATGCCTTTTGCGACGACTTCCTCTGCGGTTTCCCTCCTGGCCGGGCACATAATGGCTCGAGTCTTTTCCTAGTGTCGTGGCTCGTCGTGGATCTTTACTGCGATACTGATTTTAACATGGTCCCTGAAGTCCCTTCGTTAGAGAGGTCACCGCCCTTCCCCCCTCCTCACGAACAAATTTCAAGGAAAATCTCGTATTTCCCCTAAAAGATCGTCTAATTCTTTCTATACTTCGGATTTTCCCTCAGAATCCCCTTGGGTACCCTCTCCTCTCCCCCTTTTCTTTGGCACTTCGGCATAGTGACTTGAGACGCGATTTTCTTTGATTCTCCCGGGCATCTGCTCGCGATGTTTTTTGAAGATAATTATGTTGATTCTTTTTCCCCAATTTGATGATGACTGCCACTCGACGTACTGCTCTTACGGTGAGCTCATTTTGACCCGGCCCGATCCACGTGCCCCTAATGGTAAAAAGTCGGAGTCCGCAATTCCGTGATCGTTTGAAGTTCCGCCGTTAATTTTACGAGCCTAAAATTTAACCCCTAACCTCATCTGCCATCGTATTTGAAAACTCTCAGCTTTTTTCTTGAAGCTCTTCTCTTTCCTTCCGGAGTCCTATTACGTTGCAACCCATGAATGATTCCTGTTTTTGCGGCGACCTCCCGGATGGTGCTCACATAAGCATCGCTTTCTGAGATGGGTATCCATGTGTGGGAGCGACATAGTCTCTTCCTGCGAAACTTGTTACTTGTAACCCCCTCCCCCTTCGTTTCAAGCGGCTTCCCCGGAAACCATTTTTTTTTCTCAAGCTATTGCTAGTTATGAGGACAATAAGGTTCCGTTTTTCCATGCATTTTCCTCACCCCTACGGTAAGAAGCACTCGCCTCCCCCCTTGTTCTTGTATTCACCATTCCCCATGTACTATACCCGGACAGGAGCGAAAAGTTTCTACATTCTAATTCTTTTGGCTCCCATCCCATTACGTGATCTGGTGTGGCTCAGCCTCTCGGTTAATGATCTGTCGTTGCCTAAAATTTCCATCGACAGGAACGAGTCCCCCCCATTACAACCCACACACCAATGTATTCCTCAGAAACTCTCTGCTCCCCCTGACCCTCCCTAAGAGTTAATTTCATTTTTCTCTTCCCCCCAAATTTAGGCTCGCCCTAGACTCGTTCCAATTACGCGAACCCTGGAATTCAGCTGCATTACGGCTCGTTTTGAATATCTGAACTCCCTGCCACGGGAAAAATGAAGGAAAATTCTTCCTCTCATGCGGCCTTCAATTGTCCCCATTCCGACTTTTTAAAAGGAGGGATGCATGGTTATGCTTCCCCCTGGACCATTTGCAAAGCGGAAGTAAAGCCGTGCTCCCCCGACCAAGCGGCAAAAGTTAGTCATATCGCGGCGTGACCTTTTTTCTTTAAAAGTGTTTTCATGAACTTCGCAGACCCCTCCCGGCGCTACAGAAGCTCCCCCCCGTTTATTTACCCCCCCCTTAAGGGTGCAAGAAAATTATCCCCCCTCATTTTCATCTGCGCTAGCGCCAGTGTTCCTTTCTGCCCAAAATTCGTTTGCGACCTTTTCATCGTTCGTTTCCCTTTTCCCCCACGCGGCCCAGTTTTCCCCACGCAGGCCGGGTTGACAATCATGTCCCCCTATTGATAGAATTCAAGTTTCGCACCGCGGTTCGCAGATCGTAATTGCCGCCGTGCCCCCAACACGATCCCTAACACAGAAATGGCTCCCTTTCTCTACAGGCTAGAACCTAGAATCTTCCCCCTATCGGCTTCATTCCCTTTTCCGTTTTTGAACGGACTCACCGGCCCACCCCCTCGACGTTTTCTGATTTGAGCCAAACAACCCATATTCCGAATGCTGGCCTTATTTAATTGACCCCGAGATCGCAGTAGATTTTGCCCTCCTTCCCCTTCGGTACGCGCAACAGGAGTATCAATTAGGTCAGCGTCCCGCCTCATGCAATCTTTTTTTTTTCTAGGTTATCCCCAGAGAATTTCCATCGCGTAGGACAATCCGTTTTTTTTTCTCAGCCCCCCGAACTAGTCCCTTTGATGTCTCTCCTTCTTCCTTTTCCTGAGAGATCTGGTGGATATATTGATCCTTCACTGCAGAGAGCGATCTTGCAAAACTTTTTCCTGACTTTTCTTCGACCAACCCCCCATACAACCTGTCTCCTTTTTGTAGACTTTTTTATCCCTGTAGGATGAACTTAAAGTTTAGCGTGCCCCCTTTTCTGGCTTTTAGTCCTAGTTATTTCCCTGTGTAGTACAACCTTCAAGAATGCATGTTCCGGCTTCAAGAAGCCGTTACTCTGTCGAGCAAGTCAACCTCCTTTCAACGGAGTTTGAGAGACCCCCTCCCATATCTGCCCCTTTCCTTGAAG
>Ga0179591_1289244_pt1 | contig 17302 bp, 11 predicted proteins | sample CZOMad2_1_08_16f_FD_182891 | JGI IMG/M metagenome (GOLD analysis project Ga0179591, IMG submission 182891) | Vadose zone soil fungal communities from Angelo Coast Range Reserve, California, USA - CZOMad2_1_08_16fungal (PacBio error correction) | ecosystem: Environmental > Terrestrial > Soil >... | reverse complement strand
TTGTTTCCCCCACTCGTCCAGAACTGGTATTTTTCTCTTTCTTCATCCTCTCTTACACAAGTCGCTTTACCGCCCCCCTCTGAATTTGTCATCAACTACGCCTCATTATCCCGACCACTCTAATCAATCCCCCCTTTCTAACTTTGTGCGAATCTTCTTTCCATTTTCCTAGTCCCTCATCCTAGCTTTTTGTGACGTTACTCGCTGTGCACGTCACACACCTTACGCAAGTTTTTCTGTCTTGCGGAAGGGATCCGTATTTTAAGGTATCGTGAACTTCCATACACGCGACGTCGTATCTCATTTTACCGCCCCCATCTATGCTCCCTCGCGAATTTTGTAGGAGTTCCCGCAAGATTGTTCCCCGAGTGCCCGCCCTTCATATTATCAAAACGAATTACATCGGAAATTAATTGTCATGTGAGTGACCTTTAGCAGAATCCCTTGTGTCCTTTGTGCCTTTTGACGCCCACTAACACTTTTGTTTCACTTCCTGTAGGAACGTTTTGAGTTATCCCTGGCTGACCCGTGTTGTTGCCCCGTAATTGCCTTTTACTCTACAAATTGCTGCGCTACCCAATTTTGGAGTCCTCCCTGATCTCGCGATCGCATTCTAGTCCCAGAATTTCCTTCACTGTATATGACGACCTATATCGTGAGCACCCCTACCTAAGGTACCCCCACCTTTTTTCCCCATAATACATGCTCTTCGCTTTTTTTTTAACCTTCCCAGAACTTGAGGAGTCTATAATTCCACCCATGTTACGCCTCAACTCTGCTTCTCCTTCACCATCCTTTCCTTCCCCGAGATGCATCGAACTCTCACATCCAAACCTGCGGTCGCTCCCGTTTGAAATGCCATGCCCCTGCTCCCCCATTACCCATGGACGTCTCTCCCCCCCTCAGATCCCCTGTGGCTTACTATTCTTTCCTCCCCCCCTGCTCAAACCTACTGTTACAAGCACTTGGTTGATTGTCCTTATTTGATGGCCGTGACTCGGCCCCGTCCTTCCCGATGTCTGCCCTCCCTTCTCGTTCTTTCCGACCGTCTCCAATTCTTTCATCGACCCCGATCCTATGTTCATCATACTTTTTGGTGTTTTATGGAGCATGTTCCGATGTTTGTCCCCAACTCATAGCCCTATTTGCATGAAACTGTAGACCAAGTCACCGGACGATTCGGCGGTGAGTGCGCTATTCCCTAGTTCACAGATTGCGAATTCCCCCTGCCCTCAAGAAGTCCACAGTATCAACTTTCAAAGCTGTTGATCAAAATGCCACGGGTACACTCTAGTTATGATTCTCCCTCCTCCCCTCCTCTTCTATGGAGTATTTAGTAGCATCTAGTGTAATGTCAATCGGCTGCCATTTTTGACCCATCTTTTAGTACAGGCTGTTTTTGAGAGTGGATTTTTCCCTTTCCGCGTCACAAGCTTTATTCTCTATCTACACCGGTTGCGCTTCGACAACTGTGATTGGGTTTAGACGGACGACAGTTAGATGAAGATTTATGACTTTCGGAACCAGATTATGCCTTTGTTGACCCCCCCTCTTCTTCAGAACCGAAAAGCAGTTCGGACTTCCGTCTCTTTCGTTTTTTACAAGTATGGTCTTCCTAAGTAGATTTATTCTCTCCGATATTTTTTAATATTCATCATTTCCTTTGGAGAGACCTACGCGGTCTGAGGTTTTTCCCCCCTCGAAGGACCCTTTTTCCCCCCCCCCTTTAAAAGAAATCCCAGTTTTTCATCCATCAAAGTTCCCCCGCAAGATTTTCTTGTCCCCAAAGTGTCTCAGAACCTCCCCATTTTCCATGAAGCACTTGTATATACATGGAGAGTCCATTTTTCAACGGATAAGGCCTCATTCTATACCTCCGGGTCAATCCCCAGCTTTTGAGCTATTTAATTGAAGCAGAAGAGCAAAATCTCCCTGTCGGTCCTCTTCTTAGTCTTGAAAAACTCTCGCGAACTTGCGATTGACAAGAATTTTGATCCCCTCTAATTTTAATTACATCCCGCAGCTTGAGGTTTAGGCATCGGCTCAAACATATCGGGAAATGAGACCCAGGAATGTATTTGTGGAAGCGGAAAAAACCACGTTCTTCCCCCAGTATATCAACTTTCACCTTTGGGTTGACACCCCCCACAGTCTTTGAGCGTTGTTTTGTTGACTTATCTTTTCCTTCGGAATTTCCCCTGAACATCAGACTCGCCCCCAAGTCAGTTTTCAAAGTTCCACAACTTTGGGATTGGCATGTTCATTATTTTTGCAAGTTGTGTCGATTTATTATAGACCCCAAAAGTGCTCGGTCCCCCCTGCCGAGCCCCTATGCCCCCCTTTCGACCCTCTTCCTTATTTGTGTTTCGTGTATTTTTCTAAGATCGTTGATTTTTGTAGCACCTTATCTACACATATAAGTCTTGACGGTTTCCTGCAGGTCCCCCATAAATGCTCAAGACGACACAAATGGTTTTGTTGGTATGGAACAAGGTCACTCTACAATTGAATTCCCTCGTGAGCGTGGCGTGTCGAGTAAGATGCAGTTTTCCCCCGGTTGCTTGCTGGGGGTGTCGTTATAGCATGTAGAGGTTCTGGTTTCGTCTGCTGCCCTTCTCTTTTCCTAAGATCCCGAAAATTTTATGACAAGTGGGGCACCCGTTAACTTAAGTTATTGGCCCAATTTTTCCCACAATGTAAGTTGGTTGAATAATTCTAACTTCCTTTTTGCGTAGCTTTGGTTGAATTTCCCATATACGGTTTTCCCCCCCACCCTCTAAACTCAGCAGTTTCCTGCGGGCTTCAGCTTTTAGCACGTGTAAATTGTGCCTCGCCAACGATTAACCCCTAACGATTTATCCATTGACTTGCTTCCTCCAACCCCTGGTTCTTGCTCGGTGCGTATACGGGAGATAGTTTTCTTGCCAGAGTGGCATCTTTGCAAGGAGGCAGCCGGGAGAGTTATGTCCCGAAAGCAGCCCCCCCTAGTGGGGGGGACCCACCCGTCATTCGTTATCCTGTTAACCCGAGACTCAGATCGTTTGTGGTTGCTCTCGTTACCGTGTCTAGTCGGTGTTTTATATTCCCCCCATTTTCAAGCGGTCGGCCACAGTAAAGTTAGGTTTGGACAGATCTATCTCCCATTTAGAGTTTTTTCCTTGAGTTGGTGTAGGCGCGGCGTCGGCAGTGTGTGGGTCGGCCCTCGTCTTGGGAAGTCTGGCTGTGTTCATGAGTGGTGGTTGGCGCGGGGAATCGGGAACATGCAGCCTATGTCGTGATGGCCTACTTTTCTTGAAGCGTTTTCTTGTCCACCCCCCTTCCATTGCATTTCGTTTTTTTATTGATCTTGACTGTTCTGTTTATCGGTGACGGATGAGCTTCCGTACTGCCTAACGGTTTCCAGACTTGCTATGCAAAGCCCCTTTTTTTCCTACGTTTGGAGTTTTGAGAGGGCCCCACCTCCTTGTCAGGTTTTTATTGGACTGTTTAGAGTTTCCTTAGGCCAACAGCCACCAAGATGATCCCCGTATTCGTGTATGGCTTGGCGCCTACAGGGGAGAACCCAGTATCCCGTAGCGCCCTACGTACCCCTGATTCCCCTTTCGCATCTCGAACGCGCGACTTACTCTATTTTGGGACGTTTAAGCGCGCGCTTTTGGACCTTATGAGATCAAAGCTTTCAGATTCTTCCCGCCTCTGTTCTAATACTTTTTTTTAGATAGTGGTGAATGACTTTGATAACTCCACGTGTGAGGAATTAGGAGACAACCGATCGGTGTGGGGATTTTGGCTTCCGTAGTCTTCCCAGGTTGTGTTTCGTCTGGGTGGTGTTTATGGGGTGTGCGATGATGGGCGAGGATCCGGCGGTGTTCATTCAAACTTTTTTCATTTCCGATTTCGACCCCCAGACCCCCCCCCCCATTTGGTTTTGTTAGGAATAGATTGGTTAACTTGTTGCAATCCTCGCTTGCTTCCCCCTTGGGGTGACGTCTGCATTGCCACGCCGACAAGGACTGAGCCCAATCCTTTTTCTTCGAGTCTTTTTTGTCTCCTACCCTGGTCTATTCTGAAGCTCCCCCCCACTGTCTCCTGGTTCCGGGCCAGGGAGGTTAGGTGCCAGAGCTTGTCGTTAGGATGCGTTTCCCCCGGGGCGATGAATTGAGCCCTCGACCTAATGGCTTCTGACCGTTCGTTGACAGCGGGATCCAGTTTGTATTCCCCCCCTTATGTATTTTTGTTTGGTAATTGGGAGGCGTTTTTCATCCGGTCCCCATTTTTAATTTAGGGTTCACACTTATTTATGCAATAAATCGTTTGTAATGCTTCTGTTCGTCCCCGGCATTTGCTTGCCCCCCTTTTTTTCAAGCGACGATCCTTTTCTGAATGCGGCTGGAATCGTCAGGATCCGACCCATCGCGTAGGATTACGAGAGACCCCCAAATTTTATTCTCCAGTATATCCCTGGCACCTTTTTTTTCTCAGTTTCTTTTGTAGCTAGATATAGACGCATTCGAGTTGTTCCTCCCCTTTTCCTTTGGTTTTTTTTCTTCTCTCGTTTTTTTTCGAGATATAGGCCTCCCTGCCATGCGAACTGGGTGTTCCCCCCTCTTTTTTTTTGATATTTTTTAACTTCTTGTACCTTCCGCTCGGTACCCTAGTATCGTGAGCCGCCCTTTTCCTCTAATCATTTCTACATGATCCTAGAGTTCCTTGCCCTTACTAGATTTGGTACTTTTTCTCCAGGAGAGCCGACTGTCCGTCTATTTCGGACTGGAAAAATTGTTGAACGACCCCGGACGTAAAGCATGGCTCCCCCCTGATGCGTATCCCTGTCCAGACATTCGTGCTCACTTCTCCTCTCCAGTGATACCCGTTTTGTAATGACTCTGTGGCCTGTTAATCTGAAGGCAAGCCAGATTCCTCTAATTTCCTCCCGAAGACAAAGGGCACTACCAGAGTACACCCGGGCAAGTAGGGAGGAGTTCTCTGCCCCCCCCCTTGAGGATTCGGCCTCGCCCGCCACCCGTGAGAGGCCCGTGTGTGCGTGACAGTTACTATTTCTTTTTTTATTTGAGAAGGACGAGCTTCACATACCCGCTGCTAATCGATGTTTCCCCCCTGTTTCCCCGAGCCCAGTGTCGCGGCCCCACGACACTGACTTAAGTTTGTTTTACCAATTAGGCAGAGACCCCCGAACTCTTGTTTCGGACGTCCCCCTTCGGTCCCCACCTTGTGAAAAAGCATTGTTTTTCAATTCTCCCTCCCTTACGGAGTCTTTCTCTTCTATACGCAACTTGGGTTTTACTAAAACTTTTTTAACTAGCCACTCCTCATGAGCGTGACCTTCCGTGCCCCCCCTCCTCTAAAATCGTTCTTTATCATCTTTCCCAGCTTCCGCTGCACAGTTCTTCACTCGAGTCCGATAGTCGAGTGCTCGTTAATCCCCTATCTGATGTATTCTTTCTTTTTTATACGGAGGGTTTATTTTTCTTCCCTTTCCTCATGTCCCACTCTTCACTTTTGTAAAGGCTTGGATTGCTGCCTTACTGTCTCACCATTTTTCCTTCAACTAATTCCTCCAGATCCTTGGGTGACCAGGTCGTAACGAGCTCAGCTTTCGTTTCCGCCCATAAACTGTCCTTTTCCTTTCTAGGACGGAGTTCATTTCTTACGAGTCTTTCACAGGGGAAGCTAGGGAGTACGAAGACGTATGGTTGTTTTGCCCAAGTATTCTTTTCGGAGATTCGTTACAAGTTTTCCCTATGAGATGATGTGTTGTTACATAAGGACTTTACTGCGATTTTTTCGGCTTAAGCGACCAGACATTCTTCCCAGTCCCCAAATGGATCTGCCCATACCACCCATAAAGAAGCTGTACCGGAGGTGGCCAGCTAGCCCCCCCCACCACAACTATACGTGTCCGGGGCATCACCAACCTGGGAGCGGTCCGTGAGTCAGCTTATAGAGTCCCCCAACCCCCTTCAAAGGAGTTCGGAATAAAGCAGTTAGTTGGAACCTTAGACCAACTTGCTAAGGACCTAGCCAACTCCCGCTTATGCCATTTCCCCTTCTTTGTGGAACCTTTTAGGCGATAAAAAAGACCCAACCTGACGTCCCCTCATTTCCATGATGCAAGATTTTTTCCTCCCATCTCGAGGGTCGAACTTGAGATTTAATCCCCGGGGTGTTGATTCCCCCCCCCCCTGGGAACCCCCCCCCCCCCCCAGAGTCCACAACACCCTCCGGCTTTTTGCGTCCACACGGGGGCGGACTCTTGTGTGTTCTATAGGGGGGGTTTTAAGAATTCAGGGTTTCTTTGGGAAGGCTCCTTCTCTCAGCCGTAGACCGGTGGATTCACTAGGTCGCTGAGCCCTTCCTCTTGTCTTTAATGACCGGGGAGTGAAGTCCCTAAAGATCCAATGATGCCCCTTTCCCATGGAAACTTTCAATGCCGTTCGTACCAATTCTTTCAGTATCCCTTGAGCCCCGAAGGTCAGTCTGCAAACTCGCCATTATACCCCCCCCAGTAGTGTAGCCATCCAAACTTCTGTCTTCGTGCGGCGATTTGGGGGACCGTCATTCCCCCGTTTTAAAAACCAGATGTCTCTGTAGGGGGAGATTATACTCTCATCTAACGGTTCCCATTTTCGCCCACCAGAACTGATCGTATAACGCTACCCCAGAATGCTGGATTTAGACATTGCTTCCCCGCTGTAGATGACTCTCCTTGGTTCCGTCTACTGGGAGGGCTGGAGTCGATGAATACGAGTACGGTCAACCAACGTTTTATGGGAAGATTCACAACAGGCGGGGTGGACGGTTCATTGGTTTATGATTTCTTGGGACTGGCCGTCGGTGTTTTTCCCATTTATCCCTAATATATACGACCTTCCCCAACCTGCTTTTTTGCTCGGTCTCCACGGTGGCGGCAGAAGTAATTGCCTTGTGTTACCAACGTTGCTTCACCCTACTGGGCGAGCGAAGCCTCCTAGGATTCTTATCTTATTTTTTTGACGGGACTGTTGACTGGTCTTGCTGGTTTGTTTAGTCCCCTTTCTTGGCAATGCCGTCTAACAGTGTCGACTTTCGTTCGAGGATGGGTTGTGTGAACTCCGCGAAGTAATCTCTACTTTGGTCGTAGAATTGGTAAGCTTTTGGCTGCTTTATTTTTTCCTTCGGCTGTCACTCTACTACGAAATCATTATCGGACTTCCAATGTTTTGTCCCGTGACCGGTCATTCGGAAGTTTTTATTTCCGGTCGGCATGCGCTTTTTTCTTGTTACGTTAATATTTTCTTCCCCCCCCCCGGTTATTTCAAGTTCCGAATGTCGTATTGTCCGGGGCTTTTCTTGGATTCCCAAGGTTGTATTGACGGTACCGTTTCATACGGATTCCTTATCCCATGACTCTCTTACAAAGGGGATGTCCCTCTGATCAGTCGTCCATCCTGGCGATTTGACCCCCAGACTTTGGACCAGGCAGCCGATGCCCCTTTCCCCATTTCGTGTCTCCAAACTCTTTTAAGGTCACTCAAATAAACTCATGAAGACTGTGGTTAACATCTTTTTCTCCGAACGTGTGTGTGCTTTTTTCTTTTTTCCTGAAGGAAGACCGCCAGAAGAAGCCTAGGATTTATCAAATATGTTTGAAGATTTTGACCCCCTTTCGGAATCGTACGCTGCCCCCCTATGAAAGTGGAGCTTCCTTTTTTTTCTGAATCTAATCCCTCTAACGACTCTTGTGCGGGATCTCTTTCTCCCTTTTCGCCCGGAAAGTTTTGCGTAGAGCTGCAAAATGACTGATGGAACACCTGTGCCCTGACCCCTGGTTCCCATGATTTTTTGCATCTTTTTTCCTTGTAGTGGCCCCTCGTCCTTCTTGGACGGCGATACAGTCTCGATGTGTTGATTCCAACTGTTCGTTTTCATCGAACGATCTCTCCTTTTTTTCATAAGAATTTTTTTTTTGTGTTTGTTTGGGAAGGAGAGATCATTGGTTTCCCCTTTAACAATTTCTAGACCATGGACCCTCCCCATGTTTTAGAGTCGTCCCGATCCATCTTCAGTTCAGGCCTCCAAAAGTCACCGGTTCCATCACCCTTTTTTTCCAATTATTGGGGACACCGTGTCTCCTCCGGGTTTGAGTCCCCTGTACTCCCCAGGATTGCCCTTCCTCTGGTTAGAGAGTCGCCTCTCTGTACTTGGCATCGGGTCCTGTTTACTCGGGCGGCTCTCAGTTTCCTTTTTCCCGTCTTTCTACGACTTTGGACTCGTCCAAGAGGATAGCACTATTATAATCGTTTGCGCTTTTTCCCCTTTTCTTTGCTGGCAGGGAGTTTTGTGCCGCAGCAGTTCTCTTTACAGCCCGTAAGTGCAACGCGAGTTTTTAATCGGTATGATGTGATTAGGCCTCTAAGTGTTTCCGAACAGCCGCCTTTATTCCAGGAACATATCTTTGACGGGTCAAAATTGGGTCTTCATGAGCCTTGTTTCTTTGAGGGTCTATAGAGTTAATGTGTTTCCTTTCCCTCATGGTTTTTTTTTCGCGTACCTCATTGGCTTCTTGGTCTTTGAAAGGACCTTCAAACTTAAGATCAATTTGAATAAATCACAATACGTGCAATCCAGTTCCTCCCGTACATTTTGCATTTCCAGTCCTTCCTTTCCAAAAGGGCAGGGCACGGCTGCTCATCGCCTTGTCCCCTTACCCCCCCCCTTTCTAATTGCCTGCGCGCTGCCTTTGTCTGTACTAGGGTGTATCCGATCTCCATTCGTACATGGGCCATCAACGCCGAATGCTATTCGCTGAACTCCCGGTCAGATGAGCTTTCAAAAAGAGATTATACGACCTGCTTTCAGTCCCTTTCCGTATAACCCTTTTCGTTCCTCCAAGATTGTGTATCTTTGTGGCGGTCGGGTAGTGCCCCAGAATGGATTCGTCTGCCTTTTCCACCAAAATGTTCCCAGGCCTTTTATACTTATTGAACCTTGATTTTCCCCTCCTCAAATTATTATTTTTTCTAGATGCGCATTGTGTCTCTTTTTGTGTAACTGAAATTAATAACCCTGAAGAAAGACAGTTCAAACTTCAAGACCCCCTCCTGCGGTCCTGGGAGGCTTTATGTCCATTCTGTCTGTTGTCGTTCGCTGGGCTCGTCCAGGTCTCCCGGAGAACAAATGTAGTCGGTAACAACGCTTGGTCGATTCTGAAACATTAAAGTTAACTATAATGGTTGCAGTGACGATCGGGGATGTTTCGTGATAAAATAGAAAAACCCTTCCCCCTCTTGATACCGTTATAGCTCCGCCCCTGTTTTCTGAAGTGCCCCACCCCCATCGAGACACCCAGATTCCATTTGCTACTCCTGGATTACGATGGTAGTAGGTCTTTCCGACTGCAACTTCTCCCCGCGCAAGTAACCTTTCTTAAGGTGACACACTCCCTTCCTTATTGTTCAGCAGGGTTCCAGTAAGGGAGTAAGGTATCGTTGTGCGTTACGTCTAGTGTCCTGTCCTAGAACCTATATTAAGTCCCACCTACTCATTACACGTTTGGTTTTTTTTGCGTTATTGCCTATTGTGAGCCTTTTTACTGTTCTCTGCCCCCCCTGCTGGAGGAAAGTGAGCACTTGCCTTTGAGAAACACCTTTTGTTCTTCACCCTGATTGAGGGGGTTCCCGCGGTCCTTTTTGGCCGTAGTACGTCGAATGCGTTGGGCCCTGGGGTAGCGCGCGTTTTTTGATGGCGTGTTTGTCCTGCTTTCGGGTGTTCGTGGCGCGCCGTGCCGCGCCTCTCGTAGTTACTTGCAGCTGTGTGGGGACCAGTGGAGGGGTTTCGCGTGGGTGGGGTGCCTGCCGTTGGCTCGACTGGTTGGGGGTTTGTTTGTGCGGTTGTTTTTCTGTGGGTGGGGGTTGGTATGTCGTTTTCCCTTGATGTTTTGTACAGAAGTGTGTATTACTAATGGCTCGGGAGATTTGGTCGGTTCTTTCGAGTTCCCCCCCCCTTGGTTTCTCTGTTTAAGATCGACCGGACAGTTCTTAGATCCGATTCTCACTTCCTTTTAGTTTGGTATAAGTCGACTCAGACGTAGGCATCTGATTGGTGTGTGACTATTTCCCAGATCCTCCTCTTTAACTCTTTTGCTTCGTTGCCATGTGTTTGGTTCATCATTGGGATCTTGTCCCTCCTTGGTCGCTGACTTGCGGCCATGAACATTTTTGAAACTCTTCTTCGGGATCTCCGATAAGACTCCCCACCGACGACCTTGCATCGGTTTTTTTTCCCCCCCTATCCTTTTCTATGGACCATGTGACTTGTAGTTTTTCCTCGTTTAGTCTAAGCGAGTCTGGTAATGGCCCGGTATCAACTCAAGTAAGTGTGGAGGTAGTACCTTCCTCCCATGAGGTGGGCGGATTTCTGTTGCCTTTAAGGTTTCTGGCCAGATTCCACCCTCGAGTGGAATCGGTTGTATTCCCCCCATTTCTTTGACGACACCTTAAGCACTACCACTCTCGCTCAATATATTTCTGATTTTATCTGGCTCATTCGATAGTGACTATTTTCGGGTGAGACTTATCGACAGGTGATATTATCTCGAGTGACCAACTCGGTTTCTCAGTGATTGAACCTTATCTCTTCTCTGTTACGACGGTATCTCTTTCATTTACGTTAGTTCCCGCCAAGGTTTTCTAGCCGAGTACATCAAAATCCGTTGGTGACTTCCGTTCCCGTAGTTGGTAGGATCTAGCACGGTGGTGGATTCCTCCCCTTTTTTTAATTCAAAAAGTTTTTTCGTTTCGAATCACTCGATCACCTTTGTAGAGGTCTTGGGAGTGAGGGCGTTGGCAAGATTGTTTCCGGGCCTCTACGGTGTCCCCCCTTCCGGTGTTGGTCCCCCTTGACATTCACGAAGTAATAGGAATGTAGCCACCCGGGTTCTTGAGTGTGCCGTAGAATCCCCCTTTCTTAAGGAAGTTCTTTAGTTTCTTTTAGGAGCTGGTGTAGTTTCATGATGTGTTTCGGTGTTTTTCTGTGGGGAGTTTCAATCTCGACGCCGGGCTATTCTCCCCCCCCTATGACAGAGGAAGTCCGGTGCGCTAAGTGGACATTACGGCTTGTATTCCCATGCGGTCGGGATTCCTTCCGCCTTTCCCCTCAGTTCTGGCCACCAAGTCTTTCAGGTTGAACCCCCTCTCATGAGGATGCCGTCATTTTCCCCATCCCCCGGTCCCTGGAGTCGACGGTTTGGTCCCGCGCCCTTATCTGCGTGCCCCGGCTTCTTCATGATTAGGCTCCCTTTCTCTTTTTGGAAGTATCGGATAATTGTTCTTCTAGCCCCTCGGTACGAGTGGTCGACACCTCCCTTTTTTTCCCGCAGTGGCGGTAACCTCTATTTCCCCTCATACTCTCTCTTTACCATCTTTTGTGTAGGAGATGCGTCGTCTCTTTCGCCCAGCAAATGAATGCGCCTGGTCCCCTAGTTTACGTGTCTCGAATTTGCGCGCAGGCTACTCTTCCCTCGTATTTTATCGGGAGCGCCTTCTCTATGAACCCCAAGTGAAGTGAGAAGGTACTTCTTAAGGACTCAACTCCGGGCTTTGTCTACAATGAAGAATTCTCCTTGAGGTCCTCGACCTGACCTCCTTTTGTTAAGAACGAAAGTACTTTCCTTTCGCCATCGATCATGTGGGCATCTGACCGCCTTAAGGGAGTTTTTTTGATTCCTTTCCTTTTTGAGCCTTTCGCCTTAATAATCCTGCGTTCAGAAGGATGGTTAATCTCCCTTCCCCATCTTCCCTCCCCATTGATGAACCCCAGACCCCATCTCCTGGGAGTATGCATTGTGGAGACGTGAACCAACGACGCGAAACGCGCTTTTCCCTTCTATCTAGGATTTTTTCGGAGTGTGACTTGCGAGGGCACACACCCGCCCAGAGTGAGGGGCCCCTGTCCCCACCCGCCCCCCCATTTTCTCGAATTTGTCGAATACCTTCCCCCCCACCTCGATTACATTTTTGCTGGGTGGGGTTGGATCCTTCGCTAACACCACCTCTGCCCTCTTTCCCAGCGTACGTGGCGCAACCTTCGTCATGCCTTCCATGAGTGGTCTTGGTCGCTCGTGTTCTCATGTAAACTTGTCAATTGATTACCCCGTAGCCACGAGCAAGAGCGAGATCCTTGCTCCCCCCCCCCCCCCACTCTCCTAAAGAGGTTACCTTTAGCGCTTAATCGCTTTCTCTGTCAAGGGCGTCCTACCGCTAGTTCCAGGTAGTGTCTAGTTGTCGTGGGGGCTGTTGCCCACAAGGAATCTGTCTGTGGCAGTCGGGGCGCTCGGGTTGCATCGGGTTGCTTCGTTTTGATTACTAAGGTCAATTTCCAGTAGTGTCTACGGATTGGCATCGTGGCTCTTCGTTTCGTAGTGAGTAGTAATAGTAAATAATGCACCCCCCTTTTGCCCTAAAGCTGTCTCCGTCTGGGTGGGAGTCCTATCCGATCTCCTTTTCCCTTTTCTAGAGTATCTTTTCTTTCAAGGGAACATTCAGCAAAGCGAAGAAGAAGCTTTCTTCAGGGTTCCCTTTGCCGACTTCGTTTTGAGGCCCCCCCCTCGCCCCGAAACCTTTTAAGGAGACCCGGTCCCCCACCTGAGCCCGCTCCCGATTCGTCCATAAAACCCCGTCGACGAGACCCCCCCACAAGCCGCCCGTCTTTTTCCTCAGAAAAATCACCGTGTTTCCATCCCAGGTGCAGTTTTTGAAGTACGAGGTGAATGCATACCTCTCAAAGGCAACTTCCCTAGAATAAGAGCCCGACATCGGACTCTATGGTGGCCCAACCTCGTGGATCCTTCCTTAACCAGAACCTCCCGTAGTTCCAGCGACCTCTTTGCCCTTCCGCAGGGTAGCAATTCTCGTGCTAGACATGGAGTGTGATCTGTGCCTAACCCTTTTTTTTCTGACAACGAATCTCCATTTCTTCCTCTGGAGAGCCTCTGGGTACCCGTTTTTTAAGCATCTCGCTCCTCCCTTCTGAACCTAGTAGATGGTTATCTGGTCTTGGCCACGTGAGACGAAGATTTTTGCCAGCTCCTTTGATGCCCTTCTTTACTGGACAATCGTGCCGTGGCGGTGTCAGGTCCTCTTTTTTCGTCGCGCGCCCGTCGGAAACCCCACTTCCCTCTTAGGCTTTTCCCCGTGAAAGCTTTCTTGTCCCCGATTTGGCCGGGCTTCGAGAAACATGGATCGCGATATTAGAAATCTACGGTTTAGAGGTTCTCCTCAGCACGCCGATTTTCCTCCCCCCATGATCTGAAGGAGCCCCGTCAATTGGAGTAAGCCTCGCAGCCCCGGTGTCCGAGCCGTCTGTTTGCGGTCGGACTCCCGCGCGAAACCAACTTCATGGAAGGCCGACATCCCCTCTTGGATGGACTACTATTGGGGTTGTGGAACTCTGATGTCCCACTCGTAACTTTACTGACGCATCCCTTTCCTTTTTGCAAGTTCTTTAACCAAGGTGCAAGTTCTCTTCCTTTTGACCTGCCACCTGTGTACCAGGTTGACCCCCCGACATGAAATCATTTTTGAGTACGAGTTCCCGCCCTGGCCTCCTAAGATGTTATTTCGAAGGAAAAGTATGATGTTCCCGAAACGGTTCCCCCTCAGAGAGCAGTTAAGCGCCATATCCCTCTTCCTGTGGGTAGCCTTTTTCTTGAGGCGCTAATCCCTGAACATCCACGTTTCGAATTCATGCGGCTAGGCCATTCTTTTTGGCGGAAGGAGTGAGCGCATTTCTTCCCCCTCTTTACCGTCGCCCTTTTTTATATAAACTGTGGCCCCACGTGCAAAGAGTATTGCCCATGCTGGCCAATTTATGAGTCCGGGGAAGACGGAATGGTTTTTTTTCCTCCTGCAGAGATGTCTAGGCAACCATTGATGTATGAAGCTAGCTCGAGGTCACTCTTTCTTTCGCGGAGACATACTTTGACATTCTTTATGGCCCTTCACGAAATTGCTGCGTTTCGCCCCCCCCCTCTACTGGTAACAAATCATCCTTCTTAGCTTCCGGAGTTTTGCCTATATACCGAACTTCTGCGTCATCTTCCCCCTCCTGCCTGCCGCACCGAGGACTCTAATACTTGTGACGCGGCAAAATTCTTTTCCTCCCCCCACTCCGTAAAAGGTCGCTTCCGATTTGTCCCCCTCCCTCCCTATTGCAAACTCGATGATAGACATAGCCGCGGCGCTCCTTCGTCTAGGCCATTCCCTCGTCGATGACACGCTTCAAGCACTTGTCTGTCTTTGTTTCGGTTGATCCGCTTTTTATTCGATTTTGACTCGTTGCCCCCCTTCGGATTAACCGCCTTTCGTCGATGTAGTACATGGGTCCCCCTTCTTTTTTTTCCCCCCCGACACCGATCTCTTTTCCAATAATACCGTGGGGTTTTATCTCAGTCTTAAACTTTTAAGATTGGACAGGACAAGAATTTTTGTAGTCTCGGGACCGATGCCGACTTTTTTCCCCCTGGAACTCAAAAGTCACTTCCAACCGCACCTAATGGACAAGATTCGGTTTTTTGAAGAGTGACCTTTATCCATCTAGTCCCAGACCCGCCAGTGCAGATATTGGGAGAGTCGTCCTTTAGTATGGCCTCATGGTCCTTTTCCTAGGGAGGAGATCCTTCTTTAGCGTGTCGATGCCGTTCCTCCGTAAGATTTATAGAGATCTCTCTTTGTTGCCTTTTTCGTGAGGCCATTTGTCTTCTTTAAGAAGGAATTTCTTTCATTACCTTCCCGACTGCGCGTCAGCCTAGACCAGAGATTGCTATTTTGCTTGGGGATTCTCGACCATATTGGGAGCTAAGCCCACGAAGGTAGGCCTGAAGGATCGTCCTTTTTTTTACAAATTCTTTTCCCTCCGCGATATACCCTAGCCTCCTTTGTTGCCCCTTTGGGCTAAGCATTGTCCTTTTTTGCCCGCTTCGTACAGTTCTCAAGGGCTTCAGCACCATTTGCATCACTACCCCCCGACAGATCGCTTTTTCCGTGCGACTTTTGTTCCAAATTGCGGCTGGTCCAGATGACATGCTCCGCTTCCGTCCAGGACCCTTAGTCCTTCCCCCTTTCCTCCCCCCGAACGAGGGTCTGGCTATGCGTGATGACGTGCACCCGCAGAGTCCCCCCTTCGCGGCTAATGTTTTTCAGGCTCTTTCCCCAGCTTGTCCGGGCGCGAGCGTTCTCACATCAGCAGACGGCGTTTGATTCTTTCTGTGCGTTGGGAGAATGCCCTCCTGCTTTGATTGTCCCTGTCCGTCACCCACACTTGTTGGCCCGGGTCTTGCCACTTTGATCCGTCAGCAACACGTTTCTTCTTTTCCTGAGATTCTGGATTGCGATGGGTGTCATCTTCCGGCCGCCCAGTTTCATCAAGCGTTCCACTCCGCGGCTTGGGATGTCGGTCCTTTTTTTTCCCTTTGTCTGCCTTGTCTCTCGAAAACCGCGTGGTGGCACCGCCGGTGCTAGGTCCCATTCCTGGTTTTGATGTGGTACTTTCTCGTCGTGCGTGTTGCAACGCCCCCTCTTACCTCGATACGTTGTATCGTTTTGCCTCCGTCCGTGCAAATGGGGATCAGCCCGGCCACCTCCTAGGCCCAACACAGACTCCGTTCTTTTTGAGACGCTGTAGTTATTCACTGGAGTTTTGGACGCCCGGCGCTCCAATTCACATCTTGTGAACCGCATTCTTCTTTGCTCTTTTTCCTCATGTATCAGATAGTGAAGCCCTTGAGCTTTTTTTGCATTTTTTCCCCCTCCATTAATTCACAAATCTACCCCCTCCTGTTTTGCTCGAGCCCTCTATTTCCGTGCTTGACCCCTTTTACCAGGCTGCCCACTCAAATTGGAACTTTCCCTTGGGCTCCTGTTTTTCGGACCAGGGCTGGTAGGCAAGTATTAATTTTTGACGGGCATACCTAATATTCGTTTTTTCCCTGAAGGGGTTTTTAGATGTCACTCATTGACATTATGTAACAATCGACCGGTTCCCTTGCTAGTGGATTCTGGAAGTTGCTGGCGTATACGTCGGCCCCTCGTTTTCAAACTCCACTGCCGTTTTTGTTCCCCCCTGATTTTTTCTTTACCATTGTTGGGAGGGCGGTTATTTTATGGAGTTATCGTTGTGGTTAGCAAATGATCTGGCCGCTTTTTTTTTCTTCGCCTTGCCCTGTTGAAAATATTAGTAGGCCGTATTCCTTTTAATATATCTAAGTAACTTTAAGCCATTGAAAATATTTTTCTTTCAGGATGAACATTTCACTGTGTTTTCACCGTGAGCTTCATCGTTCAGGGTGGTTTCAATAGATGGTCGAGTTCCAGCCAGGCCAGTTTTCTTTGGCGTACTGAGCACCTACTTTTCTTTTGCGGATTTCTTTGAGCCACGTGAAGTTTAGCCCTCAGTAAAGGAAAGGACAGGACGACCGCTGTTTTTTTTCCATGTACCCACAGGCCAGGGCACATGTCTTCCCTACAGTATCCTTCAATTGCGCTTTGAGTCCCGCTTCCGAGGAGATCTGCCTAGGGTTACCCCTCGCGCTGATATAGCGATGCCTCTAACCAACCCTCTTTGAAGATGATTCCTACCTTCTCTCAGATTTCTGTCTTGCTGATTGTTGCATGCAGTTTAGAAAGGCCCCGTTTTTTCTGAGCAGGCCGATCAAAGTTCGGTTCTGATTTCCGAATTAGTTTCGAAACGTCGTGAGATACTATAAGTTCTTTTTTTTCGCCGCTCTCATCAACCACACCTAATTTGTCCACCACTCTTTCAGACCCCTTTCCCATCACTGCCTGTTGAAGACTCCTTTTCAAGTTTTCGCTTCCTTTTGTGGTATGAATTACGCAGACAATTGCATTTTATCCTCGTGCTTTTGGTGCCGTCTGACAGAACATGGGTCGATATCCTGACCGTTCGCTGTATGTTAGGCGCTTTGAGTTTTTCTGAGGGTGAGAGACCCTCGACGTTTGCGCCGGCCTCTGCAGCTGCTGTGCAGAGGAGTGCCCGTTTTTATCCCAAACTTGCTACTGTTTTTTTATGCTCCCCCATTTAGTGTTGACTCCGAGAAGCTTCCTTTATTTCGGGATCCCCCCTTTTTTTGTGTCCAACAGGATGTTTGAGTTTAGTACTTAGCGGGATGCTTCTCCTGAATAATCGACCAATGTAGTCGTCGGGACGGGAATTTTTTTCTGATCCGTGGCGTGCATGCCAAATGCGAGACAAGCGAAACGATCCCTTTGCTACTATTTTGCCCCTTACG
>Ga0179591_1239680_pt1 | contig 17305 bp, 26 predicted proteins | sample CZOMad2_1_08_16f_FD_182891 | JGI IMG/M metagenome (GOLD analysis project Ga0179591, IMG submission 182891) | Vadose zone soil fungal communities from Angelo Coast Range Reserve, California, USA - CZOMad2_1_08_16fungal (PacBio error correction) | ecosystem: Environmental > Terrestrial > Soil >... | reverse complement strand
CCTTTCCTTTGCTGAGTTCCGCACGCTCCTCTTCTGTTTGTTTGGTTTTTCCTAGTGGCAGCTTGTTTCTCTTTTCCCACACGGAGACCCGTTTGGCCTCCTTTTTCACAGATGCGTGTCTCCTCTTTGCGTTCTGTGGTCAGACTTCTCCCGGTATCCAAGCTACTGCCGTCGTCATTGCTCCCTTCAACAAAAGGACTTTCCGACACCAACTTTCTTTGGTTCTTTTTTGCACGGGGGGACGGCTTTTGGTCCTGCCCCTTCCCTCCCAACTCGGTGGACCGAGGCTCGAGTTCTCCCGTCCTAGGATGTGGTTTCAGGCAGTTACGCACGGCATGGTTTTCCCCAAAAAGCTTGGTTCCCCCAATTGTCGTATTTTACCTGGTATGACTCTTCCCCGGGGCTGGCAAGGAACTTTTTATTTTTTTCTGTGGGGAAAACGTTCTCTTTTTGGCAGGCGTGCTTTTCTCCTCCAACAGACAAATGTGTTCATGTTGCTCTCCAACTTCTTCTGTTGAACTTTTGAATGCCATGAGCTCTAGTCTCTTCCCCTCCGCTGTTCAACTTTTTGATCTTGCTGACCTTTCCTCCTTCCTAGCGGGACCCAGCTTCCCTCCCCGCCTTCCAGGTTCTGGTTTCCTGTTTATGTTGATATACGGTCTATCCTCGTCTAGCGGGTTTTTTTTTCCCTCAGGCCTTTTTCCTTTTTCATCCAAGTCGCAATTTCCACCACCCTCTCCATACAGTTTTTTTACACCCCCCCCCTTCTGCCTATGTCGGCATTTGGATAGGGCCGCTGCTTTGGAGTTCTCGATGACCCCACTTACCTCTCCGTTTTCCTTCTCCCCTTTCCCGTGGGTTTGATTTCGCGCTTCCTCTCTCGAATCTCTGCCGCCTTCCTTTATGCTGGCGGTGACAATGCCCTGGGGCTTTTTTTTTTTTCCTTTTCCAGCGCTGTGGTCTTGCGTTTGTCCCTTTCTGCGCTTCCCCCTTGCAACAGTGCTGCTCGGCACATTTCTCTTGTCTCCACCCTACCCCCCTTCCACAAAATATTTTGGCGACACCCTCTCCATTTGGTTCCCTTTTTTTCCGTTTTTTTTTTATGAACACTTTTAGATTCGTTGCGGTTTTTGGTTTGCTTTATTATCCCATGTCAGAAAACCTGAAAACGCATTCGGCCACACCTTTTTTGACGTTTTCACACTCCAGGGCAAAGAGTTTCTTTTTCCTTTGTTGCGCTGAGGACCCCTCGTTTACCTTTTTCAAAGGTCTCCCAATGTCGCTCTTTCCACCATGTTGACAGGTTGTTGATCTCCTTTTTTTTTTTTCTTCGGCGGATGCTTTTCCCCGTTAGTTGACTTTTGTGTCAGTGCTCCTTTTTGGACGATCCGGCTATAACTGTTTCCCTATGTCAAGACCGGGGTTTTTCCTTTGACAGTTTGCTTCCAACGTTGGGCGGACCTGACTCTCCTCTGCAGAAATATAACCAGACGACCCCTCTCTTGTGTTCTCCGTGAACTTTTTCCGAACTGAACCACCTGCTGTCCCCCCCCTCCCGGTCGGGAGTCCCTAATATCATTCCTTCATGGAACTTCAATTGCCCCCTTTTTTTCTTTTATTTCCCGCCTTTTTTTTTGACTCCCATTGACCTTCTTCCCCCCCTCCCCGTGTGATATTTTTTCTTTAAGGGTAATTTTAACATGTACCTGTGACCTCGTCATCCAATTCAATTCAAAGCAACCCAACCTTGCCCTTTTGCCTTTTTGAATTTCCTCTAACTGAAACCCCCCCCCCCCCCCTTTCACGTCTACTCTAACTCCCTTGAAGCATCCCCTTTTCTTCTTAGATGGAGTGTCCACTCACTCAGTTTTTTTTAACGGTTGGGTAGAAGTTCCTTTTCGCTTATATGAGTCTTAGATGCTTCCACCAGTGATGCGCCCTTTTCCTAGCCAACCTAGTTCCCTTTTTTTCTGCACGGTCTCCCGTCCCCCGAACCTTTTTTTTCTCCAGTTCTTTTCTTATTTTTTTGGAATTTCTGTCCGAAAATCCCCTCCCCAAATGGTTTCCCTTTTCTTTCCCGTAACCCGTTTTTTCTCGATGGTTGCTGTTGGAGAGTGCTAATCTTTTTCTTCCTTTTTCATCCTCATACGTTGTGTTGTTGTTTTACTTGTTGATTGGAGCTTCTCAATTTTTGTCCCCCCCCCTATTAGCTCAGCTTTTTTTTGCGGTTTGTTTGAACTTTCTCAATTGGGTCCTGTACTTCGGTTCCTGCCATTTCCGACGACTCCCGTCGCCCACCTGGCTCTCCACCATTGTTCTGGGCATTTCGTTTCTAGGGTCTCATTCGAATTCCTTTTCTTCCGATTGACAGCTAGTCCTACTGCCCCATGCCGGTCCCCACATTTCGCACCCCCCCCCTGACTCTTTTCTCTTCACTCAAGCGATACTTTTTTCGCCTTGCGTTTTTCCGTCGAGCGATGGGTTTCCGTGTGGTTGCTTTGAGATTCTTCACCCCTCGTACCCCCCCTTTTTTTTTTACTTTTTTTTATGTTCTGGGAAATTTTTCTTTCACTCCAAAGGTAATTTTTCCCCCTCCCCCTCTGTGTACCCCCACCAACCTGTCTCTTTTCCTTTTTTTTTTTTTTTTTTTTTCCCTTTACATGTAATCCCTCTGTCATCATAGAGTGAACTTGTTACCCCTTCCCTTTCTGCTTCTTTTCTTTTTTTGGGCTTTTTTTCCCGACTCCGGCCCCCCGTGCCCTTTTCTCAGTTTAAAATCTTTTCTCTTTGGCGTGCCCCGAATGTTCCGTCTTGTTTTCCTTCCGTTTTTTTCATTTAGTTGCTTTTCACCAAACTTCCTCCCCCCTTCGTTTTTTTTCCATCCTGGCGACGGCTTACTTTCCTTTTGAACCGGTGATGTTGGGATAAAGTATCTTTCCCGAGCCCCCCCCCACCATTCGTCCTTTTTTTACACCACTCTCCCCCAAAAGTCCCCCCCACCTTTCTTTTTTTTGACAAGCCTCCAGGTCGGACCAGGGCCCCAACCCCCCCCCATCACCACCCATATCACAAGCCCCAAGGACCCCCCAAATGCGCTTCGGAGTTCTCGCATCTTTTTCTTTAAGACCCCATTTGTATAACAATCGGCAAACCCACGCCCCCAGTGATCCATTTTTTACCCCAAAACTGGTACCAATCCCCTCTTGGACGTTGGCCCTTTGGTTTGGTAGCGTTTTCCATTCCCCCCCGATTCCCCTGTTTCTTCCCTTTAGGTTATAGTTTATTTCCCCCCCCCTGGGATTTTCATGATAGATCTATCCCTTTTTTGTGCCAGTTGGTTTTAACTTTCATGCGACAGCCTTTTTTTTTGTCACCCCCTAACCAGCACCCCCCCCAAGGGTGCACTCACAAAATGGTTTCCCCCCCCCAAACGGGTTCGCTTTTCCCAAAACCCCACCGAGTCACCTTTTCTTGGTCCTTTGCTTGCAAGTTTCAGTGTTATTCTCCCATCTGTGAAAGATGATCACGGTTTGACTTCCCCTCAGTCCTTATAAATCTTTTCAGGGACCCACCACAAGGTTGCTTTCCCAGGTGGTTGTTTCGGACTCCTGTAGGTTCGGTCGACATTTTCCCCACCTTTTCAGTGTGAAGCCAGGATACTTCAGGTCTGTCCTAGCGCGCGCGATCCACCCCCGTTTCGTTTTGGGTCGGACGCCAGTGAATCTTTTATGTCATCAGTCCTTAATGTTCGGACCTCCCTTAAACCATCTTTCCCAACTATGGGTAAACTGTTTGATTCTTTTTTTTTGGTCCTTTGCTGACTTATTTTCCCCGCCAAAATAAAGTCCTCATGACGTCGTTCTTCCGAGCTCAGTTTCCTTCCTTCTCTCCCCCCCTTTAGCTACACACTTCAAAGATTGCATTAGTTATTGGGCCCGTTTCTCAATTGGACTTTCCGCTTACCCTCTTGAGGCTTCGTAGTTGGAAGATACGTTGCTTCTCTTCTGAGGTTCGTTACCCACCACCAAGTTATCGATCCCCCCCTTTTTGCCACATTTCAGTTTCTTTCGGCGTCTCCTGACTCGTGTTCCTTTTTTAGAGTACGTTAGTGGCTGCCTGGCTTGTAGGCCCGATCGTCCCCCATGTCATCTTTTAAGATTGTTCTTGGTATCTCATCCTCTTTGTGGATACCGCACTTTCCGTCGTCAGGATGTGATTGTGGAGATTCGGTCACGCACCAGTGTGTCTACCGCCCTTGTGGCCCACTTTTTCCCTTAGATAAGCTCCTCCATCTTTTTTTTTTTTCCCCCCCCCCCCACCTTTTATTGTTTTTTTGATTGTTAGGAACACCATCCGTTCCCTTTTCAAATTGGTCCTCTCGTTCCGTTCCTTGATGCTCCCATCATTCGGCATTTTTCTTTTTTTTTTCCAACGAGGAACAGGTTGTCTCCCCTTTAATCCTTCGGTTCGTTTTTTTAGCTTCGCTTCACGTGCTTGACGACCTTACCTTTTTCGCCCTCGGGAGTCCAGGTTTTTGCTTAGCGCTTGCGCCAGAAACCTAGTTGCGTGAGTGAGGGTACTTTTTGCGACCACTGTAAAGTCTCTCTTTTTTTTCTCTCTTTTCCGTTTCCCCTCCTTTTTCTTTGTTGTGTTTTTTTTTGCGGCGATTTGTTCTCCCTTTGTTCGTGCTGTGCGATCCGCACGTGTCCCCTTTTTCTGTTCTTTTGGTTAGATGCGCTATGTTCTTTTCCCCTCCCGAGTTAGTTCGCGGTCATTACCCCCAAGCCGCCCTTGTTTTTCCCGACCCTCCTTCTTTACCCTTTCGTTGATCCTTTTTGAGCATCAAGGCTAATGGGCCCGAACTTTTTTTGTGCCGCACCACCTTTTTATTGGGAAGCTTTCCCAAAAAGCGTAGGGGGGCGCTAGACCCCCCAGGGGGAATTGGAGGTGTTTTCCCCTCCTTTTTGTCTGACCAACCTACCCCCTTTTTGTTTTAACATTTCCTTCTCTTTTATAGACGAGGCCCGCTTGTGATTTCCTTTTTTAGGACGAATGGGGTTTGTTTTCCCCCAGAATCGTCTCGGCACCACTGTTTTAGCACTTTACCTTCTCTCCGCGCAATCCGTCTTTCTTTTTTGTGAACAAGATTGTTCCCCGCGTGGCTGGTATTTTTTTTTTTTTTTTCCAGAAAGACAATGTGACTTTCAGTTTTGATAAACAACTGGCCTCACCGCTTGCATACTATCCTTCACCCCTTTCCCCCTCAGTGACAGGCTGAATCTTCCCTCTTTTAGTGAAGTCCAATTTTTGTTTTTTTTTTCCCTATTGCTTCGGCTTTCCAGGAAGAAGGCGGCTCGATTTTGTCCCTTTTTTTTCCTCCACCCGTCTCCATCTTTCCGTGAGGTCGTTTTAGTCTGATGAAGTTGTATGGACGGGAGTAAGGTCCTTTCACATCCCCAAAGAACACATCATCTATATGGTACCTCGCACTCTGATGCCTTGGTTGACCTCTTACTAGAGGATATATATTTCCCTCCCCTCTTCCCCCCTTTTCGCCGCCAAGCACGGACCCGTGTTTTTCTCTAGTGGGTGGTTAGACCTCCCTCTTGCGCCCGAGTATTTTTTGGTTTTTCCTTTTCCTAGTTTATGCCCTTTACTCGGGCGCGTTTGAACCCTTCACACAAAGCCCGCTGCTTTCCCCTTCTTTTTTTTTCGTTCCCCTCCTCAACAGGTGCGTCGCCCCTTTTCAGTCCACCCGCCCCCCAAAACCCCCCCCCCCCCTTGGACCCACCCCTATTTTTTCTACCGACCGACCAGTTGTTGGCTCCCCGTTTCTTCTTTTTCTTCGCTGGTTTTTCCACACTGCCCCGTGGCTTTTTTCCCCACTGGAATAAAACATTATACCTCTCCATTGCCCAGGCTCGTTCTCCCCCCAGGTCGTTCCTGATTTACGTTTCCAAATCGTTCTTTTTTGTCCCAGTTTGTCTCTTTTTCTGACTTGATCCCCCCCCAGCGGGTATTCAATTTTTTTCACTTTCTCAGGCCTTCGAACCCCCCCCCTTTTTCCCGCGTTGGGACTATCCCTTGTAAATTCTTGCCTGAGGCTTTTGACCTACTCCTTCTTTGATTTCTTCCCCCCCCCCTCCTTTCAGAATAGATTCTTTTCGGCTTCCCCAGGAGCAATGGCGCGCTCAATGTTGTTTCACGTTGGAGGTTTTCCCCCTTGCGGCAGAGGCCGAACCTTTTTTTTTTTACTACCCAACTACGACCCCCTTCCCCTTGCATTTTCCTTCCCCCCCAGCTTTCTGATAACTTCCCACGGTTCCGTTCTGTTTGCGACGAACGCTCCTTACTGTGACAGTCAATTTTCTTGGCTTTCTTTTCCCGCATCTCTTGACACTTGCCTCAGACAGTTTTTCTTTTTTCAGGTTTTTCGAATTTTTACTACTGTTTGCCACACTCACAGTTCAACAACCCTTCAACTTTTTTGCCCCTTGTGAAATTCTCTTCACAAATCCCAACAAACCAACCCACGCACAATTCTTTCCGTTCAGACGTTCCTGTGCTCCAAGGTTTTCTCGCGGTGTACTTTCTTTTTTTTATTGTTTTTTTTTTAGGGGACTCTTCTTTTCTTTTTCCCAAGGTTTTGCCTTTTTCCTTCATGTTACAATTTTTTCTTTTCTCCCCCTGTCTTAGACCTCTGTAGTACATTACCCCTCAATAGCGGATTTTTTTTTTTCGCATTACCCCCTTGACTTTTACGCATTGGACTCCGTCCTTCCAGTGGCCTGTTTTTCACCGGTTCCACTCCCCATGGAACCGTATTTTCGTACAACCACCACTGCCCCCAGCTGAGGATGTTGTCCCCCCCCCCCCCCCACCCCCACTAGGGCTTATGTGTTTCTCTCGCTCCCCTTTTGGGTTGGTTTGTTGAGCTTTTTCTTGGTTCTCTTTCCTTTTCCCAAACTCCCAGATAGATCCCCCCCGGCTTTGTTGTTTTTGAACCACACAAGTTTTTTTTTCCCTTGGTTCGTCTTTCTGTGTTCAACCAAGCACCAAACCCCTTTCCCCTCATCCAGTTTTCCTTTGCGCTCACATTTCTTTCGGATTAGCCCCCCCTCTCACTTTTCATTGTCCTATTTCGACCATGTGCTCATAGCGTAGCAGCGCCCCTCTCAGGTTTTGTTTTATTGTGCAGTTTCCAACTTCCGACCTTTGTCCTTCGGCCTCTTCATCAGTTTTTTGCTTTATGATGAAGTCCTGCGTTCCTTTTGCCTCAGCGATTCTCTTTCTTTTTTTTTTTTGTTTTTCCCCCTAAGTTATTTTTCCACTGATTGGTGACACGTGTCATTGGGTTGTTTCTTGGTCTACCACCTTTTCGGACCATTTCCCAAAGTGCTTAAACCTTCTGCTTTCCCTCCTTCTTCACCCACAACTTTTTTTTTTTTTTGTTCTATGCATTTGAAGTTCCCTGGAAATCTTTCTCACTGGCGGTTTCCCGTGTCCTTGACATGTCATCTTTCTCTAGTTTTCCTTTTTTGTCTTTTTTCTTTTTTTTTAAGTCTGGACCTCTTTTTTCCTCCTCTAAAGACACTTCGCCGCGCCTTCCTCAGAGCGTAGCTGGTTCATCGTTTTGTCTGGAATCTGTTGGTCTCCCCCGTGCAATGACCCCTTGCTTCCCAAAGCCCAATGGTCGCAGGTGTCTTTTCCTCCTTGTAAAACGTCCTGCTTGCCTCAGATTAGCCTCTTCGGAACCCGTTTTTGTCGGCTCACCACCTTCAAGCAGTGTCCCCTTTTCTTTTTAACCAGCTCTTCAACGCGCGGTGCTTTCAACCCCCCCCCCCATATAATTTTTTTTTTATCAAAACAGGTCCTTTTTTTTTCGGCTTACGTCATTTCTTTTAGACTTTTTTTTATTTTACCCCTTTTCCCTTCACAAACGGCAGATTTTCCCAGCCCCACCCCCCCAACCACCAAAACCTCAACCCCAGTGTGTCCTTTCCCACGCCGTCGTCATGATTTTGTATCAGTCGGGTTCGGTGGGTGCTGCTTCCTTTTCTTCCGTTTTTTATGCCATGTAGAAATTGAGCCGCTCTCGTTTCCGTTTTTTCTCCACGCCCCCTTTTTTTCGTTTGTCCCCCCAGACCCCCTTTGCAACCAAGTTTGTGCGCTGGACTCAGACTAGTGTCCTTTTCCTTTGGTTGTCTTTTGGTTCATCGAAGTGCCCGGAGCTCATTTCGTCCTCCATTCAGGTCAACCTCCTCCACCCCCCCCATATGAGGTAAGTTTTTGGTTTTTTTCTTCCTCCCAGTAGGATTTTTTAGGCCATCAACAATCCCTGCGTATTTCGATTGGCACGTCCTCGGCGCCACCACTCCCTTGTCGTGTCTTTTGCCGGTCGTCTTTTTGCTTTTGTTTCCCCTCTTCTCCCTTCCGCTCGGTTACACCGCTTTCCATGCATAATTAGGGCCTATGTTTCCCCCCGTCGGTATCGGTTTTCATTAAAGCTTTGTTGATTTTTTTCCCTGTTCTTTGACAGCTTCGATTTCTCCGGAAGTGAGAGTTCTTTGGGGAACCCCCATTTTTCGATCACCCCATTTTTTTCCTTCCCTGCAGTTTCTTTCTCTGGTTCCACCGATGGCCTCCCTGGGTATCCCTCGATCACACTCTTTTCCTCGTAGTGGAAAGATTTCCGTTTGATGATGGTATTTTTTGTTTTTTCACCGGTTTCATTTTTATTTGGCGAATGTTTTCCCCTTTTTTTTCTGTGCGTCTTTTTTTGGCGGTCCTCTTCGGGTTCCCACCGCCCCCGGCCATATTACCCCCTGTATTTTCCTCTGTCTCTCAGCCAGTTGCTGTGCCACTCTTGGACGATCTTGTGGCCTGCAAGTTTTAGAACGGCTTTTGAACCACCCCAGGCGGCTTTTTGATACCTCTAGGCCCTCTTTCCCCACCTCCTTTTCTTCGAGGTGGCGGACTCCCGGTAAATTTTGCCATTTTTCTTTTTACGATTTTTTTGGTTTCTTTCCCTTTTTTGCGGCGCAAATGGCATTTTTGATCTTTTCTAGCCCATAGTTTTTTTTCGGTTTAACCTATTGGTTGTCGCACTGGGTCCCCGTTCTTGCGCCGTTTTTCCTCTTTCTTTCCAGTTCTTCAGCTGATTGTCGTTGCAGTCCCTCTTTCCCTTTCGGCTCAGCACGGGTAACTTTCCTCCGGGGTTGGTGGTTTTCTTGGATTACGCTTTTTCGTGCGGTGTGCCCGCACCACCGTTTATTTTTTCTTCGCCTCCTGCTATGGATTGGTTTTTTTCTTCAACGGCTACCCTTTCCCAGTTCCCCCTCCACGTTCTGCACCGATGCCGACTTGTTTCGACCCCACTATCCTTCCTTGCTTCATCAAGTCTTTTCCTCTTGCGCCTCATTCCTTCTCCCCCCCCACCCTGCTTAGTGTGCCCCTTGACGGGGTACTGTTTGTGGTCCGCCTCGACGAAACAACAGGTTGGGAAGAGTGATCCTGGCGTTCTCTGGTTGACGATTTTTGGCCCCCCCTGCCGGTCGGCTGACTGGCCGTGGTCCCCCCTTTTTTTCTTCGGCCACTTTTTTTTTGTGTCTCCCCCTTGTTTTTACATGGTCAGAAGTGGATGCTTTTTCGGGGACCCAAGTCGAGGTTCGAGCCTGGAGCGGCCAGTACGTTGAAATTTCCTCTGATCCAACTGTGATTTTTTCCAGACCTTTTGGTCCCCCCCCCCCTGAAGGCCGACTTCTTTTTCCTTCCACTCACTGGTTATGTGCGCAATTGGTCCTTCTTTCTTTTGAAAAGTCCCCTTGATTGTCTCCTTGGTGTACCCCCAGGTATCGCGAACTTGCCTTCTGCCTTTTTGTCGTCTAGGGGTTGTTCTTTTCCCCGCGCTCTCTCGATACTGCTTTTGGTTCGGGTTTCTTTTTTTTTATTGGCGGGCTCCATTTCGTTTTTTCCAAACGACACTCGACGGTTGGACCTCGTCCCCTTCTTCGGACTTGGGTTGTCGGCCGTAGGTTTCTTCCTGCCTTTCGGATGACCTTTTCCTTTCCCTGTCCGCCACATCAAAGCAATCCGTTTTTTTCTTTGTCGAGCGGCGTTTTCTTTCCTAAACTATTGCGGCCGGAGTTTGTGTGGTCGGAATTTTTTTCCTTCCTGGGCCGAGCACTCTGTCGGAGTAGTGACACAAGTTTGGTCACTTTCCCCCGGAGGTCCTGCATCGCTTGTCTCCACCCCCCAAGGAACCCTTGTCTTCTCGACGATACCATGGAGTTGGCCCCTGTACCTTTTCTTTTCCGTTCCTACGCTGGATGAACACCGGTGATTCTCGAGGCATTTATTCACTTTACCGTCAAAACCCTCCTTCCCCCCCGGCCTCGTTTCCCCTGTTTTTTCCTGTCTTCCCTGTGACCGACGGGGCACCCGTTTCTTTCTTCCCCCCAGTGGTTTTTCGCCTTTCTTTTTTCATGCCTCTTTTTTTATACCCAAGTTCACTGAATGCGCGATCACGAAACCCACGTTTACCGTGGTAGCCCTTTTCTTCCTGGGCTTCCGTGACAGACGTTTTTTCCTTTTTGCGGTCAAGTTTTTTTGGCCTTCCTCCCTTCTTATCGCTATTCCTTTCCATAGTGACTCCCTTTTGTCCTTTGTCTTTAGCGAATTGTTGGCACCCGTTTTTTTTTTGTCCTAAGATGTCCAGAAAGATAACCCCCCTACGAACATTCGATTTGCTGGCGCGTGTCCCCTGAGTTTTGTTTTGCACATTCCCCCTGGGCCGTGGCGGGTTCTTTTTTTTTTTCACCTTTTCGTTCATTAATTTTTCATTGACAAGCAATTGCCGCGCTATCCGATTCTGTCCCCCTTTCTTAGAAAACCAGTTTTTCTTGTTTGCTTCAAGTTACTTCCTCTTCATCTTCTTTTTACTTTACAACTCTGACGGTCCCAACAGCCAATCAATCTTTTTCAACGTTGCCACGAGTGGTGTTAGGTTTCAGTCTCTGTTTTTTTCAAAAACCCCTTCAAACCTCCTCGCGGCCTTTTTCCTTTCCCCAGGCCTAACTTTTGTCATTTTTTGTCCTGCCTAGCCTACGAACCCCCCTTGTTTTTCGTAACGGGGTCCCCTTTGTATGGAAGGGCTAGTCCTCTCCTGTCTGACAATGTCGTGACTAATGACCCCCTAGCAAATAAGTCGTTGTCTTCCGGTCACCGCCAACTGTCCGTTCACTGAGGACTTTTTGTGTGTCTGGACGTGTCTTTTTCACCCGTTCAGAAGAACACCAACTGGCGTTTGTTAGCCCCCCCCCCTCTCCTTTTCACCGATCTATGGGAGGCTTACTATAGTCTATAAAGATGAGACTTTGTCCCCCCACCCAGCTGCCTCCGTTTTTGTTTGCTCTACTTCTACTCCCTTTCCTAAAATCCCAGTCTTTTTCAAAAGGCTTTCGGTGTTTTTTGTCTTTTCCCCTCATCTACCCCATTTGGTCGGCCCCACGTGTCTGTTTCACAAGCCACGTCCAGCCCCTCCTCTGCACGGGCTTTATCCCCTTTTTTAGCTTTTGGATATTTTACGTCATAGGCTGTTGACTTTTCTTGATAGGGTCCTTCTTTTTTCCGCAGCCCCTTTTTTCTCAGCGGATTCTTATGGATAGGGTTCCCAATGTCGAACTCCCCCACACTTTGGAACGTATTCTTATTTTCCCTCGCTGCACTGTCGTGAAGGTTCTCTTCTTTTCTGTTTTTTGCTTCAGGAGGACTTTCCCCCCCCCCTATGCAACCTTTTTCCTGGGTGCTGGTTCCTTTTTTTTATGACTTTTTCCACTTTTTTATTTGTTCAATTTTGCACAAATAGCGTGGAGAGTGCCCCCCAACCGGCTTTGTTTGACTTCCGGATGGATCTTTTTTATCCGAATATCTCCTTTTTTCCCGGTAATGCTGGTTCAAAGGCTGGCATTCTTTCTTGTCCGTGGCGACCGCCATCTTCCCTTTTTTTCAGTCTCCCCGCAAACACTTCTGGGCTCTCCTCCGTCGCTGGAGGGGTTGCGTCTGTTTCTCTTTTTCCTTTTTGTTTTACGGACCCACCTTTGCCATGAAACTTTTCGCGTTCTCCCCGACCCCTTGGTAGCCAGGCCTCTCGTGACCTTTAGGATCTGAGTTGAGCGCTTCTTTTCGTTCACTTTTTGACCGTCCCCCAAAGTCCCTTTTTCCTTTCGTTCAGGCCCTCCGCGGGGAAGGACAAAGGTCTCTCCCTCTTCTCCTTTTTTTTTTTTGTATATCTTTTTTTTGTGGGCATACACCCCACTTATTCAAAATTTTTCCCTTTGCCCTGCTAAAGGGCTCTCCCACCCACTCTGGATAAAACAGTATTCTTCTCCGTTGTCCGATGGAACTACCGTTGCGAATTTCGGGCCTGGTGGTGCTCCTGACCCTGTTTCTTTTTTTTTTAAGGGTTATGCCCTTTTCACTTTCAGTCTCTGACCTTTTTTTTCCTACGCTCTGAGGTTTTCCCTGACCCGAAAAAAAGGTGGTCCCCCCCCCCCTTTTTGTCGAAATGTCCCGCCCCTGTCCATTGTCCTTTTGTTTTAGTGTTGCCCCTCGCAATTGCGAGTTTTCTTTTTTTAGAGTTCCCTACCACTTTGTACTTTTTCGACCCCCCCCCCAGTCTTCAGCTTTACGTTGACGCCGACGGCCCTTTTTAGAGTTCCTCCTTCAACATAGGTCTCTCTTCCCTCTAGCTTGCAATTCCTAAATCAAACCCAACGTTTTTTCCTTTTACTTTGCGCGTGAAGAGAGCCTTATTTTCATAGCGAGTAAGTCTTCGGCCCCTCTTTTAACCCCTCTAATGGAGAGGTTTCCTTATTCTCGGGTCTTTTGTCTTGAACATTTGTGAATTATAAAGTCAAATACTCCTCCTCCTCAAAATATTTCCTTTTTTCGTCCCCTTGATTTCTTAGGTGTCGTTCTCGACCTTTTCTCTCACAACTCCTAATTCTTTATCTTTTTCCAAAGCGGACCTCATTGGCCCCTTTTTCCAGCCAAGATGGCCCCTTTTTTTCAAGCGGTTTTGTTCTGATTTTTCCTTGTGAATGAGGTCTAACTTCCGTTCTCCCGCTCTTGACACATTCTTTCCTTTTTTTTTAGAACTGCCTTTCCACGGGTTCCCAGGTTCCAGTTCTCCTTAAGTTTGCCCCGCTGTCTATCAGTCTTTAGATCGCCACCACCCAAAGTTACAGACCATCTTCCGATATGTGGACCGGCCTTTTTGCCGACTTTGTGACAGTGTTGGATAGGCCGCGGATAAACTCTATGACTATTTCCCCATTAGTTTCTCGTTGTCTGGCCCCCCCCCTCCTTCCCCTTAACTTTTCTACTTTTTTGGGGTCTTTTCTTTTTGGCGCGTCTTCTCCAAGCTTTGATTTCTCCCCCCTATGGCTTTTTGGTCGGGACCGTTTTAAAGGAAAAGAAATTGCTGTGCATCTTTTGCCGTCCTTTTTTTCGCCTGTTTTCTCTTCTTTGTAGATCCTTCAAGGCCCCTCGTCGGCTCACACTGACCCTCAGTTTGAGCGTGCGGGCTTCTTCACTCCAAAGATATTATCCCTTTTTCCTCCCTTCTGTTTGTTTTTTTTTTCTTCGTAGTCCTTTTTGCTTCTTCCTTTTTTTTGGCATTTCTGCTTTTCTTTTCTCCTGTCCCCTTTTGGCTTCTCCACCTGTGTAGATCCGGGCTTTAGCCTTTAGGAACCTCTTGCGACCCCTTTTTTCTCGTTACCGGTGCACTCTCCCTTTTGTGATCTCTGCTAATTCTTGATTTTCGCCTCCCCCAATCTTTGGACCGGCCGCCCAACCTTCTTTCGCTTGCAACGGGTCTGTTATGGGTACGAACTCGGTGATCCCTTTTTTCCTCAGGCTAGGAGTTATCGCCGTTCCCCGTTTTTGCCCACCTTGTGCCGTTTCTGGTCACTTCCGGTCAACAAGTGATCTCTCGCCATTGTTTTTTTTCCCTGATCTCTTTTTTTGATACTCTCTCTGCTCCAAAGGTACATTTTCTAATCGTTTTTTCCCCCCGAGTTGTCCGGCGGCCGGTGATGCCCCTCTGCCCTGAAGTTCAGTTTTTCATGCGCGATAACACTGGACTTTTTCGACTTGACATGCACCTCCCTATCAGTTGCACTCTTTTTTTTCCCCCCCCCCCACTAGAAGTGTTTTTTTTTGGGAATCGGGTTTCTTAACGTCCAATGCGGCCCTCGTGACCCCGCTAAAGCGAACATTTTGCCGTGATTTTTTCCTCTCTTGTTCGCTTTCGTTTCCCCTGGATTCGCGTTGAGAAGTGTTCTGCGGATAAGTCTGCCAACTTCCACCTCGCTTATCAAACCGTCCCCTTTTTTCTCTGCATGGACGCTTCCGCTTTTTTTGAGTCTGAATTGACTCAATTCGTCGCGCAAGCCTCCCGTGGTTTTTCTGCGTGGTTTTGAAGCTCCCTTCGCTTGCTTTTTTTTTTTTATGGCTTTCCTATTCTACGTGCGTTTCCTGCCCCCTTAAACACCACCGCGCCTGTGGTCGGCTGAACCTGGCATGGAGTTGGCACGACCCCCTTTCTTCTTTGATTCTATTTTAGCAACTTTCCCCCCCCCCCCCCCCCAATGTGACCAAATATGTTTCTTCCGGTGGTACACTTGGGGTTGGACCTGTCCCTGTTCTCCTTCTGTTTTGGATGAACAAACACTTCCCCCCCTCGGCTCTCATCTCTTGATCACTGCCCAAAACCTCTGATAAACCGATCTGCCTACCTGCCTGTGATCGTCAGTAGTCACTTTTTGTACCGACCTTTTCCCCCTTTGCGGTTTGACCTGTTTTCCTTCTGAGCATGACGATTTTTCTCCCACCTGGTCCGGCAATGGATCTCCGCCACCCCCTTTTTTTTAACCCTCTTTTGGTGACTTTTGTCCCCCTTCGGAGGTCTTCACGCCTTTTTAAAAGCTGTGACTTTTTTCAGGGAAGTTCCTCACTCGGCCCCCCCCGACTTTTTACGCTATTCCCCTCGGTCAAGGTTGGCCGGGGGCTTGGCTTGCCGCTGAATTCTTTCCAGTTTTTTTTTATTGGCCCTGCAGATGCCGACCTCTACCCCAGACAGTCCATCTTTGTGGTCCGTTTTGCCGCGAAATATTTTTGCCATCTTCGGTCCCCCTTTTTCGCGTTGGTTTTTTTTACGGAACGATCTTCCTCTTCCTGGCCCCGTCAATTTCCTCGACTTCTTCTTTTTCCCTTTTCTTCCTTCGGACCCACCAAACCGTCTTTTTTGATTTCCTTTCAGGCGACCATTTTGTAAACATTGACCTTTTGTGAGTAATCCCAAAATTCCCCATCCCGCCACCCAATTTACCCGGGGCCCTGCTGTGAATTCCCCCCTCCTAATCCCCACTTTTTTTCAACCATTTCCCCTCGCGGCAGGACGGATGTCTTCCCAGTTTGTGCAATAGATGCTGCGGTCCTGTCGCCGGTTTCATTTCCATGACTTCTCTGATAACGATGTACTCTGGTGTGTAATGTCTTCAATGACCCTACCTCTCCTGCTGAACCGGCCTCCCGCACGACCTTTTCTTTTCTGTCCCTCTCGGCTGCTGACCGGTTTTCTATTCCACGTTTTAATCCCTCCACCAACTTGACCCACGGAGTACGAACACACACCCGCACCCACTCCGCTCTCTGGTTTTTGATCTGCTATCTCCTGCTTTTTTTTCTTCTCCTCTTTGTTGGTGTTCGTTTGTGTCTCGATAGCCTCTTCCCCAAAACCCCCCCGTAATCTACAAGGCGGACGGTGTTTTCCTTTCCGTCCATTTGGTTTTCTTTGTTTCAGTCGCCCCTCTCTTTAAGGAGCTTTTTTTCCGCTGTACCAGGTTCTCGGTTTTTTTTTCTTTTCCCGCGTTATTTATTGATTTTGGTTCCTTTTTTTTTCCCCCATTTCTTTTGTCTCCGCGATCGCTTCATTCCGCATGCAGTCCCCCCCCTTTTTCCCCCTTTGTTGATCGGAGGGTTAGCCCCCCTTGTGCCTGGAGCCTTTGCTTCTTTCTGAGAGGTTGCTGTGTTTTTTGCTTAGAAGGGTGAATTTTCCCTCGCCCCGTTCTTGTTTGCTTGATGGTTCGAATTTTTTTTGCCTTTGACACCTCACCCCTTTTTTTTCACCTTTTTTACACAATTAGGAATTGACCCTCTTTCCCCACCTTATTCCACCGTCGTTTCTAAGGCATGTAATTCCAGGGTTGATATCGGGCACATGTCCTTTCCCATGACGGTTTCTTTCAGGCCTTTTTCCCCTTTTTTTCGTTTTGTTTCCCGCGCGGCCACCTTTTTTTTCTTTATCTCCAGGAAACCCCTTTCGGCGCGCCCCGTGGTCTTCTTTTCTTTTCTTCCCTATGTATTTTATCCCACCGGTCACTCAACATTCGATTTGTTTTTGCCCCCCCCCCCCTCCCCATGGTCGCCGGCTTTCCTCCTGGGCCCGTTTTCTTTCTTTCGCTCGTCCCTTTTTCTTCGCTGTTCTTCCCCCGCCCCAAGTCACATTTTCGGTTTAGCATTCTAGAATGGGGACCCACCATCTGTTTCTCTCAAAACCTTTTTTTTTTTTTGTTCGCATCTCTCATTAGTTGGCAGACCCCTTTTTTTTCCTCCCCCTTAGGAATGTGTTAAGCGCCCCACCCTCACCGCTTTTCCCCTTTTTTGTCGGTCATGGCACGACCTCTCCCGGTGTGGCGGGGAATTTGGACTCTCTTTTTTATACAGGTTCTTTTTCAAGTGTCTTTCCTCCTTCTGAATCTAGTGCGTGTCTCATCGACGGGACCCCCCCTCTCCCCACCCACCCGTTTGGCTTCCCCCACCATGGTTCTGCGGTAGTCTAACATATTTGTCCGTTGGTCGGGGTTGCTAATATGACTGCTATGCTCCTTTTTTTTTTCTTTTCACTGTCAAATCGCGACCCCCCACCCCTTTCCCTGGTGGCTTTTTCGTTTATTCAGGATTTTTTTTACTACACTCCGGGCGCATCGATGAGTCAGTCTTCTTGCCACTTACCACCATTTTCGTGCTGTTTCCCTTTCGCCTGAGGTCATCGAGTACGTTTCTAAGCCGCGGTCCATTCTCCTAGGCGATGTGTCGGCGCTCATTTCTTTTTTTTTCTAACCCTTTAATTCCGGTTTTTCCCTGTCCACGTCCTCCGAACTCCACAACGAGTAGAGATATGTCAGTTTAGGGTTTTCCCCACCCCTTTTTCCAATTAACTTTACCTTGACTTTTTCTCTTT
>Ga0179591_1251316_pt1 | contig 17308 bp, 21 predicted proteins | sample CZOMad2_1_08_16f_FD_182891 | JGI IMG/M metagenome (GOLD analysis project Ga0179591, IMG submission 182891) | Vadose zone soil fungal communities from Angelo Coast Range Reserve, California, USA - CZOMad2_1_08_16fungal (PacBio error correction) | ecosystem: Environmental > Terrestrial > Soil >... | reverse complement strand
TCCCCTTTTTTACGCCAAGGAGAAAAGCCTATCGTTTCGCGATCCTTTCTTTCCCCTTCCTTTTTATTGGCAAGCCTTTTCCTTGAAGACCTCACAAAACGGATACGATCCACTTCTCGCTCAGGTGTTCCAAACTGATTTGAACGTGCGGTGTCGCTCCCTTCCTCCCCCCTCCCTTTTGATTCACGAGATCCCGCCTTTAAATTCCCCCCCTCCTTCTATTGACTCTGTTTCCTGAAGACCCCCACTGGAACCAGTTAGACACTTTTCCAGCGGCCTTAGCTTTGCCAAACGAAAAGCGTGAGCCTTTTCCCTTTCCCTTTTTTGTATCGTTTCCTTCCCTCAGTCCCGCCAGATCCCCGCCTCGAATTCATTCTTCTTTCTCCTTGTCCCTTTCTTCCCCCTCCCTCACACCTACCACCCCCCACCCCACCCCCCAACCAAAAGGCTTTTTGCTCTCCGGCTCTTTCTACTTTTTTTGGTTAAAACACTTTGGTCTTGAGCGATGTCCACATGTTGCGGTTAAGAACTTTTTCCCCCCCCCCCCCCCTTTTCTTCTCTACCGTGCTCCCCCATCATTGTTCCATAAAACCCCACTGAACAGGACGGTAAACAAAAGATAGCCGCCCCAAGTTTCCTTCCCACTGTTGAGATCAACGTCAATTTTAATTTCGTACTCCCGCGCGACTTCCTGGTTGTCAACTCCCTTCCCTCCTTCTTCCACCGAAATCACCGTCCCGGTACACCACGAAGATCCTCTTCCCGTTTTGCTTTTCTCTTACTGCCTTTTTTGTTTTCCCCCCCAGTTTTTTTTCGTTGGGGACTGTTCCGATGATTTCCCCCATTCCCCTTTTTAAGAAGATCCTCGGACCCAGCTGTGAACCACCTTCTTTAGCTAAGTTCCTGGTAATTCCCAGGAAGGCCGGTTGAGCCCCCTTTTTTTCTTATCCCCCCATCCCCCTTTTTCTCCTATGAGCGAGACCAATCACCTGGCGAAGCTCTCCTTTTTTTTACCTTCGATCTCCAACTCCTGACCAACGTCTTTTCTTTAGCCGGTTTGAGCCATGATAGAGTTACAGTTTATTCAACCTCATTCTTGACCATCACTGTAATAGCCGTTGCCCCGGCCATATGAGTCCCTTCTCACCCCTTTCTCCTTCCCTTTCCGCGACCCCCATTTCATCTCTTAATACTTTTCGATTTTCCAGGCGACGGGGCAACTCATGTCATTGTGGCTTTGCCCTGCAGACTCTACTTTCCCTCCTCCTTCTCCTGACTTTCGCAGGTGCCCGGTAATACCTTTTTTTTTCTTCCCGGAGAAATGCGAACACAATGTTGTCTTCTTTTGTGCGCAAGCCACGTTGCCTTTCCTTTTCACCTTTCCTCCCGTGATCTCAAATTACGAAAGCACCGTGGACCCGTCACCCTCCTCTTTCTCCATCCTCAAGAAGCTACTTTGTTTATACAAACGGGAAGCTTTTCCTTGATGCGGACAGGGTTCATCTCCGCGCGTGTCCATCCGCGCTCCTCTTCCCCTCCTTCTCCCCCCCATCTCAATGCAATATCGCGGTCTGATCATTCGTTTTCTCCTTTACTTGTTGCTTAAGACCTTTTTTTCTTCCTCGCCTTCGCAATCCCCGTGGTCGGATATGCTTTTCCCAGACGCCCGAGACTTACGACTTTTACAGGCTTCTCACTCCCCAGCCCTCCGTTACAATCATTTTCCCGGTCACGTTAACTCGCACTTTTGCTCCCACCCCCTTTTCTCCCTTCCCTCGCTTTTCGTGTTTTTAGTAGGTGCGCAGATAAGTCAGCTTCTCGTCACCTTCTCCTTTTCCGAATTTCCTGTACGCGTCAGGGTTCCTGACCGTAGTTCCCCCCGGAGGGTCTTGTCCTCTCGTTAGCACGCTGACATTGTTTCCTTTTTCTCGTTTTTGGCCTTTCAAGTAATTTCTCCTATGGAGCACCTTTCTCGGAGGATTTTTTCTCTCTTGTTCGATCCCCCCTTTTACCCCCTTCTTTATCCTGTTTAACGACCCCGCGATACTTTTGGCCTAAATGTGCCCCCCGTCCTTCTTCTCTCCTCCATCCCTCTATCCTCTTTTTCGTCGATGGTTAAACTGACGAAGCGCACGATCTTGAACTACTCCCTTCCCCCCCCTTCTCCTATTTGTCCCTTCCCCCCGGTGTTAATAGTGGACATTTCTCCTTCCTTTGCGCAGTGTGGTTCGCTTTCCGCTACCGGTGCTTATCACTCTCTTCATTGACCGCCGACATCGAATATACCTTTCGTCTGTCTCCGAATCTTCTCTGGCAAAGAAGAGTCGATTTTCGGCTTTTTTTTTTTTAGTGTTTTTTTCTTCTTCCCCCACCCCATTTTCCCTTCTTGTTATTCTGGAAACATGATCTTCCACCCCAACTGATCCCATGTGACCCCTTTTTACTTTTGAGCCCATGGAATTACGAGCTTCCGTCATTGCCCCCATATGCGCTACATTTCTGACCCCCTCCAGCCCCTCCCATCTTCTAAAGCTTCCGGATTTAGGTCGTTTCCTATACGACGGCCGTCCTACTCATTTTTTTAAAACCCCCCCTTTTTTTTTTTTCTGCTGCCTTCTACTCCATCAATTTCAAATACCAACTCTTAGTGAGGTGTCTCTCCCCTTCCTCTGCCTTTCCCCCAGATGTACGCCCCGCGAATGTTTCCTGTGCTGCCTGAAGCATTCTGATGAAGGTCCTTAGTCTTTTCCTTTTTTCCTACGTTATTTTTGCTTTTTTTCCTTCTCGTACACTTGGTATAAGTATCCCAAACCCCTCTTTTTTCCATCTCTGAATAAAGTTCATACTTTCCCGATTCCATATGATAGCTACCTTAAATTTGCCACCGGGCATCGGATCTCTCTTTTCCCTTTTTGTTCTCTTCGATGAGACGTTGCCCCCATTAAGGTAGATATCGCACCGGGTTTAGGGCCTTTCTTCTTTCTCTGTGTTTGACTCGTACTTTTGGTTGTCTCCCTATACCACGTTGAAGAGAAGGCAACCTCCCATCCGTTCTCCCTGTCTCCCTCTTTTATCAAGGAAAAAGCTTGAGTATCCTTCATTTTTTTCCATTCGTCCCCTTTTCTCCCCCTTTAAACTTTCTATTCTCTCGGCGATTATCGTTATGAGCACCAGGCGCTCACCACCGCGAACAAAGACCTTGTATTGTCTGTCTGGCGTTTTCTCTTTGTTCCATCTCTCCCTTTTTCCTTTTTTTTTTTTTATTCGTCGTAGGTACGGACGTCAGCGCTACTCCTTATCGGTACGAGGGGATGGGTGCCCCGGCCGTGATTGGATTTTCTTCTCTCCTACCTTCCCTCCTCTTCAGGTGCCTTGACCTGATGCTTTTTTTTTTTTTTGAGGTCCTTCCTTCTGTCGCAATTTCCCTTGTACCTTTCGATTGTGGTTCTTTTGAAAATGTTGAGCCAAGTGAGCAGTTTTTGTTGACTATCATGTGCCGAAATAAACACACCTTTTCTTTTCCCCTTACTAAAAAGGATCACTAACCACGACATCTGTTTCGCCCCTCCGACTCGTGCTCGAGCCGAGAGGGCATTCCTAACTGGATTCGGTCTTTTTTCTTCCTGTATCCTTATTATCAACCGGTACTGCGGCTTTCTTTCATACCCCCCTTCTTTCCCCAATTCGAGCCCCTTTTCCCGATTACACGTGCAATTCACCCCTCCTCGGCAATTGGACTCGTATTGCGTTCATAGATCGTTGCGGCTACAGTATTTTGCCCCCTCCTTCTTCTTTTCTCCCCTATGTTATGGCCGGTTCGGTAAGTGACGAGGTACACGAATGGAACCCACAGTTTCTTCTCTTTCTTCTTTCCCGAGGAGATTTAATCGGACCCCCTTTCCGGTCCGAATCCCGCCTACCCAAGGTCTTTGCTTTTCTTCTCCTTACGTTACAGAAAAGCTCCCAATTAGAACAGGTACACCTCCCCCCCTCTATCTTCCCTCTCCCTCATTGTTCATCCGGTACTTGCACGTAAGCGTTCTTCCCTTCCGACGTCTCTCCGAAAACATTGACGGATTCAAAGGACTATATGCGCAGTCCCTATTACCTCCATTTCTAGCCGTTTTCTGAAGCGCTGGCGTTTTACTCACTTCCTTAACCTTTTTTTTTCCCCCTATCTTGAGTAGTCTAGCCTCCCAACTCTCGTACTCCTCTTTGAGGTCCTTGGCCGTCTCACAAAATCTTTTTTTTTTTTTCCCGTCTCTCATTAAACCGTTATGAAGCCCGTTCCGTACCCCCATTCTTCTCCCACCTGACCACCAGCTTTCTCATTTCTATGGGCCGAGTCGGGGTGGCTGGCATTACTCCTCTCTCCTTCTTCTTTTCCCCCTCTCGGCGCTGAAAATGTTAAGCCTCCGTTCATATTTCTTCCCTCCTTTCGAAGTTCTCCGTCTCAATGAATCTGGATGTTCATTTTCCAAGTTGGCTTTTTTCGTAACTTGAATTCATCCAACTTTTTTTTCTATGTTCAGCGCTGTTGCCCTCCTTTACCTCCTTTCTTTTCTTCTAACACTGGTACTCCCTTGAGTAGAGATTTTTGCCCACGTTTTAGTCCGGGTCACTTCGGTAGACGCTGCTACCTTTCCCCCCCCCCCCTTCTCTCTTCTTCCTTTATGGCCAAGTCCTTAATGCGACCCCCCCTTTCTTTGCCCCTAGAGGGAAAATTCCTTCTCATCGGCGTGTCGAATACGTTGCCAGAGTTTTTTTTGTTTCTTCCTCATTTCTCCAATCCCGAGAGTATTCTTTTCTTCATTCCCCCCACCCCCGTTTTTATTACTGTAACGATTATCCACTTTTGCTCACCGGCGCACCTAAGTCGTTTTTTCTTTCCCCTCTCGCTCCCCCTAACCTTATTCCCTCTCGGCAAGGTTATGGTCTCGCTTCTCTTCTTCTTTCCTTGATTTTCCCCCCAAAGTGTTCTTCCTTCATGGGGACTTACCGGCTTGCTCAATTGGTTACAAAGAGGGTCTCCTCATTTTTTTTATTTCCCACCCCGCCCTTTCTGCTCATCGGTAGTACCACAGTAACAACTACCCCTTGGTGGTGAAAAAGATCCTTCTCTTGCATGAGCCAAGCCCCCCCGTAGTCCTCTTTCAAGTTTATACCTTAAGTGCAGCCCCGCTCCCCCGTTTTTACCGGAAGTTGCCCTCACCTATAGCGCGTGAAGCCGTTATTCCCTCATTTGATCTCATTCAATTTAAGAAGGGAATTTTTTTTTTTTTTTCGGTTGGGTTGGGGGGTGGTGGCTTTTTCCCCCTTCGTCTTTCATTTACCGTCTGTCGTTGTTTTTCTCCCCCTTGACTGAAAAGTTACTTCCTTCAGTAGTAAGGTTGTTTTCACACGTACTTCACGCACCCCTTATCGCGCCTACCCCCTCTTCCCATCCCCCTGTTTTTCTCACTTTAAGCCAGGTCTCAAAAGACCAGATTGTCTTTTTCTGCGACGGCGGACTCCGGAAGAACCTCCTCGTTTCGTGAAGGGCTCGGGAAGTGGAAGTTCTTCCCGGTCTTTCACCTTTGAGACCCTTGATGTTTCTTGCTCATTCGCAGTCTTTTCGGTGCAAAAGTTTTGAGGCTTGATTCCTCCCTTCTCCTTTCCTTTGAGAGGAGTTGCAAAATCGGCGTTAGAACTGAGTTAAGGAGGTCTGGAATGCGGTCTGGATCTGTTCAGAAAATTGATTTTATTATTTCTCCACCGCCAGTCCTTTCTGTCCAATCCGTTGTGACCAACCTCGCGCGAATTACCCAGTTTTTTTTTTTTTTCTTTTTTTCGTTTTTCTTCCAGAATTATTGAACATTCTCATTCCTTCCTGAAGAGATATGATTTATCCTGTAGTAACACCATCATCTATTTCTTTTTTCCTTTTTGTTTTTCTTTCTTAAGTATTCCAAATTTACTCCCAAGGTGAATGCATTCCGCTTTTTTATTTTACTAGGGCTTCCTCCTTTAGCCTTTAACTTTTAGATTCTTTGAAGAACCCCAAAACGACGATCCCAACTCTAGTCCTTGAAGGTGGTCCCAATGCTTTTCCGCCTTTTTTTTTTTTCGAATCCTCCCCGCTTTTCCCGAGCTCCTACTTCATTCCCTCCCTCCTTTTTCCTCTCCACCCCCAGTCCCCAGCTTAGAACTTCCTCCGCCCGCACCTTTATTTTGCCCCCGCAACCTTTTCTTCTTAGTTCCTGCTTTGTTTCCTCGCCTTCTCCGGTCAAAGCTGCAAATCCAGATCCCAGCACCCTCCTTTTTCTTGAGAAGATGAAAAAACTACTTTTTTTTCTTTTCTTACCGCTGAACGGGGATACACCGGGGGCCGGTTGTGAAAAGGTTTTTTCTCTTCCCCCTCTCTTGTTTTATTTGTCCTGTTTGTAAAACCCAACCCATTACTGGACGCGGTCGTCAAGTGCTCTCTCGTGTTTTCCACCCCTTCTTCCTGGTACTTACCCGATCTCCCTCCCCTTTACTGCCCTATGAAGTCTTCCCCGGACTGCTATACCCTCACATAATTTTCCCTCCCGCGTTTGGGTTCTCGTTTTTTTTTTCCCCTCGCCATGCACTACGGTTTAAACTTTTTCCCGCCGGACTTTTTCCTTTTCTCCGAACCTCTTTCCGCGTCGTGGGCACCCCGTTGTTTCGTTGTACTGATGTAGTCCCCCCCTTTTTTTCCCCTTCTTTGTCCCTTGAGACGACTGATCTCGCGACCCCCCATATTTCCAACCCACCCTCCTTCTTACCCTCCCCTCTGAAAGGAGCTGTATCCCTTTTGTGCCCCAATGGACAATACTTGATCTCTGAGCGCGACCCCTTCCTGGCCCCCTCCTCTCTCACGGGTATGGGAAAGGCGATGCTGAAATCGCAAAAATGACTTCTCCCTGTTTTACTCCTTGCTTCATTTTTCCTGTTACGAAAAAATTGTTTCTTGATGACACTCCGTTTCCCCCTCTTAGGAGATAAGGCCTTATCGGACACTCCCTCTCTTCCCCGGATTCGCCTCCACAGAAATGACATCATTTTCAGCTCTTCACGTTCTGGCAACTTTCTATTTGCCCCCTACTGAAGAAGTACGATCGATTTTTTTGACCCGTCCCTTCTCTTTTTCCCCCCGCCTGTGCCGTCCAATTCAGTTTTTATGATCTCGGCCACATGCTTGAAAAGCCTTGTTCTTTTCTCCCAAGCCGGCCGCGGGCAACTCCTGTTTTCACAATACTTCGTTCCCCCTTCTCTTTTCCCAAATTCCGACCTCCCCCCAAATTGTCAGGAACCTAACGATTTCTCTTCCTTTCTGAATCCTCTCGGTCTCCCCCGACCTTGTTTTACGTGAGTGCGGCCACAGGTTCAACCTTTCCTCCTCTTTTGCCTCCGAGAGTACAGTATTTATGCAGCACACCTGAATCGCCCAATCGACATTTGTCATCGCCTTCGTTCTTTCTTCCTTTTTTGCGATTACGAACGGGTTAAGAACTTTTCCTATTCTTCCCTTTTTTTTTTCTTGAATTTAAGGCCCAATCTCCCGCTGAATCTAAGTCGTTCGCCCGAACTACGCCCTATCTTCTCCCGTGCATCGGAATTCTTTTTCCATCTCCCGCGCTCGAAAAACATTTGCTCGGTCCATCCCAAACGCTCTGTTGCTTTCCTTTGCTTCTTATCCGACTCTCATTCGTCTTTCCTACTCATGTCGAGATCCACGTTAGAACACTGGCATGGTTCAGTTCCGTCTTTTTTTCACCCTTGGTGTCTTTTCGAGTTCTATCGTGAGAAACGGCTTCTCCTGGTCTCAGTGGCTCTGCCCCTTTCCTTTCGCCCTGGCGAAACCGTTCGTCGGGATGCTGTCTTTTTGATAAGGTTTCGATAACATCTCAGTCGTTTTATACCCTGTTACAACGAACTTCCCTCTCTTTTTTCTCATCGTGTCCGCGGTGCCGTTGCCAAGAACCTATCCCCACTACCCTATTCTCCTTCTTTTCTATTCGGTTCAACTTACTTCAGCCAGCAGATCTTGACTCCCAATATAGAGACCCAATTGCCGATGGTTTCATTTAACCACCGGTTTCTTAGTTTCCCCTTTGCGCGGCTTGTCCGTGGTTTAGCAGAAGCTAACGGTGTGAATTCTCTTTTCCTTACGTCAAACTCATCCATTCAGGAGGCCTACACTGCCTTGTTCTAGTATCTTAAGCGTCAAATCAGATGGGTCGTTTCGGTTCGCGTTTAGGGCTCCTTCCCCTTTTTCTGTTCGTCCCATGCTCTGTCCAAAAAACTGCCTCAAACTTTCTCCCCCCCCCATCTCGGTCCCCTGCTACAGGCTTCCAGCTCTTTCACGTCATCAGGGACCTGATTGCGCGCAGATAGCTGCTATCGAACCCTCCCTCCCCCTTCCCCCCCCAGTAGCCCGAGCCCGCTGAGTGCTTTACAAGTTCCCTCTCCTTCCCTTCTGACCTCCTCCTGAACGGAAAAAAAATTCTTGATTTTACTCCCTAGCATTCGACGCAATAATCAAAATACACCTCTTGTTCTTTGTGTATCTATTCTTGCCTCGCCGCGCCGAATCTTTCCCTAGATGTTTCCATGGGTTCGCTTCATTTTCCTTTAGACGGTTCCTCTTTTCTTACTTGGCGCATGCTCTCTTTTTTTGGTTTTCTCCGTCGCGTCCCATTGGTATTCCCCCCCACCCTGCTTTCCACAATCTCACGCTCGTACACTGGTGCCCTTTGTGCCCCCATACTTGCGATAGCTTCCACCCATCCGCATCTGCTTGTTTTGTGAGATAGATCCGATGAGCCGGTGGCAAATAATTTTCCTCCTTTGCCCGTCCTTGATCTTACCGTAGGAAGGAGAGGATATTGGGTCCGCTGAGTACTTTTGGGGTCCTTATTCACCCTTACCTCCTACCTTCCAACCGCAACCCCCTCCTTTTTTCAATTCTCCCTTATTAAACTCGGACGGTCACATGTTCTTAAGGCGAGCTCCCCCCCCCCTCCCCACCTTTGCCTCTTTCTCTGCGAATTTCGTTTCTGATAACCTTCCGTTCCTCTTTCCCCCCCCTAAGTTCCCTTTCTATTTCTTCGAATTAGAGGTATAAATAGAACCGGTTTAATTCATTCGTAGGTAAGGACGTCTTATCTCTACCGACTAATCCGCGTTCTTCTTTGATCCTTTTGCCTTTGATTTCGGGGTTTCAGAATTCCTACTCATTAGCGCCGTTCCTTCCCTGCTTTCTCGGACCAGTCGACGGCCTGAATTGTATCGTCCTGTCAGTGAGATGAGGTTTTCACAGTTTGATAGCAATTTCCCCCTTTTTTGGTTGTCAACCTGTTTCCAGCCATCCTACCCCTCCTTTTCCCTTTCTCCCCAAGAAACGCGACCTCAAAACGACCTCCTCCTTTGCCGCTTCCAAAGATGGCTCCGAGCAATGAGGGTATTCCCCTTGGTTTTTCTCCTCGCGGTGGCGTATGGACTATTACTTTCTCCACGGTCTTTTCTCCCACCCAATGAAGCAAGCAGCGACTGCCACTATACCCCGGGTACCAATGACCCGATCGGGTCCTTTTTGCTCTCTCTCTTTTCCCGCTTTTTTTTTCCTTGTTAAACACATCTACTGAATATGATCTCTCTTTCCCATCTTTCCTCTCCAGAGTTTACCCGATTTCGGAAAGCCTTCTCTAGTTAGTTATAACAGGGGAGAACGACATCTTCCTTCCTAAACCCCCACCGCCCTACTTTTCCTTGCTCATGACGGATCAACCCTTTCACTTTGAGACCCTGGCTTCTCCCCTGCCTCAATTCTTCTTAGACCCCTCCCCCCTTTTTCACCTTTTCCTGAGTCGGTATGACATTTTTCCCGCCGTGACACCTTGACCTTTGAGGCCCCTCTTACCCTATCTGCGCAAAGACCTAAGAAAACCGACAAATCCCGGCTTTATTTTCTTCTAGCCCGTTTGTTCTTCTTTGCCCCAGTCTCTTGCCTTCAAGATTTTTTTTCCGTGCCTGAGAACCGTCGTAGTTCTCCCGCCACCGATTTGCTTTCTTTGTGCTTGGCCGTCGAATTCCTAACCCGCTTGAGCGCTTCTTTTTTCCCCCTTTCTTTCCTTCCTTTAGTAATCGCCCAGCGTGATAAAGTACCGCGAGCTTGCCCTCCGCTTTCGCGATGTTCGGGGGTGGTTCTGTCGTCACTTTTCGGCGCAACGCGCGTCGAGGAACTTTTTTCCCGCCTAGTCCCCTTTCTTCCCTCACTCCCGAGATTATCCAGTAAGTAAGAGACACGGGATGTCCTGGTCAAGTTTCTCAAATTGAAATCCTTTTTTCCCCTTTCTTTCTGTTAAGCGATGTTTTTTTCCGTCTTCCGGCTTTGCTGCCCATAAGAGTTTAACTTGGTCAGCAGGGCGCCGAGATTGCTTGGGTTGTCAAACTTTTTATTAGGCCTGTCCCCCCGCTCGATTTCGAAAAGATGTCAAAACTTCCCTTTCTTCAGCTTCTTTTTTCCCAGTTATGGCCAGCTTCTCAGGTTGAAACAGTCTCAGGGACCCTGGACAATCTCCTTCTTTCGAATCAGGGACAGCACTTTGGAATTTTTTGTGACAGATTCCAGCTTCGCTTATCCTTTTTCATCCCCCCCACCAAGTTTTTTAACTGAACGCTAGCCTTGGACGTCCCCTTGCGAACGAATGCTCCTCTTTCCCTTTTCTTCTTGCCCAATAACAGGATCGCTCGGCCAGGTCATTGTTGCAGTCTTTTCTTATCCCAAGATTTCCTTTGGCCTACCCCAGTTACTCGCCTCTGGTTCCTTCCCCCCTCTTCGACTCAATGGGGTTAAACGATGGTTGCGTTTCTCCTCCTTGTCCCCCTCTTGTCGCTCAAATTTTGTAACATCCCCACAACAGCCCAACGAAACCCCACCTGTTTTTGTTCCATTTTTTTCTTGACTTCTCGAACCAGCACGCAGAGTTTCCTCCAAGTCCCTGAGAGGTTAAAATAATTTTCGTGGCCCCTGTCCGCACCTCATTCTCTTTGTCGAGTTCCTCTTCCTGGTGATCCCAGCATTTAAGAATTGATCGCCCATTACACCTTCGGCGATCTTCCCAGTCCCCTTCCCCTGTTTGAAGTTTTTGATAAACGTCGTAAAATAGACTTTCGTCTACATTTTGTTCCCCCTTCGCACAGCCCCCAGGGGACATATCAGCAGAACCCCGTTTTTCAAATTCCCCCACGTCTTTCAATTCCCCTCTTTAAGAAGCAAACAGACCTCTGTGTGGATTTCCCTGTTCCGCAGGCTCCTCCTCTTTTCACTTCTGATGAGGAGGGATCGGCGTGGAAGTTATTCCGGAGAAGGCGTTTTCTCCTCCTTGATTGGGGACAGGATCAGGCGACGTCCTTTGTCTTTGTTCCCCCCTTCTTCCTCTTCTTCCATTTCTATTTTTTCTTTTTTTTTCTTTTGCAGTGAAACATAGGCTTAGCCCTCTGAAGGAGGGTATGTCCGGCTGATTGAGTTCAGCACTTGCTTTTTCTTCGGTTTTCACCGCACGGCGTGTTACCTCTTTTTTCCCCACCTCGCTGCGAAATTGGATATATCCTTTTCTTTTTTCGCTTCGCTTTCCTTTGTTCTCCTAGTACTTGCCCCATAGTAAATGAGGCCGCGCGATAGGATTTCTTGTAGCCAATCTTGGCAATCTCAATCTTTCCTCTCTCTTCGTTGTTGTTGGTCGCTTCTTAAGATTTCCCCCTTTTTTTTCAAAAGTTTCTGAAATGCATATAGAGAGGCCGTCATTTCCCTTCTTCTTTTGAGAACCCGGGTACCCTTCTTTTCCTCATGCCAAAACGGATGATAAAATTCGCGCGATGGGGGCCAAATTCCTGACGGCACCCTGCCTTCGGCGTGCGCTAACGAAGAACCAGTTTGCTTTTTCTCTCTTTCCCCCCCTCATTCAATCAAAGACCATAATTACTCAATGTTCTCCGTTTGATCTCTCAACCCCCCCCCCCTTCCCCCCCCAAGTCGAACTGCCGCGCCGTCCTCTCTTTGAAAAGAAAAAGCTGCTGTTCGCTCCACCAAGCCTGAGTCCTCGTTTCAGAGAATCAGTTGCCCCTTTTTCTTTCTGCTTTAGACTTGTATGCCGCTTCGACGGCGACGATTGAAAACCCCCCTCCCCCGGTCTGTTTTCTTTTTCCTGTTCCCTTCCACGTGGGGCACGGTTTGAAACCCGGTGTTCTTTCGAGATGTCACACTTTTTGCCCTTAACGCCGATCTTTTTCCCCCCACTTTCCTGACGCGAGTCGAAGTGCTCCGTAACTCCTTTTACCCCCCGCCCTTCCCGGTACTTCCCAAGATCGCCGACCCAGTGATGCAGAGGCATTCCCCCACGGGACCTCCCTCCCCTTCCGTACTAAGCGCTCTACGTTCTTTTTTTGGTTCTTTTTCCACTGCACCGACGGAGTTTTAACATCTTCCCATGCAATACGGTTATAACCTTTGTAATCGTCTTCTTTTTGCTCAGGCCTATCTTTGCCTCTCCTTCTTGGGCCCCCCATTTTTGCGTTTTGACTTCTTTGTACGACATTTTTTTTTGACCTTCGCCCCTGGTCCTGACGAGCTAGCTTTTCTCCTTCAAAAATTGAGAGTCCCTTCTGGTAATTCTTCCCCGGCGAGGAGCACCTTTTGGAGTCCTCAATTTACACCTTGACTGTCTCTTTCGATCGAACAATAACGTTCCCCCTCAAGCTCTCCTTTCTGTGGCACTCGCACTCTAGAAATTCCACCAACCCTGGCGACGTTAGCAGGTTCCTACCGGCAGAGCGGGACGTTTCTCCCCACTTTTTCTGCTTACATCACCGCGACTCTCTATGTGGCGAAGGCATCTTTTACCGCTCACGGCTTCGGTTACCGGATGCCCGACTTCTATTAAACTATTTCCGTCCCCCCGCGAGCTTCCCCCTGTAATGAGCTTGGCCATAATGAAAGGAATCCTCTCTTTTTTTTTTTTTCAAAGGCGTTTAGACCAGCTTTTTCCTCCTGTCCTTTTTCTTCCCCGTTTTATCTCGGGCCTGCGGAAATGTTTTCTTATGTGCCGAACCCCCTTGTTTCCCCCCTGCTGCCCCCAAATACTAGTCCGTGCTCCTCCCCCCCCTTTCATTCCTTTTGGACCTTCACCTAACGATGTATCCCACTTATGTCCCTAATCTCGTTCTTTCTCTTTTACAACCAGAGAAGCGTTTTATCTTTTTCTCATTCCTTCCTGCGCGTTGGCATCCGATAGAAGTATTTCTCATCCACCCCCTGCCCATCGCCAAATTCCCGCCTGTCAACCTCTCTTTTCTTTCTTTCTATTTTTAACTTAAAGTCTTCATCCACTTTCTCGCGCTAGTCACCTGCTTGTTTTGAGGAATGCTGACTCCAAATCTCCCGTATTATACCGAAGTCGTGTTCTGCCCGACGACCCCTTATCAGTTAAGAGGAATTCCAGATCCCGCGTCACGCTCTCCCAATTCTCGCATCAACGAAGCGGGTGAGTCGAGTTGTAGTTCGTTTTCCCTTTTTACCAGTTTCTATTTGTTTTCTAGCTACTTTCCTGGAATTGCATCCTCTTACGTGCTCAGGCGTATGGGAAAACCCTGAGGTCCCCGAGTTTCTTGCGTCGACTGGCTGCATACTTTTCCCCCCAATTTTCGGGCACGGTTTTCCCGTCCCTCTTCCTCCCTGCTGGCGCACCCGCGGATTATTCCTTTCCTCTTTCTTCTTGGTTCCGATGAAATTAAGTCTTCTCCCGGTATAACGGACCCCTGATACTGTTTCTAATTTTTCCTCCGGTCCGGCTACCAAAGATACCAGACAACCTCGATTTTTTCTCTTCTGTTCCCTTCTTCGCACCTCCCTTTCAAGAATATAGCTCCACCTTGCCGCGACTACTCACTACACTTGTTAATCTTTTGTAAGGGAGAGGATTTGCTTTTTCTCATTCTCACGCTCCCGGGCATTTCATTTCCTTCATTGTCATGCAGCCCCCTCCTATTAATCAGGATTTAATTTTACCCTCGCTTGTACTAGCCCTTTTACTCCTCCGCAAGACTCTGTCGTTTTCGGTTCGCGGTTTTAGGGAGAAGGAAACAAAAATCTTTTTTGCTTTTCTTGGACATGATCGTTCAACCCCCCATGCTAATTTTTCTTTCAACACATGTTCAATAACATAAAGATCCCCCTCCTTTCCCACTTGCCCCTTTTGCTCCGCGCGTCGTAACTCCGGTCATTGATCTGCTTTACGACTTTCCGATGAACCGCCCTCCTTGCCCTAGCCCGAGCAACAGGCCTAAGGATTTACGAAGTGTATTCTTCCGCTTTTACGACGAAGTCCCACAAAATTACAGTGCCTTCTTCCTAGAGACTTATACGCCCCCCATCATCCAAATACAACTTCTTTGTGCGTTTCTCCCTCCCTTCTTCCCCCGATGAATTAGAGAAGACTCTGACAGAGGTTGAATTGTCGAACTCTTTTCTTCCCTTCTATTCCGTGTTTTCCTTGGAGCCTTCTCACTTATTGCTTTTTTGGTTTTCCTTTCAGTCGAAGGACCCTTTTATAAGATCCCCCCAATTTCGGCTTTGTCCCCCCTTTTCTTTTCGTTCTAGGGCCCGATCCCCCTCTGATCTAGATAAAGTGAAATTCCTTCTACTCTTCCTTCTTTCCACTCCCTTTTTTGTTTTTTTGATGGATCTCCCCCCCGATGACGCGGTGGTAACCTTAAGTTAGCTATCGCAACTCTTTATCTTTCCCCCCCTTCTTTTACGGAGCGGGATATGCGTCACGCAGGATTGTAATGTTGTTCTCCCCCCTTTAAAACTTTGACCTCGACGCCACAACCCCTCCCACCAAAAGCAATCAGTTCTCAATTCGCCCGCGTAGGAAAACCCGGACCACGTAATAGGAATTTCCTTTCCCAACTTCAACCTTCTCGGTCGATTCGTCGGATTCTCGTGTGACTCTTTTACCTCCCGCTACCCCCCGCGAACAAACTAAGTTGTAGTTGATGATGGGCGTAGATTCTTTCTCCCCACTTCCCCCCTTAACCTTTTTTTTTTCCTTCTTAGTCCGGTACCCCGGCCGTCGTAAGATCTCTCCCCGACAATTCTTAAATCCGGAAAGAGTTTTCGTTCTACTTTTGTCCTTTTCTTTTCTAATTCCCGAAGCGACTCCTCGCGCAGTAATGGAACCTTGATTCCGGAAGGTGGACATGATTTCTTTTTCGCAAGTTTAATGTCATTATCTTGCGGTTTGTTATCCTTTTCTCCCCTTTTCCCTTTCCTTTCTTGCAGACGATATGTTTTTGAACAGACCACCACACACGATTTTTGTACTCGCCCCTCCCCCACAAAGAGCCCCTTTTCCCTCCTATGCTTTGAAGATTAATTAATATAGGATCGAAGAAAGCGGATGGTATTCTATTTCTGCCTTTCTATTACTGTTTGACCTCTGCACCTGGTTTTCTTTTTTCTCCCCATGCTTTTCCCTCGCTTTACTGCCCCCACCGAGGAAAAACCGTGGAACACACAGATAGGCCCACTTTTTCTCTTTTCTCATTTGCTTCTTTCCACTTCAAGGTTCTGACACCTACTCTACTGAAGATTTCTATACTATGTTATGGATTGCCCCGTTCCGTTACCCCTCCTTATCTTTCAGGAAACCGTATACCCTTTCGTCATGGGTACCGTTTGGATTTTTTTTTTTTTTTCATCGGACCAAGAGCACGTCCTCCTTACGACCAGAATTTTTTTTTCCCTTTCGAACTGACGGGACCGACCAATAAAATTGATTTTCCCGTCGTTTTTCCCCCCGATGATGACCTCTCCCCTAAGGGGTTGCCCAGTGTATTCGACGTACAGCGTGTGCCCCCCCTTTGTTCGAACCCTTTTGTTTTCGATGACTTATATGACGCAGCCACGCAACAGTGAACCCCCTTTGTTTTCTCTTTTCCGTTTTTTCTACTTTCTCTCAGTTGACTACAGAGTGAAGGCTATTTTGAGTAGTTCTCCCCCTCATTCTTATTTTTTTGACAGTAGATTCCTTACCAGGTCTCGTCAGCGGTATCGAAAGTTCTTGCTTTTCACTCTTTCTCCTCCTTGCTAAACTGATTTCTCCTTGCATTTTTCTTCTTTCTTAGGGGGGACTCTGCAGGAACCCCTTTCGGATGTCCAAGCGAGTTCCGTTCACTTTCCGCCTCCCTTACCCCTATTCTAGTTTGTATAAAAGCCGCCGAGACTTCCTCTCTTCTCCCTCCCCTCCCTTGGAGTGTTAATTCCAATTTTCTTTTGTAAATTTTGTCTTCCTTCCCACCGTAAGTAGTATTTGTCAGGGCCGTTTTGTTTTCCTTTTCTTTTTTGCAACTTTAAGAGTGCACAAACATTGTCAGCCTTGCCCGGTCGACTCGTGAAAACGGTAGTAATTTTTAATTCCGTTGTTTCAAGACGGTCTTCCCCCAATCCTCTTTATTCCCCATTAAAAGATACTTACAGAGTGCCCCCCGCCTCTCTCAAGCCTTTCCCCTATTTCCCCCCCCTCGTTTTCGCAATCCCGGACTCCAGGTTAGAGTTGTGACCAGATCCTGCCTCCTCCCCTAGCTATTTCTTTCTTTTCCCAGAAACAAGTTTTTTAGGCTAAACTTAGTCCTGTCGCACCGGCCGCACGACAGGAATCGTTGCGATTCCTCGCGCGTGCTGTCCGTTAGCTCGCTCTCTTTTCTTGTAGCGCACTTATTAAAAGCTTGTCATGATTTTACCCCCTTTTCTCCTAGCCTCATGGGAATACAAGCCTGTCCCCCCCCTTTGGTTTACCCCACTGTGCGTAGCTTTCTTGCTTCCCATTGAGGCAAAGGAATTTCCTCTCTCCCCTGTAGTACCCATAGTACAAAAGAAACAAACAACAACACAAACCAATTTGTTCCCACTCAGTCGGCATAGGGCCTCTCCCCCTACCCGCGCTTTAAAGTTTATCCGTAGTGAGGACCCCTGCTGTTTTTCCCCCAATTCTCGCCTCTCCTTGGCCCCCTCCCCCCCGATTCTCAGGGATAGTTACCGATTCCTCCTTCTCAGATTTAAGAACCTACCATCCTGGCAGACACTGGTTCTTCTCATTTCCCAGTCCAGTCTTTTTTGCAGTTGTTTTGCTAAACACTGTCGTCCGAGCCCCCCTATTCTTTATCTACGGTTCTTGTTTCCCCAAGTCGGGCACAGAAACGTGGAATTCTTTTTTTTCCCCTTTTTTTTTAAAAGGAAACCACG
>Ga0179591_1256221_pt1 | contig 17309 bp, 15 predicted proteins | sample CZOMad2_1_08_16f_FD_182891 | JGI IMG/M metagenome (GOLD analysis project Ga0179591, IMG submission 182891) | Vadose zone soil fungal communities from Angelo Coast Range Reserve, California, USA - CZOMad2_1_08_16fungal (PacBio error correction) | ecosystem: Environmental > Terrestrial > Soil >... | reverse complement strand
TTATACTCTGGACAGACTTTATCCCGGCCCTCGAAGTCGCTTGAGCTGTATTCCCTCCCTCCACAGCCGTCAGATTTATCCTCTTTCTCTCTGATCACAGGTGTGAAGAACCACAACATGAATTACCGCCCCAGCTCCATACTCCCTCTCTCGACTTTCCCCCTTCTCTGCTCAGCCTAAAACTCCGGACATCTCGAATTGAGACGTCAAAGCTTGGAAGATGGTCACGTCACCTCTTGAAGCCTTGACCTGCGCTTTTTATGATCCCCTCATTCCTTTTTCCCTACTCAGGAATGTCTGTGCGGTTTAGGACTTTTCTTGTGTTACGCAGCCGGGCGCAGGCTACAAGGTCGATATCCGCTCCCCACTTTTGTGACTGCGCCCCCCGGTATTCCTTGATGTCCCCCCCAAAGCTATCCTCAAAAACGACAAGCTCTTTCCCTGAGTCACCTCTTCTCACCTCCCTTTTTGCGCTTAAGCTGTCGATTACGGGGCTTCGGCTCACTCGTGATATAGGATTCAAAGTATCTACTTAAAAGAGAGTAGTGGGCAGGTGTCCGGCACATGTGGCCCCAAAACCACTCTCCCCCCCCCCCTTGCCTCACAGCCAGGTTTAAGATGATGATTTCCGGAACCGGCACCACGTCACCCTAAATTTACTTTGCTCCGCACCCCGGGACTTTCTCCGTTCTAGCTTACTTGATCCCTTTCTTCGTTTCCCGCCGTTCAGAGTGCGCTCGAGACGTGCACGTAATCCCTCTCCCCTGAAAGCCGAACAGGACCAGGCCCGGCTGACTTCAGCGGTCTTCTCTACTTCCCCCGATCCGCTTGGGCTTTCCCAGCGTTTTTTTCCTCTTATTCATAATGGATTACGTTGTTCGCGATCAGCCGCTACACTGTGTTGAAAGTATTCCTTCCATAGCCAAGTCTTGTCATTTTTCATGTATTATTGAGCCCCATTTTCCGACTCGTAAGGGGGCAAGTATTCGAAAGCAGCCCCGAGAATCTTCCCCATACGACGTCAGCAGTATTGAAGATAGTAAATACCACCGCCATGGAGCATGAGCTTCACCGTCCCGAGAGCTCAGCGTTCAAACGCTGGTCAAATGATACGCCATCCGCTAGGCGCTTTCCCCTTCCGGCTAGCTCTCCCCCCTAAAGTCTGTCCCTATGATGCCGCATTTTTCACCCTCTCGGTAGAGATTCCTAGTTTTCCGGTCGATCGCTGATCCTCCACCACCCTCACTATATCGCGCTCGTCTAATAGAGACCGACCTTGCCATGGCTAGGCGCCGGCGGCGGCGATTTTGTAGAGAACGTCCCTACCTGCCGCTTCCTTCGAGCAGGGTACCATGAAACACGAACCCTTTCTCCCTTCCCCATGCGCTTCTCGGTCTTTTTTCTTCGCTTTGCTCCGAATAATCGACCCCTTCCAGCCTGTACCAGACAGACCCTTTGATCACCCTCTTACTCTCATTTGACCCCTGTTTGCCAATTCTCTTTCCAGCTCCAGGAATTGGCTCGCGAATTCCCCTGCTGATGTCGGTAGCCTCTCCACCATACCTGACACCAGAGCCCCTTCGCTTTTTCTGCAGATGCGACGGGCAACGTCTGGATAGGTCCTTCTTTCCCCTATCAGAACTTTCCCAGCCACCATTTGTTCGGCGCTCTCGCCTTCTTCGTCTTCTCCCAGCCCCTTCGGGTTAACGTCTTCCTAAAGAGCCTTTTTCTTGTTACGACTTCCCCCTGACACTTCTCAGTCTCCCTAGCGCTGTCCGCCCCCCATTTTTCCCTATCTGAATGTAGTTTAACCAGGAACGGGCCTACTTCCCCTTGCCATATTTCCGATGACGCCGGGTTATTGTCTTTTGAAGGATCGCCTTCCCGTATCTTCTGTTGCGGCGTGATTCGTTCTCTTCTCTCTTTTTTGGAGGTTGGAGAAGTTACCGGATTATACTGATCTGCTTCCCCACTCCACCATGTGTTTCCTCCACGGAACGGATGTCTCTCTTCCCATCCCCGCATGCCGACTGTTGATCTCATGCCCAAAAAAGCTCCTCGACTTTTTCAGCCCAGAGATCAGCAGAATTGGCACCCCGGGCCCATCAGATTTGGTGAGTTCTTTGTATTCCGTCTGTGGATATGCCTGACCCGAGATTTCGCGGACAGCACTACTGAGATCTTCTTTCCTCCAGCATCACCTTCCCTTATAGATGAGGCGAGGGGTGCCAATTTCCGCCCTCTCCCTTCTTCAACTTTTCTCTGCATGAAGCCTCTGTCGCGGAGCTTGCCGGCTAAAGCCTATAGCGGGCGCTCACCCGATTGTTGCAGCCATCGGTGGCCCTACTCAAGGACTTTCCAGCGCAAGAAAGTGGCTGTCCGAGCGAGTTTTTGCCGGCCTGCCCAATCCTGGGCTCGCCTTGTCTCTTCATTCGTTTTGCATGCGCTCCTCATGACGGTTATATAGATCTAGTTCGGTATACCCAGTCCCTTTTCACCCGCCCGGCGGTAACGCCCTTTTTTTGGTAATAGGTTCTTGACGTCTCTCCCCGCCGTTGCCTTCTATGACATGTTCCTATGGCCGAAGCCACGTAGCGCCCAGTAAAGGGGGCGATTGCGACACCGTTGGACTCCCCCCCCACCAACGGGGACCCCCTCCCCCCCCGACCAAACTGACCTTTATGTGATATCGATCGTAGGTGGAAAGGAGACCGCCCACAGTTGTCCCTGCGGACGTTTTCGTCGGATCAGATGCTGATGGAATTTTCGAATAGAGGACGGCAAGATGGTCAACTCTGAAGGATCTCCGGAGGCGCGCTGGTGTCCTTTTTAAGAGCTAATGGAGGTAGGGTGTTAAATCCATGGGAGACCTTTTTTTGTCCTGCTGCTGGTTTTTCGCAAGACAAGGTTCCATTCTTCTCGTTCCCTCTCCTCCACTCAGCTTCGACATGTTGGACCCTTCCGCCTGCCCGAGCCCTTGCACCATGCTCCTGTCCCCCGCATTCCCACATAGTTGGCTCACGGATCTTCTGGTTAATCTGTACCTCCGTCCCTCAGGCGTAAATATGGGAGAATCAGGCGTCTGCTCCGGGCGGTAACTGCCTCGCTCCCTGTGGTCAACGAGCCGTCGCTTCCACGGGTTCGCACATCAGCCACCTTCGCGAGATATTCCCTCCTCCTCCATGCAGAAACCGTAGGACTTCAGTCCTCGGCCTTTACTACGCAGTCGGGCGCAAATTCCCCCCGCCCCTTCGGCTCCGCGATCAGAAGCACCTCGGCTGAAATACCTCCCCCCTCGATCTGGTCCATGCCTTCACCACTCTGCGACGATTATCTGTCAAAGGGTTTTTCTTCGACCTTTTCCCTTTTTTCCTCTGCCACCATCCTTAGCCTCATTTCTTTTTCCCACGATGGATCTCACCTCCTAGGTCCTACAGGGGCCGGCGATCTACGTTACTCCATCCTCGCGGTATCTCGTGACCGTAACTGTAAGAGGCCAGCTTGCCGGGCACCTGGAAGCGTCCGCTCCCGTCCTCTGATCCTATGCAGAGACCCGTCCCTGCCATTTCTGGGAAACCTTATGGTGTACAGCCCACTGATTTCCACTTTTCTTATAGCCAAGCCGAGGTTACGGCATCAGATCTTCTCCATGAAGTGCTGCCTCTAGGCCTCGTAGCGTTTACCTACGAGGAGCCCACAGCCCACCCTACATGGAATGGACTTAATGCTGATGACACCTGCTCCTTTGCCCCATCCTATCTTCGCCTTGAAAACGCTGTTTTCGCACATGATTAACTTGCCTCTCGAGCTCGCCGCGCTACTGAATGCCGGAGAGAGCGCCCTGGCCTCCCCCTGAAATGCCTTTCCACCAAGTCTCATACCACCTATACGCGACACACCTTGGAAGCGTTTCCCTCTCCTTCACCCTCCAGCGCCCATCGAATGCACCCTTAACAGCGAGCACCGACTCTCCTCGAATCCCCGCATCGGAAGTAACGCTCCACTGCTCCGCTCTCAGGAGCGTGCCCTCATCTCAACCTCCCCCAAGCATCCACATCAATAGGTGTCAGAATTTCCCGTTGATTTGCCATGTTCTCGTCAGCGCGAGGACAGTCCCCAGAATGGACCTCCGCGAGGACCACCCTAACCCAGCAAGAGATTCTTTGGGTCCTTTTATGGAAGTGCCACCGTGTTCTGGTCGGCGAGTAACGCCTCTCCTAGGTAAGACATTAATCCGTTGTTGTCTTGTCGCTCGATCTCCTTTCTGTGGGTTTAGAGCGCAAAATAGCACTTCTCGAGCGAGTCCACCCCCTTTGCATAGTTTTGTGATAGGTGTGAATCGCATTTCTGGATCCCAAAGTACTCTCTTCATCGGGCGTCGGAGACCAGGGCAAGTCCTCTGACCCGTCACGACGAGATTTGTAGTAGTTTTCTGATAGGGACAGTCCCTATGTCGATGGTTATTTAGATAGTTATTAAGATCGATGCTCTAGGGCCAAGGAAGCTTACTCGGTTAACAGATGTCTTTCTTACATCTTACCGAGCTCTTTTGAGTTACGCCTCGAAAATCCGGCAAATGTTCCTTCTCCTTTTTCCTCGACGTTGGCCCTTCCTGTCGAGGCATGACATTCTAGACCATTCGATGTCATTGGCGTCCCGCTTTTTACCGAGATTCCCTCCTCAAGTTGATATGACGAGTGAAGACGAGTTTTCTTTTAGTGTCGATATGTTTCAGGATCCGCGCCCGTCCTACAATTCCCTTAGCAGGCCCCAAGCCATGTTTGGGTCGCTTGTGATCCGCAGACGGACCCAGGCCGACGGCTACTCTTATTAGGCCCTTTCATCGTAGCGAATTCAGAGGCCGTACTCCCGCCTGGATCGAGAGATCCGACTCTATTTCCCCCGTCCTACCTTAGGACGACATGTCATTACGGCTCTGAATCTATAAGTGGAATTAGCTGTAAGACGCGTTAACGTTGATCTTAATCCAGTCTTGAATTAGACAGATTTTACTTCCTTATCGCTCGCGAATATCTTAGGAACTCCCTGACTCATCCATTCTCCCGACGAGTGAATTCTGATTCACAACAGATCAGTGGTTTCCTCTGGGGATATGACGTGATTTTTCACGGTATTCCTCTGCGAAAAATAATATCAGCTTTCCCCTCAGTTGTTTATTGCCATGAAAGAGATCTAGGGTAGTGTCTCCGCTTTTTTTGGACGCACAGGCCGAGACTCGGTCGATTCCTATTCTTCTAAAGTCGCGGACCCTCCTGTTATTAATGTGATGGGGTTCTCCCCGATATATACCCGGGCTAGAAGACATTGTACGGGGCTACCTGCTAGTGGCCCTTTTACTACGATTCCCATCAGGCCCATTTGCATCAGCCATCTTTCTTATTCTTGAAGATCGATTGCTTTCCAAGTAGCAAGTATAGTTCTGGTTTTTGATTCATAGCCGAACTAGCCTATTTTGCGTCTCGCATTCAGATGTGGGAGTATAGGGCATGGAGGAATTGTTTTAGAATCCTCTCTGGAGGCCCGCCGGAGCCATTTATCCCCGCCTGAACCCGCAAGAACTTCCCTTTAACTTTCATGCCGGTTGACAAATGCTCGGCACCCACCTTCCCAGAAATGGATAGGAAATGATCCCAAATCCGAGCTCAGGCGTTCTTCAGGATTTCCCCATCTGGCGTCCTCGTAGTCTTCCACTCCGCAGGCTTTCATGGTCTGACGACGACCCGTCCGACCAGCGTCGATGGGTTTTAAAGGAGCCGGTTACAATCATACCGGTTCTTCAGATCCACCCACATCCCAAGTTAGGTGGCTCTATTCTAGTCAATGTGTTTTTGGGAATTCCAGCTTCTTTTCCCTTCCCATAGAAAACATTTCGTGAGAGTAATTTTTCCTCGTAAAAAGTTCTAGCGGCCAGTCTGCCATTCTGCCAGAAGGAGTCTCCTACGGCCAAAGCCCTAGTCCACGTGGTCACGCTCCGTGCGTGGGAAGGAACGGGAATGAGCCCTGGCCCGATATCTATAACTAAGCTATTCCTAGGGGCCGTTCCCTATGCAATTAACGCTCCCTTCGAAGGATTGTCTTTGACACGTTAGGATTTGCCATTCCTCCGTCCCTCCCGGTGTTACTTTTAGTTGCTTTCCTGCTGTTTTTCTGGGGTTTTCAAACCTATTTTTGCCGCACTCCCTATTGGTGCCACCGTCTATTTCCTAATGGTCAACGAAAGCATTCCCCCCCTCCTTCTGGCTCTCCCGTGGGTTTAAGATTTTCACTCCTGTTCTGCAAACTAGCATATCCTCCCCTCTATAGACCGGTTTCGTTGTTGATCTGGCTGATTGACGATTTCTATTCTTTCTTTCCGCGATTTCTCGGTTGCGTCCGATCCACCTCCTACAACTTCCAACCAACCCTCTCTTTGCGTTTATGCCCACCCCTGAGGATTTCTGGGCTGACCGCTCGGCCTTAGCGGTGTGCCTTAGATCACCGGGTGTCCTTTTATGAGGGCTGCCTCTTCCGCGGAGGCGTCCCCAGCTGTAGGATGGATCTTTCCCGGAGAAAGCCTGGTGTCTACACTAATCCTTCTGAGCGAGAAGGCCGGAAATGAAACGGCAGAAAGACGGTGACTGTTTGGCCCGATCGCAGCGTGCGCCAATCAATTGGACGAGGGAATCGGCTCTAGGAATCTGCCATTCTCACTGTGGCGGCTTTAGATTCGAAAGTCCTTCGCACCGCGATGCTCTTCCCTGGAAAAACTCTACTAGTCGGAGAGCCATTCGTTAAGCTCTCCTATGGTATTCGTTGTATCCTTCTCCCCAACAGGAACTTCACAACTGCCGCGGGCTATCTCCTTCCCCGAAAAGGGGGCCGCCACCTTTTGGCTATGTCCGAAATGACCCAGATGAAGACTTTTTCCGACGGAGAGAAAGGAGATACCCTAGACTCTTTTTTTTACTTTCCGTTCCCCCTGGCCCCCCCATCAAAGTTATCTTCGGCCCTTCTTTTTTCCTTAGATCCGCTTAATCGGCCCCTGCCTCCCCCCCCGTTTCAATTTTTAGATTCTCCTATGTATCCACGCGTAATCGGTACACGGAGACGTTCTCTTTCTTCTTCCTCCCCCCCGACTGACTCTCCCGCCCCCCCACAGTGTATAAAAGGGGAGTTGAAAGTAACGGAAGAGCCAGGTAAGCTTCGTTATTTTTGCTTAATGCGCCGAAATCCACTGAAGAAGCCTGAGTCCAATCCTTTCACCATTGCAGGAGTATATGGCCTCCTTCTCTTTTTCTTCCGCCCGGTTCTGTGTTCGCCAGCTCCTCCCGGACCTCTGCGTCTACGTTAGCTCTGGTGACCCCCCCTCCCAGTTTTTCCTCAAGGTTTGGTCGAATGGGACCGCATCCCATCTGCCCCAGAGTTTGGATTTCACGTGTACCAGAGTTTTACCTCGCCTTAGTCGACCGTCTGTTTTCATCTCATGTAGCAAAGAATGCTTAACGTGTTTTTTTAGCTCGTCAATATTTCCTCTTTTCTATACTTCTTCGGCGGGCGAGAAAGACGTTCCTTCCTCCCCTTCCGTCCGACAGGGCTTTGATCTTCCCCCACCTCTTTCCTTCCCGCAAAGGTTCCAGGGGCTGGAAGGTTCTCCTTTTTAAAAACGTTCCGATCCGGGCTGATTCCCCGACCAGAGCCCCATTATTAATTCCTTTTCCTTGGAGCTTTTGCGCTCCAAGGCGATGTTTCTACTTCTCTCTTCCAGAGGAAGTCGCCCGTGGTCCTGTGATTTTTCCTTATGAGGTCTTTCAGTTCACCGTTTCCTCTATCCCAGTGCGTTCGGGCGATATAAACGAGGACTTTCGAGTACCTTTCCTCTCCGATTTTTTTTTACCAAGGAGAAATTTGATTCCAGGTGGTTTGCAGGGCGGTGCCGTCGGCGTTCCTAAGAGTTAATGAAAGAGGGAGGTTTTTAAGTCACTCAGAGGTATGGACCCTGGTTCCGTTGGTTACCAATCCCCCTCTATTACTTTCTTTGCCTCAATTTTATAAGCGGCTTCACGCAGATACCGTAATCCGCCCTCTCTAATTGCTTTTTCCCCTGATGGCCGCGCGGTTGTCTTGAAAAGAATGCCTTTTTCCCTTCGTGTTTGATTTTTCTCTCTGTTTTTCCTCAGAGCATCGGTTCGCGGTCGAAAGAAATTTTCGCCCCCCCGTACGGGATCTCAGACATTTCTATTCCCCCCCCCTTCGCTTTTGCGGCACCCCTCCCGAATTCCTGCCTCGCCGCCAGCTGGTCATGAATTTAGAGATAGATTTCGAATTCCTGGCTTCATCTCGGTGTGTGAACACCCCTCCCGAAACCCTTGGATTCCTGGGTTTCTCCAGCTTTTCCCAGGTTCTTGATCGCGCGAGGTTTACTCCGGGCGTAGTAGATCGTGAGCATGATGTGTTCCCTGTCGAACTTGTTGTTTTCAGAGATTTCCTTGATAGAGAGAGCATCATCTGCTTCTTGTCTCGGTGACCTATCCCCTCTTCTCTTCGCTTGGCCTATTTGGGCCGGCAAATAATAATATCTTTTGGCCTCCCAGGTTTTTGTTGTTGTTAGCTCTCTTGCCGATATCCAGGCCCCCTCGCAGTCCGAGATCTCTTTTCCCCCGCCAGTCAGGTCATCAAGATCTTTTTCCTGATCTTTCCATATCGCTTTCATCCCCCCCCTCGACCTTACACAGCACTGCTCATATTTTCCAGAAACTTCAGCGAGCGCTCCTAGATCAAGCAGGAATTCCCTTCCTTTCCTGACCCAGACTACCAAGGGGGACGTGGTGAAAAAAAACACAACAATACAACAATGCCCCCAAAAAAGAGAACTCCCCCCCCAAACCCCACCCACACCCCCCTGACAAAAAAAAAAACTAACACAAACGCTCACACCCCCAAAAAAAACCACACAAACCCCCAGTTTGGGCCCACCCCAAAAAACCCCCAAAAACCCCCCCCCCCCCAAAAAACAACAGATACCCACCCCCAGCTGTGTGAGGGGGGGGGGGGGGGTGGGGGGGGGGGGTGGGGTGGGGGCTCCCCCCCCAAACCCACTCCCCCCCCCCCCCCCCCCACCACACCCCCAAATAACACCAACCCCCCAACCTATACAAAAACCACCCCAAAAAAAAAAACCCCCCCCCAAACTAACACTCCCCCCAAAACCCCACCCCTCTCCCAACACAACAAAACAAAAAAAAAAAAAAAAAACAAAACTAACCAAGAAAACCACCCCCAACACCACAAACTTTTTTTTTTTTGTTTGGGGCCCCTTTTTTTGTGATACAAATGAAAAAGCCGGTTCCTTACATGCTTATTTTTTTTTTCCTTCAGCATCATGAACCGGTTGTGAACTTTTTTTTGAATCATTTATGAGGTTTGCTACGGGCTTTTTTTTTGCAGATCAATGTGCGTAAAGAATGAGTCCCCCTTCCGGGAGACCGGCGCTGGTACCCCTCTTCCGTCTTTCTCCCACCGTAACCCAACCTCCTTTCAAGCCCCTCTTTCCGAGAACTCGCGTTTTGCTCCGTTGCTTTTTCTCCTCCTCTATTTTTTCAGCTTCCGGATCGGTCAGCCTCTAGTCCCCTTCGTAGTTCAGAGCAACCTCGGAGGGCTTTTTTTCCCCCCCTTCCCATTGTCAATTTCTTTTGGGTGTTAACCCTCCAGCTCGGCAAAGTCTGAGAGCCTACTTCCAGAAATGCAACACAGCCCTTTCCCCTTTCATTTGTCTCCCCCCCCTAACCTTCTTGGTTCTCTTGTTTCCCCCTTGTCTTCTTTTATGCACGCCGGTACGGTGGCCTCGAGTCCGGCGTAAGCACGCCGTCCCAATCCCTTCACATTGACCCTTCGTTCATTTTTCTTCGCCCTCTCCGCCCCCCCCATCGGCATTTTTGTGCCCAGCCGACTCCATCGGCCTAATCCTGCTTTCTAGTTTCCTTTTCCCCCTGAAAGTGGTAGAACCGTTGACCCGGATACCTTTCCCACCACTTCATTGGATGATGAAGCTTTTTCCTCTTTCTTTTGCTATCAGCCCTCGACTCAGAGTCCCTCACCCGTATCCCCAAAGCAGCCTCTCTCGAGACGTATTGACGATCGCCCGTTTCCTAATGTTGCCGGTCTTGACACCTTTCTATTTAAAATAATACCCCGAGCCAGGCGCTGGTAAACTTTTCTCCGCCCAGAGCATTCTAGGCGATGGTGCGGCCTTTTTTTTTCCAGCCAGCCCATTCGCCCCTCCCCCCCATTTTGCTTCAAGATGGAAAGAATTTCCCATTAGCGTTAGCCGGCCATATGTCCCCCCCCCGTCCGTCTCTCTCTGACACCCCTCCTCCCCGCTCCCTCTTACTCGAAAAGATCTGCGCCCCTGAGGTACCTGGATGAGTCCGAAGTCCTGCAGTAGATTTGTATAGCCCGGAAGAAACAGACAGATACTTTCTAGCCTCCAATTGAACACCACTTACCAGAATTAATTGCATCTGGACGATTTTGAGATCCGTAGACCACTCTCCCGTCGCCATGTAACCACAATGCCCTTTTCTACCCCTAGACTTGCTCTTCCTCCTTTTTGGACAGGTCGCTCCCTCCCTGTCAAGCGGAAATGCCGCGAGAATGAATGTGATGTCCCTCGAGTAACGACCTTAACACAGTCGATCTTCTATACCGGCCTCTTTCAAGTGCCCTGAACTCTTCTGACTATAGGACCTCTTGTATGGCCATAGACTCATTAGTTTCGAACCATTTGTCGGCATCCTATCATCCGGCGGATTATTCCGCATTCCTTTTTGGTCCCAAGTGCCCGAGACCGATATTTCCTCCCTGCCCTTTCTTAGTCGATGTGGACCGAACTGTTTCCTTTTTCGAAGTTCTTTTCCCTCTCACAGGAACAGGGCTATCCGAAGATTTTCCAGATGACGACCCTCTTGTAGTGTGAGGTGCGATTGTTCCCCTTTCGGAGATCTTTTTCATTCTTCGGAGAGCTCGGATTGGCTTGGAGTACGACCCCAGTTTAAGACTTCTCCATGACCTCAGGATGGTTGCCCATCCTCTCTCCTTACCTTCTCTTCCCTCCCCTGTGTGATTATTCCCCCCGCGCTTCCTTAGATAGGTAAGAAGCGATCTCGTCTGGCACGGCCGCCCTCTTTGTTGAGATGGTAGGCGAGGTTTTCTTCCACCGAGATAGCTTCCCTCCGCCCCCTTTTTTTGACAAGATTGTTCCTCCCTCCTCACCTCCCCTTCGAGATCGTTTTACTGCGAGCTTGCCTCCGTTCGCGAAGTCCGAAAAGCTCGGCCCCTCCCCCCCCTCCGAGGGTAGGGATGATTGCGGAAAGTAGCGATCGCTTTGTCTGCTGAAAACCGTCTTCCTTTCCTCCCTGCTTTCCATTCACCCCCTTTCCCTTCCTAAACGTCCAAGTGCCGCCGGCGAGTGATGGAGGAAACTTCCCCCCTTCCTGTCGTCCATTGCGGCATGAAAGGAATGCGCCTATTCCCCCCCGAGTATTATTCTCTCTTTCCCTTTATACGTTTTTTTAAAAGTCAAGTTCTTTCCCGTAAATGGTGAGCCTCGTGGGTGGCGTCGCGCCCGATGATTGAGCCCCCTAATGGAAGCTGTTGAGGAAAGCCCCCTTGTCTCTCCCCGTTCCCCCTTTCTATTGCCTCCACCCGGTGGATCCACCACCCCTGGACAGAACATCCCCCATACCTTTCTGGTGATGAGGATGCGGATGAACGGCGCCTGCCACCCTTCCCGAGGCTTTACTTTCTTCTGTCTCAACTCTTCTCTTTTCAGTCAGCTGACGGCAGCGACTAATTCCTGATTACGCGAGCTGGTGCATCTCTGACTCTCCCGACCTGGAGCGTTTTTTTTTTACCATCACGGTGCTCCTTCCTTTTGTTTTCTTCTTAGTCAGAATTGCAGGCGGTGATAGCAAATAGTCCCTCCCTAGAAGATAGAATGGCCCCATGCCCCTGCCAGAGACGCGCCATGCTTATGAGAACGGTCCCCCCATCCCCCCCGGCGCCGGTTCTCTTCTTTTTTTACATACAAGGAGACGAGTAAATCCTCGCGGCCCCCCCGCTGTTGCTCTCCGGGTTTAATCTGAATATCGCACTTTTGGAACCCCGCTCATGTCGACAATTCCCTCTCTTTAATCGAATCGGCGAAGAACGACCGAAGAAATCGGATTCCATTTTAATCGCTTCCGAAGAAGTCTTTCCCGCGAGACAGCTCGCATGAATTTTTTTTTTAAATCTTTCAGCCCCCCCCAATTTTATAGCGTCGGACCTTAAAAAAACATGAGTTTCGAAGATTGCTCCTTCGTTTTTTTCTCTCGGCGCACCGAGGACACAAACCCGAGATAGATTCAAAAGATTGGTGACGCTCCCCCGGCAATTCTTTCGTACTGGAACCTTCTCTGACGTTCCTCAACTTTTTTTCGACCTGTGACTCTTTGAAGTACATCTCGAGGTGAGCTGGCTGTGAGGAGAGGGAACCGCGAGAATCCCTTCCAGCTTTCTTTTCCCCCCCCCTATTTCCGAAAGAAAGCACATGTATGGGCCGAGCCTCTTCCGACCGATATATTTAATTTCCCCTCTCCCTGATGGGTGCCGTTAACTCTTTTTTCCGTAAGAAATTAATCTCGGCATCGGCCGTTCTGAGAGTTCCTCTCTTCGAACAAGCCCACCTGCACGAATGGCAGGATTCTAATTTTCTTTTGCTGACCTCCGGTCCCCTTCACACACTCTCTCCTGCCAGCACCCAAAAGCGGAGGTCCCTCTCAATGACAACTGCGGATCGAGCCGATCCCTCACTTCCTAGCCATGGATTCTCCGTCCCTCCTCTTGGACAGGGACTTGGTACCCCCCTTCACGCCCCTCTAGCTTAACGGGAAGCTGTTTTGCCTTCCCTCGTGAAAACGGCCGCCTCGTCTTTCCGAAACTTTTAAAGCGTACGTTCCCCTCCTTTTTCCCCCTCTCTCTAGTTTCTTTTCGAAGACCCTCGACCGCCGCACTCAGTCTCTTCCCCAAAGAATAAACCGAAACGACTCATCGGCCAGTGAGATCTCTTAGCTGGTCTCTTGTTCGCGTCTTCGACCTCGTCCTCTTATCGCAAGGCGATGCGTTTTATAACACCCCCCAACGAAGAGTTATGGCATCCGGCCGTGCCTATTTCGGATTCCCTTACCCCTCTCCCCTCTTTTTCCTCCTCTTTTTCTTTTATCGTCTATATTTGGTTAGCGCCGCCCGGACGTTCCATATTGAACTTCCTCCAGACTTTTTCCTGAACAAAAGAAGCAGAGGTTGTTTCTAGTGGTGTGAGACTCCACTCTCCTTGGATTTTTTTGGACAGTTAGTGCCCTTCCTCCCGCCGCATTCCCGAGAATGAGATCGCCCGGTTTCCCAGCCTCCTCTTTTGTAGTTCTTGTTGATGTTGATTTCCTGCTTTTTTCCATTTATTTTAGGGGTTCGCGGTCGAGTCGTTCTTTCCGATAGATTATAGTTGAGGGATCGGTGCACGTTCCGCTGGAGTTGATTCGCGAGAGTAGTTGGCGATGGTCTTCAATCGAGCAACTACGGCCCAGTTCCGAAGCATCTACTTTTTCGTAGAAGTTTTTCTAGGCATGGCTTGCTTATCCCCTTTTTTTCGCCAGGCTTGGAATTCTTCCTTCCTCTGATAGAGTTTATAGATAGCCCGTTCGATCATGTCGAGCCAGCAAGAGTGTCCTTCTGCGCACGGAAGAGATGGTCAGGAGATTCTGTCCCTAGATTCCGAAGTCCGCACTCTTTCTTTTGTTCGTGATCACAGCGCGCTGGTCCCTCCCTCTCTCAAGGTAAGGTCGCTGACGCCTTTCCTTCCCACTCTTAAGGGCTCTAAGATGTCTGTTTATTTGGAGGTCTTTTCCCTACCCTGAACAGGAAAGGCGGTCGGGTATCGGACATGTTCGGACAGGTTCCCGTCGCCCCTACCCCTCCTTCATTGCCAGATTCCTTGTCACTAGAGCCATCCTCTTTCTTTTTTTTCCCCCGGTCGATCTCCCTGGCTTATAAAGGAACGATGGAATGAGGTGAGCCCCCTCCTATTAGGGCCAAGCGGGGAGATAGGGTTCTTGTATTTGATCTTGCTTCAATTCCCTCCTCTACCTTAAGCAGAGCCACACTTTTTGTTCCTGTCATGACAGATAGCAGGGTGGAGTTCGAACTCTTTCTTTGAGTCCTAGTCAGTGATCGCTTTCTCCCCTTTGCGACGGCATGTTAATGAAGGGGACCGGGCCGGAAGACTTTGTCATGATAGGAAGATATCCTCGAGAGTCTACCCCCGCCCTTTTATCCTACATGCTCTTTTCCCCCCGCTAGATTTCGGCTAGACAGCTCTGAGGAGGGAGCCTTCCTCTGAACGCGTCGTAGAGGTTCGATTCCTACCCTCTTCCTTTTCCGCCTAAGTCTTTATGCCTCTTTCTATCCTCTTTTGTCCCGAGTCTCGGGCGGAGGCATTGCCAGGTTCGACGCTCCCCATATGAGATGTTTCCGATGGAGCAAAACCTCCCTCCCCTGTTAGCCATTCCCTCCTCTTAAGTAGAAATGATCTTTAAACCCCCAGCAAAGAGATTCGGCCCCGAGGATTAACCCCCTTCGCTCTCATCTTAGATAATCCCTTTGAGTTTTCCCCCTTTGCCTTCCGTAGGATTACATCAATCGGTACTGCTAGCAGACGCCTCTTAAGAATAAGATGTGGGTGTAAGGATCCTTTACTCTACAGATCACCATAAGTCTGGGTTCTTCAGTCTTATTCCAGTGCCTTGTGGAAGGCCCCTCTTTGGAATAGACCCCTTTCAAGTGCGTTTTTTTTGGCTTTCCCCCTTCCCCCTTTTTGTAAATGTATGCTCCAATCCTGCTCGGCCCGACTAAGGCCACTCCCCCGAGGCAAAAGTTTCCGACGGTTCTTATTCTTGCCCTTACCCTGTAGACCTTTTCCCGCTCTCTCTCTCATCTCCCCGGTCTATGGTACGTTCCTTGCATGCCGATCACAGGCTAACAAAGGATTGGACGTGTCTTCTATACACGACGTAGAACTTTCCTTTTCGCTTCGGTTTTCTTTATGTCACTCTTTGCTCACTCTAAGTTGATCTTTCCTTTTTCTTCTTGATCCTCAAGCCGACCGCTTCGTTGCGATCCAAGTGGAGGAAGTGACCGCTCCTCCTTCGGGAAGGATCGCCAATCGAATTCGATTTTCCTCCGTCGGTTTACGTTATTTTTAGGTCGGACTATTTCTCTGTCTTGCTTTTTCCAGCTTTCTATATGGCATCAGACCACTCGCCTACAATTTCCCCCCCAGCCTACTTCCGGTTTCGACGAGAATCGGGATGACGCTGATAGAATGAGATTCGGTCATGCTACAAAGGTTACGGCCCCTTGTGCTGGAATGATCGCACGCGGCTCAACATCAGTCTTCATGGAGAATGGACGAAGCAGTTTCTGTCCAGTTACACAATCCGAGAGCTCCCCTTCCCCGCCCAACATGACTCCTTTTCCGCCCCTAAGACTGCTCCCAGAAGGCGGAATGTTCTTAATTTTTTTTTTAAGCCGCCCCGTTATCCTTTCCAAAAACGTTCTGTCCCGTTATAAAGTCCCTTCGTCACTTGATCTCTTGCGGCCCCCTTTACTAGTAGAAGCTACTTTTTCGGGCAGGAGCATATCGCTCGGGCTGGACTACGTTTTCCCCCCCGGTGCCGTGACGACCTGCACCTTTTCTCTCCGCCAAATGGTTCCGCGAAGAGTTCGGCTATCACTTTTCCCACCAGGTCCTCTGCAGATGTGCACAGGAGCCTCTTCTTCGACGTCTATTGCTTTTGTGACTGGCTTTATCTGCGAAAGCCCCTGCATTTCTTCATTAATGCTCTTCCTCTTTCCCGCCCCTGCAGAGAGTTCTCTATTTCAGCCTTCTTGAATTTCTTGTTACCTTAGCTCTTCGTGCCCCCGCGATCTCCCCCTTTCTCCCCGCCTGAAAGGAAGACTTGGTAGAAGTGGCAAGATAGAAGGAAGCTTCTTCCGTGTTCGTTTTCGAAATTCTTCTATCCCCCCGGCAAGTAAGTTCCCCTACGTTCGGTATGGAATATGAGAGCGTATCTCTGGATCCCGTGTTCTTCCCTCATCTACCTTACACCTATGGAGGATAACTCTCTTTTTCCCCTTGGAATTGAGCGCCGGGGAGGGTAGATGCAGATTCCCTTCCTATACTTAGCGCTGCTTTCTAAATTTTGACGTTCTTATCTCTACCGGGTTGCTTTCCCTTCGTAATGAGTTTTACGCCCCCGAAGGGCTTTTCGATTATAACTCGTACGGCTCGGCGTTTGCGACTTTTCCTGTGTGGGGGTACCATCATCGCGAACCTAAAATAGAGTGGCCGAACCCCCCCCATGTGACATTTTGATGAGTCCGGTTGGGGGGGGGGGGGGGGGGGGGTTTGGTTTTTTTTTTTTTTTTTTGTTGGGGGTTTCTTCGTTTTTTTCTCTCTTTTCTGGTTGGGTTTGGTGTTTTGGTCGTATGCGCCCCTTTCTTTTTTTTTTTTTTTTTTTCTGCTCCTTTTTTGGGTGTTGGTGGTGTGTGGGTGTGGGTGGTGGGGGTGGGGTTGTTGGTGAGCCGGGATGAATCGCGACCTCTGATCCTTCTTCTTCCTATTTGAGAGGATTGCGCAAGAGTGCAGATGGGCGTCTTTTTTCCAAGAAAGTCGTCCTTCGAAGTTTGTCTGTTCCTGCTGCTGTGATTTTAGTCACCGGCCGATCTCAATTTTCCCTTCTTTCTCACTCCTGATTGGCCGACCGTCTACGCGAGGGTTCTTCTCCCCAATGGAAAGACTTGACGGTGTATTTTGTTTTGGTCGCTCAGGCCGTGCACTAGTCTTCTTTGTGTTTGACCCCGGCGGATAAGGTCTTGACCACCCTGTGAACTTTTTCACAATGGTAAGTCCTTTCCCCTCCTTTCACGAGTGAGCATACTTTCCCCTCCTCGATTTAGCTTATACCCATGATGTGCAAAAACTCCTCCCTCTGGACACATGCTTGAGTCGTTGTGTTTTCTGCACAGGAGCTTTTCCCGACGCGTCGCCCCTTGAAGTAGGGATCTCCGACAGGGTTTTTTCTTTACAGCCTTAAGGTCTTCCCCCCGTCGCCGGCACAGACCGGTCATGAATGTCGGCATCTCTTGAGAGAAGTTTTTTTCCTTCTTTGGTGTCGGTTTGCCACCACTCCCAGGCGTGACCGGGGTTTTTTCTTCCT